>ERZ888423.1664-NODE-1664-length-18620-cov-16.680743_pt1 | contig 18620 bp, 17 predicted proteins | sample MGYA00520523_ERZ888423 | MGnify/ENA primary metagenome ERZ888423 (study PRJEB32303, sample SAMEA104408611) | aquatic metagenome | biome: Brackish water; feature: Pelagic; material: water | place: Baltic Sea | collected 2014-06-08T10:24:00 | depth 30,27 m ...
GCGCGCTACGCCCAGGGGCTCGGCATGGGCCTCGTCGGGGTCCTTGCGGGTGCGTCGGTGTCAATCCGCCAGATCGAGCTGCACATCCTGCCCGGCGACCCCGGGTACGGCGAGCCCTTCCTGCGGCTGCATCTCTACACCTGGGCGTTCATCACGTTCGCCATCGTGATGATCTACGTCGGTGTGATGTTGATGCTGATGCCGCGGGGAATCCCCAGAGCTCCCGCTGCCGGCAGCTCGGCGCACAAGGTGTCGACGGTGATCATCTGGCTCTTCATCGGCGTGGTCGCGGCGAACGTCATCGCGATCATCTTCCTGGAGGGATTCGCCGCGGTGCTGCCCGATGACCCGACGGGCTACAACCTCATTGATCAGCTGACCGGCGGTTAGGCCGCGCGGTTCCTGCGGCGCAAAAACGCCAGGCCGATGAAGGCCACCGCGTACACCGGCGAGTCGGTGACGGTGTAGCCGAGGTCTTTGAGGATGCCCAGCTCGATCGGGCTGAGCACCCGGATGCCGAGCCCGGTTGGTTGAAACGCGTTCATTAGCTGTGTGTCCGAATCGATGAAGCTGTCATCATCCAGGTGTGAGGTCGAGCTGCCCGGCTCCCAGGGGCGCGGGGTGTACAACGGAATGTAGCCGCCGTAGGCGGCCACCGCGTTGGTCCCGGCGAAGTACAGACCGCCGTTGCTGCCCGTGAGATTGCGGTTGTAGGCGGTGTCGAAGCGGTAGGTATCGCTGATCACCGGAGTACCGTCAGGGGTGACGATGAACTGGTCGAAGGTCGTCCACTCGCGGCCGGTGTTGTAGCCCGCCTCGTCGGTATAGGACAAAAAGCCGAAGGTGTGGAGTACCTCGTGCATTGCCGTCGAGGTGAAGTCGTACTGCGAATCGTCCACCACAGTGCCGAAGGCCCAGGGGTTTCCGAAGTTGAAGTAGATTTCGCCATCGGCCGTCGAACCGTTGGAGTCGATCCCGGTCAGGATTTTCTGCTGAACCACGGTCGGGAAGAAGCCAATTCCGGTGCTGGATAGCTCGCTGCTAGCAGAGGCTAGTGTGCCTTCCGACGGCGAGTCGTCCGCGACGATGTCGTAGGCGAGCACGGTCGGCCTGGTGACCACAATATATGCGGCCAGTCGCTCCGCGGAGTCTTCCAGCGCATCCCGCGCTTCCGCCGTCCAGTATTGCGAACCGTCGCGATAGGAGAAGGAGAACGTCAGCGTGGCCGGCACGTCCGGCACGTCCGGCACGTCCGGCACGTCCGGCACGTCCGGCACGTCCTGCGCAACCTGGGTGAAGGCCTCGGTGCTGGCCGGCCGGAACGGGTTGAACCAGTTGATGCGGAATCCGGCGTCGGAGACAGCGACGTTGAAGCTGTCTTGGCCGGTGAAATCCGCACCCGGGGTGTAGGCGAATTCGCCATCGGGGCCGATCGAGACCGAACCATAGGCAGGTGCCTCGATGATATCGAAGATCAGCGGGTCACCCTCGGGGTCCACCGCGTTCAAGGTGCCGGTAATGGCTCCGGATATCTGCCCGGTGGTCTGCACCGGATTGACCGTCGGTGCCTGGTTGAAGAAGGTGCGCCTGATCAGCAGCGCGATGCCTTCGAACAGGGACCTGATCGGGCCGAACAGCGTGGAGAAGATATCGCCGGCGGCCGCGGCACTGACGGTCGGCAGGCTCGCCACCGCGAGGGCACGGGCGGGTAGCATCGCGCTGGCTGCCGAAGCGTCCGGGACCGCCGCGGTGGACGCCGTGCCCGCTTCGGTGTCGGCGGCCGCGGGGGCGACCGGCTGCACCGCAGCGTTGCGAGGTTGCGCGGAGCCGAAAGCGAACGACTGCGCGGTGTCGCCAGCTCGATCACGTTGCGCCGCCCGCGATGCACGGGCGGCGCGAGCGGCCTGCGGTTGGGTCGACGGGCGGCTGCTGTCTTCGATCGCCTCGGGACGGCTGGTCGACCGCACGGCCATGGGTTCAGCGATCAGCCGCGGGGCCATGGCTGCCGCCGCGGGTACCTGCAACTCGCGTCTGCCCGCCGCACCGCCTGCTCGTCTCGCACCGGCCTTGGCCGACCGGTTTGCGGTCTGGCCAGAGTCCGCGCCCGGGTGCGCCGAGTTCGCGGAGATCGCGCCGGATTCGCCGCCCTCGGCGGCGGCCGTCCCGATGGCCTGCGGGCCGGCCAGGGAAAGTCCGACGGCGAACGCCGCCGCCCCTACCCGTGTTGCTTTCCCTGTTAGAGACATTTCCAAACCACTTCGCCAGTGCTGCTGCGGGACCACAGTGTACCCGGAGAGCGTCCGGATGCTCAGCGGGCGGAATCGAAATGAGACCCGCCGGCAGCCCGTGCTCACCGTGGAGCCGATGACGGGAATCGAACCCGCGTATTCAGCTTGGGAAGCTGATGTTCTGCCATTGAACTACATCGGCGCGTGCGGTAGAGGATAGCAAGCCTCAGCCGATGGACTCCTGCTTGAAGATGCACTCGTCCTCAAGGGTGTCCACCATGTCGGGGATGGATACGTTGATCCGCCGCAGTGCCCGGTAGGTGAGGTTCTGGGTCGAACGGCTGCCGAGGCCACTGCTGAAGCCCGAGTTGCGGTAGGCCGAGATCTTGGCGTCGAGGTCACCGAACCGGGAGCAGTCGAAGCCCTGAATATCGGCGGCGTAGCCGACGACCAGATCGTTGTACGCGTCGATGAACGCGGTCATATCGGTGGTCATTGTCGCCCGGTCGAAGGCATCCGGTTGTTGCACGGGCGGCTCGATCCAGCGGCCCGCCGACACCGAGTACTGCCCGATGCCCGGGCTGGGGCGGTAGTTCTCGGTGCGCTCGGAGTGAAACGTCACCTCTACGACGACTCCGTTGAAGGTGATCCGACCCTCTTGGCGGCGCTCCACGTAGTCGTTGAGCAATGGCAGCGTCCTTTTCAACTCCTCCGGTGACGCGGGGCCGGTTGATTCCGTGAATACGTGGATGCCGTAGTCGGAGCTGTCGTCGTACTCGTAGGAGGCATTGCTGCCGAACAGCTCCACCGCATCCACCCTGAGCCCGGCATACCCCGAGTCCGCGAGGATGCGGTCGACGATCGCCAGCGATCGCTCCCGCACCTCGGGTTTGAGGTCGGTGCCGTTCCACAACCGTGGGTCCAACTCGGTGGGGAAGGTGGTGATCTTCTCGACGGCGGCTGCCACGGACTCCGCCGATCCATCGGCAAGTGGCTCGGCCACGGCCTCGCCGCGCGGACTTGCGGCGCAGCCGACCAGAACCAGCGCTGCGACGACGGGGCGCATCAGGGCCAAGGCCGACATGGGTCTCCGTTCCGGAGCTATACGCTCTGTTGCGTGCTGCTCTCTGATCGTGACATTCGCGCCGAAGTCGCCGGCGGACGCCTCGGGATCGACCCGTTCGACGACACTTTGGTGCAGCCGTCGAGCGTCGACGTCCGCCTCGACAACCTGTTCCGGGTGTTCAATAACACCCGCTATACCCACATCGACCCGGCGGAGCAGCAGGATGAGCTCACAACCCTAGTGCAGCCCGTCGATTCTGAACCATTCGTGCTGCACCCCGGGGAATTTGTCCTGGGATCCACTCTCGAATGCTGCACGCTGCCCGACGACCTGGCCGGCCGACTGGAAGGCAAATCCTCCCTGGGACGTCTGGGCCTGCTTACCCACTCCACCGCGGGTTTCATCGATCCGGGCTTCTCTGGTCACATCACCCTGGAGCTATCCAACGTCGCCAACCTGCCGATCACGCTGTGGCCGGGAATGAAGATTGGTCAGCTGTGTCTGCTGCGATTAACCAGTCCGGCCGAGCATCCCTACGGAAGCGCGAGCGCCGGATCGAAATACCAGGGTCAGCGCGGGCCGACCCCGTCTCGCTCGTACCAGAACTTCATCCGTTCGGCCGGGCCCACGCCGCTGTAACGGCTGCCCCGGCCGCGGCGATGAACCGTTAGCGGTTCAACTGACGGAGGGGCGCATGGACGTCGTACTCGGTGTGTCGATGGCACCCGCGGCGGTTCGGATGGTGCTGGTCGAGGGGACCGACGCCGGCGGGATCACCGTCGACCATCATTGCGTCGGACTGAGCACCGACGATGCCGCCGCGTCGGTGATCGCGGCGATTCTCGGTACCCGGGACAGCGCGATCGAAGGTGGCCACCACATTGTCGCCACCGGGGTGGTTTGGACCGATCATGCCGCGGCGGCCCGACTTACGAAGGCCTTGCGAGCCAACGGCGTTGATGACGTCGTCCTGGTTTCCGAACTGCACGCCGCCGGTGCACTGGCGCAGGTGATCGGGCGCGCTGGCGGCTACGAGCACACCGCCATAATGCTCCTCGATCGCGCCACCGCCACGTTGGCGGTCGTGCGCACTGTCGACGGAGCGGTGGTGATGGTTGCCAGCCGCAGCCTGCACGCCACCGACGCCGTTGCCGAACTGCGCACCATGATTGCCGGACTGCACCGGCTGACCACTGCGCCGCAGGCGTTGTTCCTGGCCGGCTGCGGGATCGACGTCGCGGCGCTGAAACCGAAGATCGCCGAGGGCACCACCCTGCCGGTGCACGCTCCCGTTGATTCCGCGCTGGCACTGGCCCGCGGCGCGGCACTGGCGGCTGTGGCCGCCCCCCGCTTCGAGGCCTGCACCGTCGGCATGCTGCCGACCGATGAGACCGTCGGCATGGTGCCGACCGATGAGACCGCCACGGTTGCCGGGATCACCACCCAGCGAGCCCCTGTTGGGTATCTGGCGCCGCTGGGGTACAGCGCTGTGCCTGACGAGGAGTCCGACGATTACTCCTTTGATCCCGATGACACCGACGACGCCGAGCCTGAACCTGCACCGGAACGGGATCCGTTCCTGCGCGTCGGCAGTGCCCTGCTGTCGATCTTCGTCATCGGCGTCTTCGCATTGGTGGCGTCGCTGGTGATCACGATCGGACCGACTGCCGATCAGCGGGCCGACCCCGGCGAGAACGCGGTGGTGTCGAGCAGCCAGGCGTCGGTCCCCACCGCCCCGGAGACCATCGCGAATCCGTTGCCCGTGGTGCAGGAGGCGCCTCGAACGGTCTTCGTGACGCCGGCGATTGCGCCGCCGCCCGCCCCCGCTGCGCCTGCACCGGCGGCGATACTCGTTCCGCAGGCCCAGGCCCCCGCACCGGTGGCCCCCGCACCGGTGGCTCCCGCACCGGTGGCCCCCGCACCCGTGGCTCCCGCGCCGTTGCCGGTCACTGCACCGATCCTGCCGCAGTTGCTGCCGCAACTCCTGCCGCAGTTGCTGCCCCAGATCCTGCAGCCGGGGCGCAGCACCCCGGTACCGCGTGCCCCGGCGACGTCGTCGGCCACCCCGCCGATATCGGCTGTGGTGTCGGCACCGCCACCTGTGACGTCGCCCGCTGACACCGTGCCTGTCGAGACCGTGCCTGGCGAGACCGTGCCCGTTGCGACGGCGCCCGTCACCACCGTCCCCATCGAAACCCCTACGAGCTCAGCCGACGCCGTCGCCACCGAGCCTGTTGTCCCGCCGGTCACGGCCTCGACAGCGGTGTTGCCGGTCGAGGCACCGGAGTAAGTTGGCCGAGGTGAACGTTCTGGCCCGGTACCTTCAGTCCTCATGAGCACCTCGGAGATCGCCACCGTTCTCGCCTTCCACGATGCGCTGAGCACCACAGACATCGGCACCCTGATGTCACTGTCGAGCGCTGACATCGAGATCGGCGACGCGGACGGTGCCGTTCAGGGCCACGCTGCGTTGCGCGAGTGGGCGCGACAGACGGAGGCGACCATTGAGGTCGGCGACATCTACTACCGCGACGGGGTCGTCGTCGTCGCGGAGACGATCACTACCGGGAGCGGCGACGTTAGCACCGCAGCGTCGGCATTCCGGGTGGTGCACGACCACGTTACCTCGGCATTCCGGCATGACAGCCTCGCCGCCGCACTGGCCGCCACCGAATTGACCGACGAAGACTTCCAGGCCTGATTTCGAATGCGCGGAATCATCCTCGCCGGTGGATCGGGTACCCGCCTCTACCCGATCACCCGCGGCGTCAGTAAGCAGTTGCTGCCGGTCTACGACAAGCCGATGATCTACTACCCGCTGTCGACACTCATCATGGCCGGCATCCGCGACATCCTGGTGATCTCCACGCCGCAGGATCGATCCGCCTTCGCCCGACTCCTCGGTGACGGTTCGCAGTTCGGGATCACCATCACCTACGCGGTGCAGGATCGTCCCGAGGGATTGGCTCAGGCATTCGTCATCGGCGCCGATCACATCGGCACCGGTTCGGTGGCGTTGGTCCTCGGTGACAACATTTTCTACGGACCCGGCGTGGGCACAAATCTCAAGCGGTTCGCGGGAGTCGAGGGTGGCGCTATATTTGCCTACTGGGTCTCTAATCCATCGGATTACGGTGTCGTCGAATTCGACTCCACCGGAAGGGCTTTGGCGCTAGAAGAGAAGCCGGCGACACCCAAGTCCAACTACGCGATTCCGGGACTGTACTTCTATGATAACGACGTCATCGGGATTGCGCGGTCCCTCAAGCCCTCAGCCCGTGGTGAATTGGAGATCACCGCCGTCAATCAGGCGTACCTCGAAAGCGGTCGACTCAAGGTCGAGGTTCTGCCCCGGGGCACCGCCTGGCTGGACACCGGCACCTTCGACTCATTGTTGGAGGCAGGTAACTTCGTGCGCACCATCGAGTCCCGCCAAGGGCTCAAGGTCGCCTGCCCGGAGGAAATCGCCTGGCGGATGGGATTCATCGACGACGACCAGTTGGCTGAGCGCGCACAGCCCCTTCTCAAGTCGGGCTATGGCCGGTATCTGCTGGACCTGCTCGATCACTAGGGTCGGTGACGTGGCGCGGATACTGGTAACCGGGGGAGCGGGATTCATCGGTTCGCACCTGGCAAGGGAACTGTTGTCGCGTGGCCACACCGTACGGGTGGTGGACGACCTGTCCACCGGGCTCAGGGCCAATGTGCCCACCGGGGCCGAACTCATTGAGGGCGATCTCGCTGAATCGGAGACTGCAGTCAGCGCTGTGCGCAACTGCGAGATCGTGCTGCACCAGGCCGCCGTGGCTTCGGTACCGCTGTCGATCTCCGAACCTCGACCCTCACACGCGGCGAATATCGACGCCACCTTCAACGTGCTGATGACGGCGCGCGATGCGGGCGTTCGACGGGTTGTTTTCGCGGCATCATCGGCGGTCTACGGTGACAGTCCTGAACTTCCCAAGGTGGAGAGCATGCCCACCGATCCTCTCTCGCCGTATGCACTGCAGAAGCAGGTCGGCGAGAGTTACTGCCGACTCTTCAGCCGGCTTTACGGCGTGGAGACAGTTGCCCTGCGGTATTTCAACGTCTTCGGCCCGCGACAGCATCCGTCCTCCCCCTATTCGGGTGTGCTCTCTTTGTTCATCGAGTCCGCGCTGTCCGGTAGCGCGCCGACCGTCTACGGTGACGGCGAGCAGACCCGAGACTTCACCTACATCGACAATGTTGTGGACGCCGTTTTGCGGGCGATCGACGCCCCGGATGCGCCCGGCGAGGTGATTAATGTGGCCGACGGTGCTCGGATCTCGCTCAATCAAGCCTGGGCGACCCTGGAAACAATTCTTGGACCGCTGCCGACCCCGCACCATGAAACGTCGCGGGCCGGGGACATTCGCCACTCGCAGGCAGATATCAGTAAAGCGGAGCGACTGCTGGGCTACCGGCCGATCGTCTCGTTTGAAGAGGGACTGCGACGAACTGTCGATTGGGCGCGCGGGCGGCCGTAACGATCATGCCGTCGCCGGAGGGCCGTTGGGGGTGGCGAGCACCGCGGCGATGGCGGTGGTCAGTGGCACCGACAACGCGAGTGCGATACCGCCCACCGCGGACCGGGCGATCTCAATAGCCACACTCTCACCGGTGAGCACGTCGGTCAGGGAGCGGTTGGCGACGCTGAACAGCAAAAGTAGCGGCAGTGCACTGCCGGCGTAGGCGAGTACCAGGGTGTAGACCGTGCTCGCGATGTGATCGCTACCCACCCGCATAGCCCGTTGGAAGATTTGGGTGCGGTTTCCGTGCCCAAGATGGGCGAGTTCGAACACCGTCGAGGCCTGGGTAATGGTCACGTCGTTGAGCACACCGAGGGACCCGATGATGAAGCCCGCAAGCAGGAGTCCGGTAATGGATACGTTCCCGAGGTAGGCAGCGACTTCGTTGCTTCGATCCTCGGACAGTCCGGTCAGGTGGGCGAGTTCGATTGCGGCCCAGGACAGTACGGCGGCCAGCAACATCGATGTCAGAGTTCCCAGCAGTGCGGCGCTGGTGCGCAGACTTATCCCGTGGGCGAGGTATATCACCGCGTAGAGAATGGCCGACGACGCCACCAGCGCCACCGGCAATGCCGGTGCCCCGTCGCGCAGGGCCGGCAGCATGAAAACGGCCAGCACAACGAACGCGATTCCGATACCCACCAGCGCCCGCAATCCCCGCCAGCGGGCCACTGCCACGATGACAATCGCGAAGACCACCGCCAGCATGGCCAGCGGCCAGGCGCGTTCGTAGTCATAGAACCCGTAGCTGGTGGCGCCCTGCTGGTCGATCTGACGGAAGATGCGAACCCGATCGCCGGAGTTCAGATTCGGCTGGCCGGGCCCGGGAGAGAACTCCAGCAGGGTCTTAGCCCCGGTGTTGGGCCCGGTGTCGATGGTGATTAGGGACTGGATGCAGGTGCCACGCCCAGGAACGCCCGGGGCGGGATCGCCGGTGAGTACCTGCCCGGCCGAATCGCTGCCGCAGTCGGCCGCCGCGGTCGAGATCACCTGACCACCTTCGGTCGTGACCGAGCCCCCGGCGCCGTCCTGGAACGGCAGGGGGATGTCTACCTTGTTCTCCGATGGCCACAGCAGCACCCCTCCGACGATCACGGCAAGACCGATCACGGTCAGTGCGGCCACCACGATTCGGGCGGCCAGCGGACCCAGCGGGGCCGGCCCGTGGTGCGAATGTGCGTGTGTCACCGGCTACTGCCGGTAGCTCGCCAGGAAGTTGCCAAGCCGTTCGATGGCGTTGGCCAGATCCCGCGCCCACGGCAGGGTCACTATGCGCAGATGGTCCGGGGCGGGCCAGTTGAATCCAGTGCCTTGCGTGAGCAGGATCTTTTCGTCGAGCAGGAGGTCGAGTACCAGTTTCTCGTCGTCGACGATGTCGTGGACCTCGGGATCGAGCCGGGGGAAGACATAGAGCGCCCCCTCGGGTTTGACGCAAGAGACTCCGGGAATCTCGTTCAGCTTCATCCAGGCGAGGTCGCGCTGCTCAAGGAGCCGGCCCCCCGGGAGGACGAGGTCGTCGATACTCTGATGTCCGCCGAGGGCAACCTGAATGGCATGTTGCGCAGGCACATTCGGACACAAACGCATGTTGGCCAGGAGACCGATACCTTCGATGAAGCTGGTGGCGTGCTCGGTGGGACCGGTGATCACCAACCAACCGGCGCGGTAGCCCGCCACCCGGTAGGCCTTGGACAGCCCATTGAAAGTCAGACACAGCAGATCCGGTGCCACCGACGCCAGGGGGACGTGGGTCGCATCGTCGTAGAGAATTTTGTCGTAGATCTCGTCGGCGAGGAGCAAAAGTTGATGCTTGCGAGCCAGGGCGACGATCCGGCCCAGCGTTTCGCGGGTGTAGACCGCACCGGTTGGGTTGTTGGGGTTGATCACCACGATCGCCTTGGTCTGGGGCGTGATTTTCGACTCCATATCGGCGAGGTCAGGTTGCCAGCCGTCCGTCTCGTCGCACAGGTAGTGCACCGGGGTGCCGCCGGCGAGCGCGGTCGATGCCGTCCACAGTGGGTAGTCGGGTGCCGGGATGAGGACCTGATCGCCGTTATCGAGCAGTGACTGCAGGGTCATGGTGATCAACTCTGAGACCCCGTTGCCCAGGAATACCGCATCGACGTCGAAGCGGGGGAAGCCCTCGACGAGTTCGTAGCGAGTCACCACGGCGCGGCGTGCGGACAGAATGCCCTTGGAGTCGGAGTAGCCCTGAGCATTGGGCAGCGCCTGAATCATGTCCCGCATGATCACATCCGGGGCCTCGAACCCGAACGAAGCAGGATTGCCGATATTGAGCTTGAGGATGCGGTGGCCCTCCGCCTCCAGCCTGGCGGCATGGTCGTGCACCGGTCCGCGGATCTCGTAGAGAACATCCTGCAACTTGGTCGACTGCGCGAACGTTCGTGGCCGCGGGTGCTGGCTGGTGCCATGCCACGGCATGTGATGGGTGGACACGTCCCTATTCTCCCATGGCCGTTCAAGCGCTTTACCAGTCACAACTCGTCATCGGTTTTGATACATGCCGGATACAGCAGCCGATTTTGGGGCTGGGGGGCGGTTAGCTTGCGTCATCAGCCCTCAGGAGGCGCACACAATGAACCGAGTAATCGCCCGCGCTCTGGTGGCCGGGGGTGTCGTGGCGGCCACGGCCGTACTGGGCCCCGCCGGCCAGGCCCTCGCGGATCCGCCACTGCTCAACGGCATCTACGACATCGACGGCGGCGACCAGGATTCGTATTGGACGGCATCGTCGACCTGCGCCACCGACGGGTGTGTCGCCAGGATCGCCAGCAATGTGGGCTGGAGTGGCAACGCGGTTATGAACGCCGGGCGGTGGAACCTCACGGTGACTAAGCCCGACGGCGTCGTCTGCTCCGACGGCAACTACGCACCCGTGGTCATCGCCTACTCAGTGGACGCCATCACCGGGGCCGGAACCGTGACGGCGGACTCCAACGGCAACTGTCCGGGCGGCCAGATCACCGTCGCGCAGTTCCAGACCCGCAAAATCGGATAGCAGGCCGACTCAGTTCCGTTTGCCGGGCGGACGGGCACCCTTGGCCATGCCCAGACCCTTGACCGGAGGTGCCTCGGACGTTCCGTTGCCGGACCCAGGCTCCGGTGTCGCGTCCGCCCCCGGAGCAGGCGTCACCGGCGCGTCGGTCTTGGCCTCGACCACCGACTCCGGCGGGGTCACCGTCTTTTTGGCTCCGGGCCGCTTGGCGCCCGCGGCCATGCCCAAACCCTTCACCGGTTGGGCGGGTGCCGGCGCTTCGGCGGGGGCCGGTGCTTCGGCGAGGGCCGGTGTCGGCGCTTCGGCGGTCCCCGTCTTTTTGGCCCCGGGACGTTTGGCGCCGGTGGCCATTCCCAGACCCTTGGCGGGGGCGGCAATGGGGGCTGGCGCGGCTGCTGTCGCCGCCGGAGTGACCGGAACCGGTTCCGGCTTCGGCGCCGGTGTGGACGGCGCCGGTTTGGCCGGTGCCGCGGCGGCGGCCAGTTTGGCCGCGGTGCCCTTCTCCGGCAGGCTGAGCGCGCTGCGATCCAGCGAACCCAGGAGCAGTTGGGCGACGTCGACCACCTCGACCTGCTCGGCCTTACCGCGGTCGCCGACGCCGTCGCCGAGCATCACCCGGCAAAACGGGCACCCGGTGGCGATTGTGGTCGGATCGAGGGTGAGCGCCTCATCGACCCGGTCGTGATTCACCCGCTTGCCGAGATGCTCCTCCATCCACATCCGGGCACCTCCCGCCCCGCAGCAGAACCCGGTCTCGGCGTGCCGCGGCATTTCGGTCAGGGTGGCACCGGAAGCACCGATCAACTCGCGCGGGGCGTCGTAGACCTTGTTGTGCCGGCCGAGGTAACACGGGTCGTGGTAGGTGATCGTGCCGGCGGCCCCACTTGAGGAATTGACCGGAACCAGTTTTTTGTCCCGGACCAGACGGTTGAGTAGCTGGGTGTGGTGCAGGACGCTGTAGGTCCCACCGACCTGGGGGTACTCACGGCCCAGCGTGTTGAAGCAGTGCGGGCAGGTCACGACGATCTTGCGGTCGACGTGCTCGACGCCCTCGAACAGGTCGTTGATGGTCTCGACATTCTGAGATGCCAACTGCTGGAACAGGAATTCATTGCCGGAGCGTCGGGCTGAGTCGCCGGTACAGGTCTCCGAATCGCCGAGTACGAGGAATTTCACTCCGGCCGCCGACAGCAGTTCGGCAACTGCCTTGGTGGTCTTCTTGGCACGGTCGTCGAGTGAGCCTGCGCAGCCCACCCAGAACAGGTACTCGAAGCCGGCGAAGGAGTCGACGTCTTTGCCGTAGACCGGCACATCGAAGTCGACCTCGTCGATCCAGGTGAGCCGTTCCTTGGAGTTCTGGCCCCAGGGATTGCCCTTGTTCTCCAGGTTCTTGTAGAGCCCGGCCAACTCGCTGGGAAATTCGGACAGCATCATCACCTGATAGCGGCGCATATCAACGATGTGGTCGATGTGCTCGATGTCGACCGGGCATTGCTCAACGCAGGCGCCGCAGGTGGTGCAGGACCAGAGCACATCGGGGTCGATCACGCCGAGTGCCGCGGCGTCACCCACGAGTGGGCGGGTGGCCTGCAGGGGGGAGTCGGCGGGGACCCGGCCGAAGCCGGACTCCGGCACGTGGTGCTCTTCGGCGTGGCGCTCACCACGAACGATTTCACCAACGCCACCGACCGGGGTGTTCTCGGCCGGGGTTTCCTTGTCATTGAAGATGTAGGGCGCCTTGGCGAAGAGATGGTCGCGTAGGTCCATGATGATCAGCTTGGGAGACAGCGGCTTTCCGGTGTTCCACGCCGGGCACTGCGACTGGCATCGGCCACACTCGGTGCAGGTGGTCAGGTCCAGGTAGCCCTTCCAGCTGAAGTCCTCAATCTTGCCGCGGCCGAACACCGCGTCTTCGGCGGGATCCTCGAAGTCGATCAGTTCACCCTTGGATTCCATCGGCAGCAACGGTCCAAGAGCGTTGGGCAGCCGCTTGAATGTCACGTTGAGCGGCGCCAGGCCGATGTGCAGGTGCTTGGAGTTGAGCACGATCAAAAGGAACACCAGCATCACGCCGATATGCAGCAGCAGCGCGACGGTTTCGATTATTTCGTTGGCCTGTCCGCCCAGGGGCCGCAGCAGTGCGGCGACACCGTGGGACAGGAACGCCGCCGGGCCGTAGGGCAGGTGACCGTTGTTGACCGCCGAACCGCGGAACAGCGCGTAAGTCCAGATGACGTTGAAGATCATGAACAGGATCAGCCAGGCGCCGCCGGTGTGGGAGCCGTAGAACCGCGAGGAACGACCGTGCTCCTTAGGTTCGGCGCGCAACCGGATCACGGCGAACGTGATGATGCCCAGCAGCACCGCGACGGCGAAGAAGTCCTGGAGGAATCCGAGGATGCCCCACCTGCCGACCACCGGAAGGTGGAACTTCGGATCGAACAGGACGCCGTAGGCCTCGAGGTAGACCGTGGCGAGAACGAAGAAGCCCCACATCGTGAAGAAGTGCGCGATCCCGGGAATCGACCAGCGCAACAGCCGGGTCTGGCCGAAGACCTCGCGCGCCTGGTTTCCGAGGCGTTCACCGAGGTGATTTTTGCGACCGCGTTCATCGGAGGTCGGCTGGCCTGAACTGATCAGCTTGGTCAGCCACCGGACCCGTTTCAGGGCGAGGAGGCCGACGATGGCCGTCATGGCGAGGCCGATGATCAACCGGATGAGAATCTGCGTGTCCACGGCGTCCCTCTGCAGGTCTGGCAGTTACCCACCGGTAACTAAGTGGTTGTTACCGGCCGGTAACTTATGCTTGTCGATGTCCCATAGTCTCATCCCCGCGCGCTGATACGGGAACCGGTCCCGAAAGCGTTATTCCTCGGGTGCCGGCTTGACCGTCGGCAGCGTTTCACCGGTGATGATCGCCTGGGTCGTCGGTGGTGGCGGCTCCACCGTCGTGGTGGGTTCCGGTGCCTGCGTCGTGGTCGGTGCCTGCGTCGTGGTGGGTGCCTGCGTGGTGGTGGGTGCCTGGGTGGTGGTGGGCGGCGGTGTCGTGGTGGTCGTGGTCGTCGTTCGCGTGGTGGTGGGAGTCGTGGTCGTCGTCGTGGTCGTCGTCGTCGTGGTGGTCGTCGTCGTCGGGTTTGTGGTCGTGGTCGTCGTTGGGGCGGGTGTGGTGGTGGTCGTCGCCGGGGCGGTGGTGGTGGGTGTGACTGTTGAGACAGTCGGTTGTCCGTTGGTTCCGGTGACGGTGATCGTCTGCGGAACCGGCGCGTTGGAGGGCGATTGCCCGGGCTTGGTGACCCGGGTGGTGGTCGTCGTCGGGGTGCTGTCGATGCTGGTGAGCCGGATCGCGAGTCCACCCACGGTCAGTGCGGCCAGCGCTGCTGCGATCCCGAACAATAGTGGTGGTTTGCGGTACCACGGAGTCGGCAGGAACCCCGGGTCGGAGCCGTGGTCGATCCGGACGGTTGGACGCGAATCATCCTGCGGTCCGGCGTAATCGGATCCGCTGTAGTCAGCGCCCGTGTAGTCAGATCCCGTGTAGGGAACCGGTTCCTGGCCCGAACCATCGTCGCGCGACCAGGCCAGCTCGGCGGCGGCACCGGTCGGCGCTGCCGGGGCCAAACCGGTCGGTGCGTCTGAGGCGGACGGTGCGATTCCGGTCGGGTCATCCGGTGCTGCGCCGTACCCGGCGTACTGGGTGGGTTCGCCCTCGGGATAGCCGTCCGGATCATCGGGAAAACCTTCACGTGCCACGGGTCGGGAGTCTAGCCACCTCCGCGGACCTGCCGCATGACCTCGGCCGCGAAAAACTCAAGATGTTCCAGGTCCCCGGTATCCAGCAGTTGCAGGTACACCCGTTGCACACCGGCGTCGGCGAACGGCGCGAGTCGGTCGACGATTTCGTCGGGCGTTCCGGCCAGTGGTGTGTTGGCCCGAAGCTCGTCGACATCCCGGGAGATCGCGGTGGCCCGCCTGGCAACCTCGGCGTCGTCGCGGCCGGCGCACACCGCGAACGCCGCCGAGAAGATGACGTCGTCGGTCCCTCGGCCGGCCGTCTGCAGTGCGGTCCGAACGCGGCCGATCTGAACCGGTGCGAATTCCAGTGTTGGAAAGGCGAGGTTGAACTCCGCGGCGTAGCGCGCCGCCAGCGCCGGGGTGCGTCTGGCACCGCCGCCGCCGATGATGATCGGGGGATGCGGCAGTTGCACCGGCTTGGGCAGCGCCGGGGAAGCGGTGATCGTGTAGTGAGTGCCGGTGAAATCGTAGGTCTCGCCGAGCGGGGTCGCCCACATGGCGGTGATGATTTCCAGCTGTTCCTCGAGCCGATCGAATCGCTCACCGAGGGCGGGAAACGGGATCCCGTAGGCGCGGTGCTCAGCCTCGAACCAGCCTGCCCCGATGCCGAATTCGACGCGACCGCAGCTCATCGCGTCGACCTGAGCCACCGATATCGCCAGCGGCCCGGGAAAACGAAAGGTTGCCGACGTCACCAGGGTGCCCAGTCGGATGGAGGACGTCTCTCGCGCGATTCCAGCCAGGGTCACCCAGGAGTCGGTCGGTCCCGGCAGTCCCTCGCCACTCATCGCCACGTAGTGATCCGAGCGGAAAAACGCTGAATACCCGAGGGATTCGGCGGCTCGGGCAACCGCCAGTTGGTCATCGTAGGTGGCGCCCTGCTGCGGTTCGAGGAAGACGCGGAAGTCCACGGGGCCAGCCTAGGGCAGCTTTAGAAGAACTCGACCGCCTCGGTGCTGATGAACATGCCGCGGCCGGTTTGGTCGTTGGTGAAGCGCGTACCGCTGCTATCGGCCTGGATGGTCCAGCCGACCGCACTGTAGGTCGCATAACCGATCGTGACGGTGGGCATCGCTCCCAGGTTGCCGAGCACCCAGCGGTTACTGCCGCCGGCGGATACCTCAACCCCGTTGGCCGGGCCGCCGTCCACCGTGGGGGGATCGGTGAAGTCGGACTCGCATCCGACGTTGTCGGCCGAGATCTGGCAGCGGGTCTTGCCGGACCTCGTCTCGATGTAGACGTAGCCGGCGGAATTGGGCGATAGCGCCGCACCGGTCGGTGGCGACACCGGCGACGGCATCGTTGGGGGCGCACTGGGGCGAGCATTTGGAAATTCCGGCTCGGTCGCATTGCCGCAACCGATACAGATGGCGACACCGTCGACGGTGGTGGCGCAACCGGCGGCCGAGGCCGCTGTCGCCAGCAGCCAGGCAGCGAGGACCCCGGCTCTCATTCCTTTGGCGATCCGCACTCGTTCAGAGTACGTACTCGGTGACTGCAGTGACGCGAGTGACTCGCGGGGCGTCAGTCGACGGTCACCTCGGCGGAAAACGTCCACGAGTCCTTCTCCCCACCCGACCAGGGCCGGTCGTAGGTGGTGGACACCGTGGTGGCGCCGGGCCCGATCGCCTGTAGTGCCCACACTTCACGACCTGCCGCGCCCGGGCGAGCGACGGAAGGGCCGAGCACCTCGTGGCCGGCCTGGGCCAGCACTGTCGCGTCGGTGATCTGCATCTGCGGTGTCCATCGGAATCCGGTGGAGGGATTGGAGCCCAGACTGATCTGGAGGGTGTCTCCGAGGTTCAGGGTGAGGGTTCGGGTGATGTTCTTCTGGTCCAGCAGATCGTCGTAAGACATCTCGATAGTGGTGGTCTGTGGCCCGGATTCCCGCGGGTCAGATCCTGCGGCGCAGCCCATCAACGAGGACGCCATCAACGATGACGAGAGGATCGCCATGGCCAGCAGGGCCGCTGATCGCGAATTCACGATCGGATCCTCTCCGAAAATTGTCGAGTCCGCCGAAGATAGGCCAGCAATTTGTGGGCCGGGACTGCTCGCGGCCAGTCATCGGGCCGAAAGTATGCATCCGAGCCGCCGTCGACGAAAATGACACTGCCGCAGAGGAAGTCGGCCGCATCCGAGAGCATGAAGACCACCCAGTCGGCCAGTTGTCCGGCGTCGCCGAATCCGCCGATCGGGACTGGGAACTCGCGAACCGCCTTCGCATCCGATGCATCGGCCAACTGCTCTTCGAGCATCGGCGTCATGATCGCCCCCGGAGCCAGGGCGTTGAGTCGGATCCCGGCCCCGGCCCACTGTTCCGTCACCGCGTGGCGACGCACCCACCGACTGAGCGCGATCTTTGACGCCGCGTACGCAACGGGCGGGCCATAGCGGCCGAACATCGCGTAGGCGCGCACCGCCTTCTCGATGTCGCCGGCCAGTAGCGCCCGGATGGCCCGGCCGGGAACAGCTGGCACGGTGGTGGTCGAATTGCTGCCGAAAACAACGACTTTCGTACGCTCGGCGGCTGCCAGTGCAGGACGCCACGCCTGCAGCAGCTCGACCACGCCGAAGTAGTTCACCTCGGTGATCACCCGTTCGGCACCCTTGGTCGGCCCGAGACCGGCGGCCAGCACCGCACCGTCCAGGCGACCCGAACAGGTGGCCAGCACGTCGGCTGCGGCACCGCGGCGACCCGTCGGCGTCGACAGGTCCGCGATGATGTCGGCGCCCTTGATGTCGACTCCGATGACGGTGTGGCCGGACCCGAGCAATCTCGCGGCGACCGCGGCACCCATCCCGGATGCCGAACCGGTGACCGCGTAGGTGCCCATTGGGGAAGTATTGCTCAGGTCTCGCCGATCCGGCCGCAACCCATGAGGAGAACCATGGCACTCGACGCCTTCGCCGACTTCCGGATGGGTGGTCACGTCGCCATCGTCACCGGCGGCGCCCAGAACATCGGTGCGGCGATCGCCCGGATCTTCGCCGCTGCCGGGGCCGAGGTGGTGATCGCCGATCGCAACGGCGAAAAGGCCGCGGAGACCGCCGCGATGATCGCCGCGGAGACCGGCGCCGGCGTACTCGGGGTGAGTTGCGATGTCACCGACGAGGCCGATGTCGCCGGCGTGGTTGAACATACCGTCGCCACGTTCGGTGGCATCTCGACGCTGGTCAACAACGTCGGTTGGGGGCGGCCCTATGAGGACCCGCTCGATATCGGAGTCGAGGACATGGTGGAGGCCTACAAACTCAACTGTGTGTCGGCATTGCGGATGACCGCGGCCTGCCGACCGCATCTGCTCCGGGCCGACAACGCCACGGTCACGAATTCGGGTTCGATGGTGGCCGTCATGCCGGCCTTTGAATTCCTCGCCTACTCCGCCGCGAAGGCCGCGCTGAATCACGCGATGCTCAGCGTGGCGCACTACTTCGGACCGCGGGTGCGGGTGAACTCCGTGCTGATCGGCACGGTACTAACCGACGCCTATGCCGACGTCGGTCTAGACGAACAGGTCCGCCATGCTCTCGCGCACCCCAAGAATCTCACCGGACGCGCCGGAAGCCCACAGGATGTCGCGAACGCATTTCTGTGGCTGGCGTCCCCGGCGGCCGGGTGGGTCAGCGGCCAGACCTTTCAAATTGCCGGCGGCGGTAGGAGGTCGCGCATCCTGCCCAAGTGATCAGACCAGGACCGCAGCCGGCAGGAGCACCGGCACCCGCACCGAGCCCGCCGGCGGCGGCGGCAGCGGGGGATCCGTCGGCGCGATGGCGCCCGATCCGGTCAACCTGGCGACCACGCCGGCAATCACCTGCGTCACATCGACGAGGACACCGCCGAGGAAGCCGACAGCGAACTCCGCCACCTGAGCCAGGGTGCTGATCAGGAAGATCTCCTGCTCGACCACACCCTGCAGGAACCCGGTGATGTCTTCAACGAAAATGTTGAGGAAGTACGGGACCGC
>ERZ888423.1667-NODE-1667-length-18601-cov-13.594144_pt1 | contig 18601 bp, 15 predicted proteins | sample MGYA00520523_ERZ888423 | MGnify/ENA primary metagenome ERZ888423 (study PRJEB32303, sample SAMEA104408611) | aquatic metagenome | biome: Brackish water; feature: Pelagic; material: water | place: Baltic Sea | collected 2014-06-08T10:24:00 | depth 30,27 m ...
ACCAAGACGGCGAGACCATCTCCGAGCAGCGTGGCGGCTACGGCAACCCTGGTGTTGAGAGCCCCCACCGTGACCGTTCAGTTGCCGAGAACCTGGATCTCTTTGCTCGCATGCAGGCCGGCGAGTTTGGTGAAGGCGAGCGGGTACTGCGCGCCAAGATCGACATGCAGCACGACAACATGCAGATGCGCGATCCGATCATGTATCGCATCCGTGACGAGGCACACCACCGCACCGGCACCGCGTGGAAAATTTACCCCACCTACGACTGGGCGCATGGCCAAAGCGATGCCATCGAAGGCATCACGCACTCGCTGTGCTCGCTCGAATTCGACGCACACCGAGCGCTGTACAACTGGTACCTCGAACAACTGCGGCTGCTCAGTGAGCTGCCGTTCGAGGCGCCACAGCAGTTCGAGTTCGCCCGACTCGAACTCACCCACACCGTTACATCAAAGCGCAAGCTCGCCAAGCTCGTCGAAGATGGCGTGGTCGATGGGTGGGACGATCCGCGGCTGCCGACGCTGCGTGGGCTCAGGCGGCGTGGGTACCCGGCCGAGTCGATTCGCGACTTCTGCGCATTCATTGGCGTTGGCAAGACCAACAGTCGCCACGAAATCGAGCTGCTCGAATCGTTCATTCGAACCCGGCTGAACAAGACGGCGCTGCGTCGTATGGCAGTGCTCGATCCGCTGAAGGTCGTTATCACGAACTGGCCGACCGGCGCTGACGGCGAGCCCCTTGTCGAAGAGGTTGAGCTCATCAACAACCCGGAGAACGCCGATGACGGCGTTCGGACCGCTCCGTTCTCAGGGACGCTGTACATCGAGCAAGACGACTTCAAGGCCGACCCGCCGCCAAAGTACTACCGCCTGACACCGGGCCGGGAAGTCCGTCTGCGCGGCGGCTACTTCGTCACGGCCACGGGCTTCGAGAGCGATGCTGACGGCAACGTCACCGAAGTGCACGTCACCTATGACCCTGACACCAAGGGCGGCAATGCTCCCGACGGCCGCAAGGTCAAGTCGACGATGCACTGGGTGAGTGCAGTACATGCCGTTGATGCTGACGTCGCGACGTATGAGCGGTTGTTCAGTGCCGAGATTCCCGGCGCGGAAACCGGAGATGTTTTCGACGATCTCGATCCGAACTCGATGACTGTCCTGCGTGGCTGCAAGCTCGAACCCGAGTTGGCAAATACCGCACCCGGCGAAGTCGTTCAGTTCGAACGCCTCGGCTATTTCGCAGCTGACCCCCAGACTCCGCTGCTGTTCCATCGCACCGTTGGCCTCCGCGACGAATGGGCCAACATTCAAAAACGCAAGAAGTGAAACCGTCACACCGAGGTCAGACCTCGGTGTGACAAGTTGCTAGCCCTGTTCGAGGTGAAGCAATGCGTCGGCGGCTTCGGCGATGTGGCTGGTCCACTGGTCGGCGCTGCGTGGCTCGTCGATGGGGAGCACGACGAACTTACTGGTGCCAACATCGATGAACTGTTGAATCAACGCGGCGAGTGATTCCCAAGAATTGGGGACCAGCTGAGTGACGTCATCGAGGTCGGGTCGACGCTTCGCGAGGAGCTTGAGCAGCACCTCTGGCACTTCTCCGAAGGAGTACGGAATCAAAACGCCGTAGTGATCGTCTTCGATCTCACGGTCGTGCTCGCCGGCGACCCCTTCAATGACTGCGCGTCCAGCAACGGCGTCGGCTGGCGTGACGAACGACGGCAGCCAGCCATCGGCGACGCGACCGATTCGTTTGAGTTCAGATGGAGCAAAGCCGCCGAGCCAGACGTCCATTCGCTTCGGGGCAGGTAAGACACGGATGTTGTCGTAGTTGAAGTAGGTGCCTTCGTGGCTGAAGAACTCGCCGGTCCAACACTTCTTCATCACGTCGAGCGACTCGTTGAAAATCTTGGCCCGCTCGGTTCGCTCGACGCCGAAGGCCTGCTGCTCGATTGGGTCAACAGCACCGAGACCGAACGCGGGCAGCAGGCGCCCACCTGACATTCGACCGAGAGTTGCGAGCGCCTTAGCCAGCACCACCGGGTTGCGGCCGGGGAGCACCATCACGGACATGCCGAACTTGAGGTTCGTCGTTCGACCGGCGCCGTAGGCCATAGCGACCAACGGGTCGGGTGCCTCGCCACTGATTTTTTCTGACAGCCAGAGCGAATCGAAGGCGTGCGCCTCAAGTGCGTCGACGACGACGCCGTACGACTCATCATGCAGGTTTGTTCGAGTTCCGAGGCCGTAGCCGATGCGAACTTTCAGTTGCTCACTCATGCCGGGCGGGCGATCGGCTCGACGATGTCAGCGAGCGCACCTGGCATGCTGACGAAGGGTGAGTGGTCGGTGTCAAGGTCGATCTGCGTCGTGCACCTGGCCGCGAACACTGCCTGGTGTGCCGGGTGGATTGCACGGTCCTTTAGACATCGGACGTAGGTCGAAGTGATGGCGTCGCGAGGCGTGACCGTGACGTTTTCGGTCATGGTGGCGCCGGGTTGTATCGACAGGCGGGGCAGTGCTGCGGCAACCGCCTCGGGTGAGCACGATCCGTACAGCGCAGCAACGGCAAGCTGGGGGTCGAGCGTCGAGGTGCCGTCGCGATGGAATTGCATCGCTGCGCCGAGGTCGACATCATGCGGGTCGAGTGAGCGCAGGGCGCCCATCACTGACTCGCCAGCATTGAGTGCGAATGCTGTCACGTAGATGAGATGAGCGAGGTCGGAGCGGCCCGCGGCTGCCTGTGTGATGACCGCGCCGCCGTAACTGTGGCCGACGAGCACTGCATCGGTCAGGTTGAGGTGATCGAGGGTTGCCGCAAGATGTGCAGCATCATGGTCTAAACCGCCGAGCGGCTCGAGCGATGTGCCGTGACCGGGAAGGTCGATTGCATACGAGGTGATGCCCCGTCGATCGAGTTCGGCCTGGAAGGTCGCCCAGCACCAAGCGCCGTGCCAGGCTCCGTGGACGAGGACGACCGGCCGAGAATATTCCATAGCCCGATGCTGGCACAGCCAGCCAACGCCAAGAGAGTTGCGAGGGCCAGCCGTGCAAGTCAGCCGTGCAAGTCAGCCGTGCAAGTCAGCCGTGCAAGTCAGCCGTGCGAGAGCATGTTGACCGGCGCTGCTGCGCTGCGGCGCAGGCGACCGGTCTGGACCCAGCTTGCGGCAAAGGCCACGACGGCAACGGTTGCAACGATCGTCGTGTCAGGCACGTTGCCGATCGATGCAATGGTGATGGCGGCAAGTGCGGCGAACGTGGACATGACGACGGCCAGTCTGATGGCGGCGATCCAGGTGCGACGGCTGATTTCCATGACTTGTTCATAGTGGCCTTGCTGGCGAGGACGCCTTGATCGCGCACTTAGTTGCAGATTTGTCATAGGTTCGGCCAAATCGTCACGCAATCGCGCGAAGAGAGGCGACGAACTCTGGGGAGTTATGACGGATTGATGACGACGATGTCGCTGTTGTGTGACCCAACCACAACGGTGTCGTTTGTTCTCGCTATCTTGCCGACATGGCTGACCAGCATGACCCGTCGACCGCACTCGATCTCTTTCGCCTCAACGGGTTGACTGCAATCGTCACCGGGGCATCTTCTGGGCTGGGCAATCGATTCGCCCGGGTCCTGCATGGAGTCGGTGCAAACGTGGTCGTCACGGCTCGCCGGGCAGAGCGGCTCGAGCAACTCGCAGGGGAGTTGAACGAACAACGGCCAGGCCCAGCGAGCGCACTGGTCGTTGCAGCCGACGTGGGAATTGAAGCTGATCGCGAGCGTATTGTGAGTTCGTCGGTCGAACAGTTTGGTCGCATCGACGTACTTGTCAATAATGCCGGTGTCGGCGCCAAGGTGGCAATCGAAGACGAAGACATCGAAGTGTTCCGGCGCGCGATGGAAATCAATGTCACGGCACTGTGGCATCTCGCAAAGTTGAGTGCACCGTCCATGACTGAGTCGGGGGGCGGCGCAATCATCAACGTCGCGTCGATGCTCGGCCATGTGGCGTCGTCGCCGGTGAAGCAGTCGCACTACAGCGCAAGTAAGGGCGCTGTAGTGAACCTGACGCGCGAGCTCGCAGTGCAATGGGCCCGCAAGGGCATCCGTGTCAATGCCCTCTGCCCCGGCTGGTTCCCGTCTGAGATGACCGAGGGTATGGACACTGACGAAGCAAGCCAGCGGTTCGTGAAGTCGAATACGCCGATTCCGCGAATGGGCGAGGCCCATGAACTCGACGGAGCCCTGCTGCTCCTCGCCGGCCCCGCAGGCACGTTCCTGACCGGACAGAGCCTCATCGTCGACGGTGGGTGGACTGCCCGCTGAACCGGATCAGCTGCGCAAATGGAGCTACGGAAAGCAGCTGTGCAAATGCAGTTGGGAAGGCGGTCGTGATGGTGACGTTCTTCGCTCCGATCATCACCGCTATCACCGCAGACAACGGCTGATCTTGCTCTGTGAAGGGCCTGGAGCCGTTCTCTTTTCCGGCCCGGTTTTTGGACTGCTGACATGAATTTGGTCTGCTGACGTGAATGCTGGCGCGTCCCGCGATTCAATGGTGACGATGCGTCGTCTGTGGATTTTCCTCGTCGCTGTGACTGCTGCGTGTGGCGCGACCGGCACGACGACCGGTCCGACTCCAGCATCGCTTTCAACGGCTGCATCGACCGTGCCGGGCGTTGGCTTGCTGCCGAACACCATCCCAGCTGGTGGTTTGCAGAGCAACAGCGCCAATGGAGGCCAAGATGCGCTTGTCGTCATCACTCGGCCGGTGACCGCCGACGGCGTCATTGCCCAGCACATTGGCGAATTGGTCGGCGGCAACCGTCTGCTCATGATTGGCGATTCGATTTTCGCCGGTACCGACGAGCGCTACGGCGGCGAGATGTGCAAGGGGCTCAATTCGCTCGGGTGGACTGTCGAAGTCGCAGCCGAGCCAGGCCGTTTCGTCGAGTTCGGTGTCAAGGTTGCCGAGCGACTGGTTCCCGAACCACCCGAGCCCAATGACAAACAGTCCGACGACGACTGGGATGCAGTTGCGGTCTTCCTCGGGAGTAACTACAACGGCGATCAGGAGAACTACGACACAGAGATGCGCAAAATTCTTGACCGTGCTGCGTCCCGTCCGGTTCTGCTGTACACCGTGAGCGAGTATCGGCCGAGCTACAGCGAAATAGCCGATGTCCTTCGTCAACTCGTTGAGGACTATGGGAACGTCACGCTGATCGACTGGGCCCGGGCCGCAAAGACGCCCGGAGTGCTCAGCGCCGACGGCCTGCACCCGACCAACGAGGGCGAGCGAATACTCGTCGACCTCACTGGTGCTGCACTGGGCCGAGCTCCTGATGGGGCGGTCAGCTGCATCCGCTCGCAGTTCCGCGATGACTCGGCGATCGGCCAGGGCAACGGCACACCCAACACCGGTGACTCGTCGAGTGGCGGGTCGAGCTCCGGCGGCGGATCGACAAGCGGGTCATCGACAAGCGGCGGATCGACAAGCGGCGGATCGACGACGGTATCGACGACGGGATCGACGACGACGACTCAACCGGGAAGTTCGACGGACGGCGGGACAGCCGGGACGACGACTGCCGGTGGAACGACGGACAGTGGCACGGACTGGTCGACCACCGATGGTGGAACGACTGCGGGCGGATCGACTGCGGGTGGCACGGACTGGTCGACCACCGATGGTGGAACGACTGCCGGTGCAACGACGAGTCCCGAGACAACGACGGCTCCCGCCACAGCTCCAGCGACGACGACTCCGGTGAAAGTGGCCCCGGCGACCACCGCTGCGTCGCCAGTTCCGCGCGCGACGATCGACGACTGATTCAGCTGCCGCGAAGCATCGCTGCGCCGCTGAGGTTTCTCACCACAGTGAACCCGCACCCGGGCGTTCGGTAGAAAGCGTGAGTGACATAGTTCCTCAGACCGTTCACGCCAAGCGCAGGGTCACCACGACATCGACCGTAGCCTGGTCCGATGCTCCAAGCGCAAGCAATCTCGGTGGAAGTAGGTGGTCGACTCCTTGTTGAGAACGCCAGCTTCACCGTCATGGCGCGGGACAAGGTCGGCATTGTGGGGCGCAACGGCGCCGGCAAGACCTCGATGTTCAAGGTGCTCGGCGGTGCCAACGAACCAAAGTCGGGTCGGGTTATCACCAAAGGTGGCTTCGGATATCTCCCGCAGGATCCAAAGATCGACTCGGCGCTCGACGGGCGTTCGTGTGTCACACACATTCTTTCTGGTCGCGGGATCGACGACCAAGTCATGCGCATCGAGAAGCTGCGCATTGCCATGGAAGAGAACCCCGACGAGCGCAACGTCAGCCGCTACGTCAATGCCGAAGAGGCGTTCCGGACCAACGGTGGCTACGCGGCCGAGAGCGAAGCGCGGCAAATGGCAGCAGGGCTCGGTATCGAAGACGAGCGGCTTGATCAGCCGATCAGCACATTGTCCGGCGGCCAGAGGCGCCGTATCGAGCTGGCCCGCATCCTCTTCGCAGGGTCCGAAGTCCTGTGCCTCGACGAACCGACCAACCACCTCGACATCGACGCGAAGATTTGGCTGCTCGGTTTCCTCCGTGAGTACAAGGGTGCGCTGCTCGTCATCAGCCACGACCTCGAACTCCTTGACGAGGCGATCACCCGCGTGATCCACCTCGACCGAGCCTCCGAGCACGCTGTCGGTGAGATCTTTGAGTACAAGGGTACGTACACCCAGTACAAGCGTGCTCGGGCCGACGACGAGACGCGCCTCGCCAAGAAAGCGCTCTTGCAGGGTAAGGAAATCGACCGACTGCAAACCGTCGTCGACCGCTTCGGTGCGAAAGCAACGAAGGCAGCTATGGCGCACAGCGTCGAGAAGCGGATTGCTCGCCTCGAAGGCGAACGAGTGCATGGGCCGCGAGCCGGCAAGACCATGGCGGTCAGGTTCCCGCCGCCGCCGAAGTGCGGCAATACCGTCATCACGGCCGAGGGGCTGTGCAAGGGATACGGCGGCCCACCGGTCTTCGAAGACATCAACTTTGATCTCGGCAAAGGCGAACGACTTCTCGTCCTCGGTCTGAACGGCGCCGGTAAGACCAGCCTGCTCCGCATCCTTGCTGGCGAAACCGAGGCCAACCTCGGTCAGTTCAAGTGGGGCTATCAGGTGCACGCCGGCTACTACGCCCAAGAACACGACAACCTCAAGGTCCACGAGTCGCTCCTCGACAACATTCGCGATGCTGTCCCGCCCGAAGTCCAGCTTGGCGAAACCGAGCTTCGTGGGCTGCTCGGCATGTTCGGGCTATCCGGCGACAAGGTGTTCCAAGAGTCGGGGACACTCTCGGGCGGTGAGAAAACCAAGCTGGCGCTGTCGATGCTGATGGTCGGTCGGAACAACGTACTTCTGCTCGACGAACCAACCAACAACCTCGACCCGCCGTCGCGGGAGGCGGTGGCCACTGCTTTGGTCAACTGGCCCGGTGCAATCATCCTGGTCAGCCACGACGAGGAATTCGTGCGCGAACTGCAACCCACGAAAGTGTTGCTCATGCCCGACGGTGACGTCGACTACTACTCCGAGGAATGGCTCGATCTCGTCTCCATGGCATGACCGAGACGTCACACGTGTAGGCATCACGATGTTCACTGCATCTCTTGTCTTGATCTGAGCGTTCGGTCAGCGTGGCAGTGGTTGTCTAGCGTTGGACCATGTCAGCCATCACGTTCACCGTCGACGACCGCGGTGTTGCCACGGTCCTGGTCGATCACCCGCCGATCAACCTGATGACTCAGGAGGTGTTTGTCGAATTGGCAAAGTTGACGAGCCGCCTCGCCACTGACGTGGAGGTTCGGGTTGTCATATTGCGTTCAACGAATCCGGAATGGTTCATTGCCCACTTTGACGTTGAGGCGATCCTCGGCTTTCCTGCTGACGCACCCCCGCCGGGCGAGCTCCCCGGGTTCCATTGGATGTGTGAGACGTTGCGGACGATGCCCAAGCCGACGATTGCGGTGATCGAGGGTCGGGTGGGGGGAGGCGGTAACGAAATCGCGATGAGCTGCGATATGCGGTTCGCATCGCAGCAGGCCGTGTTCAACCAGCCGGAGGTCGCGCTGGGCATCATCCCCGGCGGCACCGGAACGGTGCGGCTACCACGCCTGGTTGGTCGCGGACGGGCGCTGGAGATCATTCTGGGTTGCGACGACATCGACGCAGCGACTGCCGAACAGTGGGGCATGATCAACCGGGTCCTGAGTGCGACGGAGCTCGATCCGTTCATCGACCGGCTCGCCGGGCGCATCGCTAGCTTTCCCCGTGATGCGGTGGCTGCGGCCAAGGCGAGTGTTGTGCGCACCGATCAGGAACTTGGCGACGATCTCCTCGCCGAAGCAACGGCATTCAGCAGCTTGCTTGGTAACGCCGACTCGCGTGATGCCATGACGGCGTTTCTTGCCCATGGTGGACAGACGCCCGAGGGCGAGCGGCGACTGGGTGACCTGGCGGGCGAGATCTCAGGCTGACCGAACGCTCGTTGCTGGGGGCTCGCTGCTGGGCCCGGCTACCGCTTCGAGAGCGAGATGGGCATCGATGCTTCTGAGCGCACCTTGGCGTAAAAGTCGTTGCCTTTGTCGTCGACGATGATGAACGCAGGGAAGTTCTCGACTTCGATCTTCCAGATCGCTTCCATCCCGAACTCGGGGTACTCAAGAACCTCGACTTTCTTGATGTTGTCGAGGGCGAGGCGCGCTGCAGGCCCGCCGATCGAACCGAGATAGAACCCGCCGTTGTCTTTGCAGGAATCGGTGACCTGCTTCGAGCGGTTGCCTTTGGCCAGCATCACCATCGAACCGCCAGCCGCTTGGAACTCGGCGACATAGGAGTCCATTCGGCCGGCCGTCGTCGGTCCGAAAGAACCGGACGCATAGCCCTCGGGCGTTTTGGCCGGGCCGGCGTAGTACACGGCGTGGTCCTTCCAGTACTGCGGCATGTCTTGGCCGGCATCGAGGAGTTCCTTGATCTTGGCGTGGGCAATATCGCGAGCAACGATCATCGGCCCGCTCAGCATCACCTGGGTTGTCACCGGGAGCTCGGCAAGGGCCGCGCGAATCTCGTCCATCGGCCGGTTGAGGTCGATGTGGACTGCGGCTTCGTCGGCGAGGTCTGCGGCGGGCAAGAAGCGTGCCGGATCGGTTTCGAGCTGCTCGAGGAAGAGGCCGTCGACGGTGATTTTTCCGAGCATCTGGCGGTCGGCCGAGCATGACACCGCCATGCCGACCGGGCACGATGCGCCGTGGCGCGGGAGGCGGATGATGCGGACGTCGTGGCAGAAGTATTTACCGCCGAACTGAGCGCCGACGCCGGTGCTCTGCGCGAGCTCGAGGACCTTGGCTTCAAGGTCGAGATCACGGAACGCGTGCCCAGATGCCGAACCGGTCGTCGGCAGCGTGTCGAGGTAGTGGGCGCTTGCAAGCTTCGCCGTCTCAACGGCGATTTCGCCGGATGTGCCGCCGATGACGATTGCGAGGTGGTACGGCGGACACGCTGATGTGCCTATCGCTTGAATCTTGTCGAAGATCCACGGCAACAGCGTTGCCTCGTTCAACAGTGCCTTTGTCTCCTGGAAGAGGAAGCTCTTGTTGGCAGACCCGCCGCCCTTGGCCATGAACAGGAACTTGTAGGCGTTGCCATCGACGGCACTGATCTTGATTTCGGCCGGCAGGTTTGTTCCGGTGTTCTTCTCGGTGTACATGTCGAGCGGTGCCATTTGGCTGTATCGCAGGTTCGACGTCAGGTACGTGTCGGCGATGCCGTTGGCGATTTGTTCCTCGTCGCCACCACCGGTGAACACGAACTGGCCCTTCTTGCACTTCACAATCGCCGTGCCGGTGTCCTGGCACATCGGCAGTACTCCGCCGGCAGCGATCGAAGCGTTCTTCAAGAGGTCGAGTGCCACGAAGCGGTCGTTGTCGGACGCTTCGGGATCATCGAGGATCTTGGCGAGCTGCTCAAGATGGCTTGTGCGCAGGTAGTGCGCGATGTCGCGCATAGCTTGCGCGGTAAGGATCCGGATCGCATTGGGCTCGACCTTGAGGAACGTTCCCTGGGGCGTGTCGAACGTAGAAACGCCTTCCGTGGAGACGAGCCGATACTCGGTTTCGTCGGGCCCGAGGGGGAACATTTCGGTGTAGTCGATTTGCGCGTCAGCCATGGCTTGCAGGGTATGCGGTCACACTGTGCCTGGCACAGTGTGACCGGCCGCCTCTTCGATTTGGTCTACGTGATTTGGTCTACTTGATGTAGTAGGTGAAGTCGGTTTGCTCGTCGACTTGGTCGAGGGCGATTGTGGTGCTGCCCCTGAAGATCGAGTTGAGGAACGAAACGGCGAAGGTGTTGGTGATCGCCTGGGCCCGTTCGATCGCCATGTCGTCGGCGTCGCAGCCTGCTTCGGTGCGTGCTTCGAGTGCGTCGACAACGATCTGTGCCGGAGCTTCGAGCGTCGGCAGGAATTCCAGGTACGCGCAGATGTCCGTGAATGTTTCGTGCTTGGCCGCCGTCAGGTCGAGTCGGTACGACAGGTCGCTCGACGTGAGCTCCCACGGCCGGGTCACGTTCGGGTCGATGGGCGTGGTGACGTCATTGGTTGCGCCGATGACGAGCGTCGGGATGTTGATCGAGGCGAGCCGCTCGTTGCTCAGCAGGGCCTCGCTGGCGGCGGGGGCGAGGGCGACGATCGCACCGACGCGCTCGTCGGCCACAAACTCGCCGTTTTCATTGTCGAAGCCGGACGCCATCGCATACGAGGTGAAGCCGCCAAAAGAATGGCCGGTCACTGCGATCTGGCTGGGGTTGAGATTCGCAACGAAGCCAACCGTTTCGATGTTCTCGGGGTCGAGGAACGCATCGATCACACGAGTGATGTCATTCGGCCGGTTGACCGCAGTGATCGGGCCGGGGGTTTCGCTACCGGCGAGTTGATCGGCAGCGGTGTTGCCGATGTGGTCCGGCGCAGCGACGATGTAGCCGTTGCTGGCCAGGGCCTCGGTGTAGTTCGAGTGGATGTAGCGGAGTCCGCCCGAACCGTGGGAGTAGATCACCAGCGGGAACGGACCATCGGTCGCGATGCTCTCGGCTGTGGCAGCGACTGCCGAAGGCGATTCGTAGTACGTGCCAGGGAGCAGGGTGTACTGCTGTGGCGGCAAGTTGGCGTCGATGTCTAGTGAGAGTGGGAACCACACGTCGACGGTGAGGTCGCGCCCGCCGCCGGTCAAGTCAGGGACCAGAATCGTCTGGACGCCGACCTCGTACGGGCCGAAGCCGTCGCCGAGTTCGATGTCCGGTGTGTTCTCGGGCCCGTTGGTCGGCGGATCGGTATCGACAGGTGGTTCGGTTGCTGGCGGATTGGTGTCGACCGGAGCCTCCGCTGTAGCGACAGGAGATTCTGTTGCCACGGGCAGTTCGGTCTGGGCCGGGGCTTCGGTAGCCGGAGCGCTGTTGATGTCGGAACCGGCACATGCAGCCGCGAACAGGGCAACAGCAGCAAGGGCAGCTACTCGACTGGAACGGGTGAGAGTCCGTGAGGAACGCATCGGCGCATCGTGCCACGAATAGCCCCCACTTGGGCGGTCATTCGCCGCTTGATTTCAACAGCCGACCGAAGCTGCACCGAAGTGCCAGCTCGGCAACGTGCTTGCCGCGGATCGTGACCGGTTCAAGCCAACGTCTCGACCAGCAAGCTGACCGCGCTGAATGTGCAAATCGCGAGCACTGCGGGCCGCACGACCGCCGGATCGAGGCGGTCTCGGTAGCGCGCGGCGACGAGCATGCCGAACGCCGTGCTGGGTAGGACCAGCAGGGAGAGTTCGACTTGACGGCTGCTCACTTGGCCCGCAACGGTCAAGGCTGCGAGCGACATCAGTGCGCCGACAGCGAAGAACGTGGAGATGGTCGCCCGCATGGTGGGCGGGTCGGCATGTTGGTACGTGAGTGCGATCGGGGGGCCTCCGACGCCGGTGGCTGTGGCCATGAAGCCCGAAACGAACCCGGCGACACCGAGCACCCCATTGCCGACATTGAGCTTTTTACCGCTCGCCGAAACGGCGACGGCAACCAGCACGGAGATCCCAACAACAATGCCAAGCGCATCGGTCGAGACGCGGGAAATGATCAACGCGCCGAGGACCACACCGGGGATTCGTCCGCCGAGCGTGAGAGCCACGCCACGCCGATCGATATATCGCCGCTCGGCCCACGCCGTCATGCCCGAGAGCGGAATGACCGCCACGATGATCGCAACGGGGACGAAGTCGGGGTCGGTGATTGCCAAAATCGGCGCGGCGATCATGCCCAGGCCGATCCCGAGCGATGCCTGCACCGTGGCACCGACGAACACAACGACGACAGTCAATGTCAAGAGCCAATTCGAGAGGCCAGCAACAGCGAACACTTAGCGATCCTTCATGCGTTTGGGCACGGCTTTCGCCGGATCATCGGGCCACTGATGTTTGGGATAGCGGCCAGCCATCTCTTTACGAACTTCGGTCCAGGACCCCGCCCAGAATCCCGGAAGGTCGGCGGTGACTTGAATCGGGCGGTTGGCAGGCGAGAGCAGCTGGAACCGGATCGGTCGGCCGCCAGCCGTTGGATGGACGGTGGTGCCGAATAGGTCTTGGACGCGTGCCGATGCCGTTGGCTGCTCGCCGCTGTAGTCGATGTGAGCTGTTCGCCCGGTCGGCAGTTCGAGCGAACGTGGTGCGAGTTTTTCGAGGTCGGCGCCTTGGGGCCAGGGCAACTGTGAGCGCAATACGGTGTTGAGGTCGAGTTGTTCGAGGTCGGCGCGGCAGCGTGCGCCCGGGAGGTACGGGCCGAGCCATTCGTCGAGTGTCGCCATCAGCGTTGCCTTTGACCAGTCGGGCCATGGTTCTCCGACATGGAGATGCAGGAACTCGACGCGCTCGCGGAGGCTCTGAGCAGGATCGCTCCAACTGAGGACGTTCAACTCGGTTGCCTTGACGCGGGCGAGGAGTGCGGCAGTGGTCGCTTCTCCGGCGGCGGGGCGGTCGGTGTGGGCTCCCAGCTGAATCGCGCCGAGCCGACGCTCGATCTTCTCGCTCAGGTCGTTGCGGTCGGTGTTCCATGTGATGGTTCGCTGTTCGAGGATGTCGGGTCCGAAGTTTGCGATCACATCACTGGCATCAACGGCGGCTGCGAGCCGGATTCGGGCCTTGTCGCGCTTGCCGTCGAGGTCGGCCGCGACGACGAACGGTTCGTCGGCGAGCGAGTCGTTGCTGGGCAGAAAGGCGGCGCTCCCGGCACGGAGTTGGTACTGCAGGCCGCGCCGAAGTGCCGCAAGGCGATCGGGATACGCAAGGAGCAGCAGTGCCCCTGACCGGTCGGCGTCGAGCGCCGAACGATCGAACGGGATACGGGCCCGCCGGGCGAGGTCAGCAGCGCGGTCGCGCAGCCGATGCACGGCGCCGCGGTCGGCGAGATCGTGGCCACGCGCTCCGGACAGCACCCCGACGCGCAGCGCCAGGTCAGTCGGCACTTCGTCGGGTCGGCCTCGAAAGATGTCGCGCTCGTCAACGAGGGCCGCAACAGCGCAGGCCGTGGGGCTCTGGTCGACGGCGATCATCCGGGCGAGTCGCGGGTGCACCGGAAGCCCCAGCATCTTGCGGCCCAGGGGCGTAATCGACTGGTCGTGCGGATCGAGCGCGTGGAGATCGGTCAGGAGTTCCCGAGCCTGAGCAAGTGCGCCGGCCGGCGGTGCGTCGATGAAGCGAAGGTCGTCGGGTGAACCCCACGCTGCGAGTTCCAGTGCGAAGCCGGCGAGGTCGGCCTGGGTGATTTCGGGGGAACGATGTTTGGTTCGTGTCCCGTGCTCGATTTTGCTCCACAATCGATAGGCCGTGCCCGGCTCGGTGCGGCCAGCACGGCCAGCGCGCTGCTCTGCCGATGCCCTACTCGTCGCTACCGTCGTGAGCCTGGTCATCCCCGAACGCGGGTCGAACCGTGGCTCGCGGGCGAGGCCGCTGTCGATCACGATGCGGACACCATCGACGGTCAATGACGTTTCGGCGATGTCGGTCGAGAGCACGACGCGCCGTCGCCCGGGTGGCGATGGGGCCAGCGCGAGATCCTGTTCGGCGAGGCTCAGTGCACCGGCCAGTGGATATACGTCGATATTCGGCCCGAGCACCTGGTTCAGCTGCTGCTCGGTGCGGCGGATCTCACCGATGCCCGGCAAGAACACAAGGATGTCGCCTTCGCCATCACCAAGACCACGGAGCACGGCGGCAACGACGTCGGGTTCGATGCGCTGCTGGCCAGGTCGCTGCGGACGCTTGCCGCGAGTCGGCGCTGAACGCGGCAGCCACTGCACGTCGATCGGGAAGGTTCGGCCCTCGCTGGTAATCACCGGGGCGTCGAGCAGCTTCATCAGCCCATCGGTGTCGGGGGTAGCCGACATGGCAATGATGCGCAGATCGGGCCGCAACTCGGCCGCTACATCGAGCGTCAGCGCGAGGCCAACATCAGTCGTGAGGTTGCGTTCGTGGACCTCGTCGAAGATGACGCAGCCGACGCCGGGAAGTTCGGGGTTGTTTTGGAGCCGTCGCGTCAGAACGCCCTCGGTCAGGACCTCGATCCGAGTCGTCGCCGTGATTTCTCGCTCGTCGCGTGTTTGGTAGCCGACGAGCTTTCCAATCGGGGTTCGCGTCGTCGCGGACATTCGCTGAGCCGCAGCACGTGTTGCGAGGCGACGTGGCTCGAGCATGATGATCGTCTGATCGCCGAGCCAAGGTTCGTCGAGCAGCGCAAGCGGAACGACGGTGGTCTTGCCAGCGCCGGGGGGTGCAACAAGGACGGCACGACGCCGTTCGATCAGTGCGAGACGAAGGGCATTGAGTGCATCCTTAACTGGCAGGTCAGGAAGATCTGCCGAATAAGGCCGGCCGGCCATCAGCAGTAGTCGACGATCAGCCGAGGGCCGGTGAGCCGCTGAAGGGCCCTGGATCGCTGGCGCCGGGAATGTCGAGCGATGTCCACGACGTGACGTCAGCAATGGAGTCGGCAACGATTTGCCATTCGGCTGGGTGCCAGCCCTGGGCTTTCGCTGCGACCGAACCATCGACACGGGTGAAGACGAATGCCGGAAGCTCGGTGAGCCCCATGGCTTTCACCGCCGAACGGTCGGCGTCGCAGAACACGAGGAACTGGTTGGCGAGCGGGCCGAGAAACGCACGAGCATCGTCAGCACCAGCAGTGACGATGAAGTTGATCCGAGCGTGGGAGCTACGGAACTGCTCGAGCACCCGTGTTGCGGCGCGAAGAACCCACGAGCTTTCGTTGGTGTACGGGTCGAGCACCACCGAGGCCAGGTGGAACGTTGTCAACCAGTCCATGATCGGTCGGGCCTGGCCCAGGCCGCCGACCGTTAACGGCGTCAGGTTCAATTCGTTTGGGAGCTGCGTCACAGTGGGATCGGCCACGGGCGAGAGCGTAGCGAGTCAGGTGCCCGCCAACCCAACATGTGACGCGGGTACGTTGAGGGTCGATGCATCCAATTGAGCACCTTCGTTATGTTGCCCGGGCCCAAGGGGCCGATCCAGCTTCCCTGGTCGAGGAAACCGCACACGCTCTCGGGTCGTTGCGAATGGACCCGTCAGGCATCGTTGTTGCCTGCCGTCGGATTGTTCAGCGACACCCATTCACTGGGGCCCTGTGGTGGTTGTGCGCCAACGTGTCGACTTCTTCAGAGCCGTTCGATGCCGTCTGGGAATTGGCCGAACAGATTCGCGCTGACCGAACCGGTTCTGAACTGGCAGCCGCATTGCCCGACGACGCAACGGTGGCAACCATCGGCAACCCAAGTGTGATTGGCGATGGCTTGATTCGTCGCGGCGACATCCGCGTGCTGGCGCTCGATGTGCAGCACGCGGCAACGTCGTTCGTTAGGCGCTTAGAGCGGTACGACGTCGACTACGAGCCCGTCGATGCTGGCGCAGCGGGTGCTGTGGCCCGCAAGGCGGACGCCGTACTGATCGAAGCATTGGCATGCGATAGCGACCGTGTGATTGCTCCAATGGGCTCCTCAACGCTTGCCGCAGCCGCTGCTGCGTGGGGGACACCGGTGTGGCTGGTTGCAGGCGTCGGCCGCCGTCTGCCCAGCGGGATGATCGATGCCATGGTCGCCAAGATCAACGAGCTCACCGCCGTCGACGACGCCGCGCCAACCGACCCGCTCGGAGTGCGAACGACTGCCACGATGGACGCGTGGGATCTCGACGTCGAAGTCATTCCGACGTCGATGATTTCTGACGTCGTTGGCCCCCACGGACACGTCCCGATGGGCCCACCGGCGATCAAGCCGGAATGCCCCATGGCCTGGGAACTTCTCAAACACAGCCCCATGTGACTTGCGTTTTTCGTCAGCGTGATGGAAATGGCTTGAATGTCAGCCAATTTCATCACGCAGACGTTGTTTGAGCGTCCGGATGACCATGTCGGGGGAGTGCATGACGTCCGTGTAGGTGTATTCGAAGACACGCCGGCCGAGGTCTTGCAGTTCGTTTCGGCGCTGGGCATCGCGTTGACGCTCCGTCGGGCTCGAATGGCCGTGTTGCCCGGAGACTTCGACGACGACACGCTGGCTCGCGAAGAGAAAGTCGACCCGTGCGACATGTCGATTGCCCTTGCGGTGGATTGCTTGCGTGAGCGGACGGTTGATTCCGGCTTGTCGGCAGATTGTCAGGAATCGCCGTTCGAGCGGCGAGTGACCTCCACTGTCGAGAACAAGGTTCTCAACGAGGCGACACCCCCAACGGCCGCGACCGCGCAACGTTTCGAGGCGTCTCGCGATTGCATGCGGTGCCGACAATCCTTTGCGGACCGCGCTGTCGATCGCCGCCTCGATCCGTTCTTCAGGACGCCGTGCCAGCGCCAGATCCAAGATGGTCCGAGTCGCAGAGGTGCAGCGAATTCCGTCGACATCCACCTGGTCGATCAGCGGAATCTGGCTGGTCGTGTGCACGCAGAAGGGTGAGTCGTTGACGAAACTTCCGCGTGGAACGGTGAACTCGACAGCGTCCGGATCCGAGCGGTCGAACCCGTGAAGCTGTGCTGCAGCTTCGAAGCTCACCCACGATTCGTGGCCCAAACTGAGGAGTCCGGCCCGTAGTTGTTGGCGGTGGGTGGCCGGCGCACCGCCTATCCGGTATGTCTTTGGCGCCACGCGGATGAGGGTGCCGGCCTCGATCAAACGCCGACGACGGTGGCGTGCGGGCACAGCGTGTGCAAGTTGATTGAGGGTGATCAACCCTTCTTGGCCTTCAGCAATCTCGATGATGTGGCGGTTCATGCCCAGACAGTGGGCGGATCACCGTCGAAGCCGGAATCTGGTTGTTTGCGTGATGGTTTTGGTCAACATCCACACCATTTCCATCACGCAAACGAGTTGGTGGTGGTGTTGGTGGAAGGTGTTGGTGGAAGGTGTTGGTGGAAGGTGTTGGTGGAAGGTGTTGGTGGAAGGTGGTGGTGTCAGAGTTTTCGGTGGCGTGGGGCGATGCCGGTGACGTCTTCGATGATCTCTTCGGCCTCGGCTTTGCGATCCTCGGTGACGAAGATGCGGCCCATTGGTTCACGGCTGTAGGTGCCGAGGTGGATGTTGAAATCCTCGTTCCAGACCGCCGGAATCCCTTCGGAAATCAACATGTCGGTGAGCATTTGGGCCTGCCACATGGGTACCCAACCCGCCTCGGCACTCTTGTCCGGGTTCGGTGGCTTGGGCAGATGTTTCCCGAAGACCCAGTTCCACGCACTTCGAAACGTCGGCATGTGTGCAGACTATGGGCACTCCATGAGCGACCCAGCACCAGCCTCTCAACCAGTCCTGCCACCGATCCTGCACCATCTGCCGCCTCAATCGAACGGTGCTGCGCCGGACGAGAGCGCTCTTCTCGACGGTTTCACCAACTGGACGATCGAGCAGGGCATCGAGATGTACCCGGCGCAGGAAGAGGCGGCCTTCGAGCTGATTGCCGGGAGCAACGTCATTCTCAACACGCCGACCGGGTCGGGCAAATCGCTCGTGGCTGTCGCTGCGCATTTCGTTGGCCTGGGCCGCGACCAACGCAGCGTCTACACCGCACCGATCAAGGCGCTGGTGAGCGAGAAGTTTTTCGAGTTGTGCAAGCAGTTCGGGTCGGAACGAGTGGGAATGATCACCGGCGATGGCTCGATCAACCCGAATGCGCCGATCATCTGCTGTACCGCTGAAATCCTCGCGAACTGGGCGTTGCGGGACGGGCACCGAACTGATGTCGACATCGTGATCGCCGACGAGTTCCATTTCTATGCCGACCCGCAGCGCGGCTGGGCATGGCAATTGCCGATCCTTGAACTCCCGCACTGTCAGTTCCTGCTGATGTCGGCGACACTCGGCAACACCCGATTCTTCGAGGATGAACTCACCAAGCGGACCGGTCGTGAGACCGCCCTGGTGAAATCGTCGCAGCGCCCGGTGCCGCTTGACTTCGAGTACAGGACAACGCTGCTTCACACCTCGATCGAGTCGCTCCTGGAGTCGGGTCGAGCACCGATTTACCTCGTTC
>ERZ888423.1668-NODE-1668-length-18600-cov-7.664492_pt1 | contig 18600 bp, 19 predicted proteins | sample MGYA00520523_ERZ888423 | MGnify/ENA primary metagenome ERZ888423 (study PRJEB32303, sample SAMEA104408611) | aquatic metagenome | biome: Brackish water; feature: Pelagic; material: water | place: Baltic Sea | collected 2014-06-08T10:24:00 | depth 30,27 m ...
CTAACGTCGGTTGCGATTCCTCCCGGCCCTAAAACGACCGGGGCTCCTCGCAACGAACCGCTGAAGCGCCGGGCCAGGCGTCGGTGGTGTTGGCGGCGCTGGCAGCGGCCCGAGATGAGTTGGAGCGCAACGCCCAGCGCAGCGACGCAAACGCGGTCACTCCATCAGTCCTATCGCTTGCGGTGGACCCATCACCGAATGTTCTGGTGATCGGTGTGGATGGCACAAATCTCAGCAGGGTTCTCGACGATCCCACCAACGTCAATTTCTTCGAGCTGATCCAGGACGGCACCACGGCCCCGGCGAGCATCGTCGGGCACACCACCATCTCCGGCCCGTCGTGGTCGTCCATCCTCACCGGTACGTGGGGCGAGACCACTGGCGTGATTAACAATGTCTTCACTCCGTGGACCTATGACACCTGGGCGACGGTGTTCAACCAGCTCGAAACGTTCAACCCGGGCATCCAGACGACGTCCATCGCCAACTGGGACGTCATCTCCGCCATTGGCGGCGCCGGTTCGATACCTGCCGACACCATCATCAACATCTCCCAGGTCCCAGGCGATACCGACTGGTTGCTGACCGACGACGCGGTCGGAGACGCTACCGAAGCAGCCATCACTGCCGCCGGCTCCGATGTCCCGAACTTCCTCTTGAGCTACTTCGTCGGGGTCGATGAGAACGGGCACCTGTACGGCGGGGACTCACCGCAGTACGCTGCAGCGCTCAATAATTTCGACAGAAACCTCGGCGAGATCCTGCAGGCAGTGGCTAACTGGGAAGCCGTTACCGGGGAGCAGTGGACCATCCTGATGACCACCGACCACGGTCACCAGCCGCAGAAGGGTTTCGGTCACGGCTTCCAGTCTCCGAATGAGACATCGACGTTCGTCGTCGCCGAGAACCCGAACCTCTTCGCCGTCGGCGCCATCAACCTTAAGTACCAGATCATCGACGTCACGCCCACGGTGGTGACCCTCTTCGGGGGCACTCCAGCCACAGGCTCCGACGGTGTGCCGCTGACAGACCTCAGCGACAGCAATGTTTTTCCGGTCAATGACGACGAAGCTCTGCGTGGGTCTCTTCAAGACGCGATCGGCATGTACGGCTATCCCGATATCGGAACTCAACTGGCGCTGGGTGTCCGCACGATCTTCGCTACCGGGCCCTACATCGTGTTCGGGCTCACCAACGATTTGACCGCCGCGCTGCAGGGGATTGTCGACCAGGACATCTTCCTGATCAGCTTGCTGGCCAGGCTGGCTATTGCGCCCGTGCAGTTCATCGGCGATATCGCCTACGTGGCGACAAACACCGTGGCCCAGATCGTCGCCGGGTTGACTGGCGTAACCGGCGCCAGCATCTTCCCGCTGTGGCCACCAGCCCCGCCGTCGTTCCCATCGACACCGGAGGAAGCAACCGTGCCGGATGCACTCCTGGCCTGCGGGGATGCTGGTGGATCTTCCGACCTGCTGTGGTGCGGCGAGCCCTCTATCGCAGTCTGAGCGTCACGGCTCCATAGATCCGAGGAAGTAGGTTTCGTCCCCGGTGGGATATCCGCCGCCGTTGGTCGCGATGTGGACGTGGTCGAAATGGTTGGCGGTTTCATTTCCGTAGTCCGCCGTCCAACTCGGCGCGCCGATGCCTGGGTACAGTCCCTGCCGCCAGATCACGTGGAGCACTCCCCACCGTCGGGCATTCGCCAGCGCCAGGCCGGCGATCTGGTTACCGAGTTCGATACCTTCTTCGCTGCCGTGGTTCGGGATCATCACATCAATGGCCAACCCGTTGGGATGCCACGGCAACGCGTCCTGGCGGAACCCGCCGATGGTGGTGACCTCCGGAAACATCATGCTGATGGCGCGGGCCGCCCAGATGGTCTTGACCTGTAGCCCCGCCTCCGGAGTCACGCCGGCCGGTAACGCCAAGTCGAACACCCGGGCATCGACGGGGGCGCTGGCCGCCAGCAATTCAGCCTGTGTGGGGCTTGGCCTGCTCAGCTCTGCGGTTGGCGCAGCGCTCTGATCCACCGGTATTTCTGCGGGCCTGTCGGCGCTGCGGGGAGGCTCAGCACCTTGCGCGTGCAGCATGGCGGCAGAAACCACGAGCGAGACGACGACGGCCAGCCAGCGGCCTCGGCCGTTAGCTAACACATTTCTGCCCACGCACAGCACTTTAGTGTCGCGTGGGACGCGTGGGGGGAATCTTCGCTATCTCTCAGCCGGGTACTCCTTTCGAACTTTCCAGCAATGCTAGGACGCTATCTCCGTGCTGCTTCTACCGACGCGCAGGGTGCACGGTCAGGAGCAGCCGATCGACCGAGGATCGTGAGGCCGCTTTGCCGTCGTAATCGAGGCTGCCAAGTCGGCCGCGAGCTGAACGGCCAAGGCACGCACCTCGACGTTGGTACGTTCCGGGATCCCGCTTTAGTTCTCGAGGCCAGGAATGAGACAGTCCGCGCAGTGAACTTTAAGCGGTTGACCACCACACCGGGTACCGCTAATCCTGCCTCACGGTCCGAACGGTCACCTTAAAGTCGAGGCACGCGGCGGGTTAGGAGATAGGCGGCTCATGAGTGGATGGCTGGTCACCACGATCCCGTCGGGGCTGCTGTTCGTTGGCTTAATCCTCCTCATCTCCGGCGGCGCAGTGCTGATCCAGAGATCCGTGCGGCGACGGTTCCCGGGGCTGGCCGCTGGTGAGCACAATGACGTCACCAAATTCACCTACGGCTTCGTCGGCTTCGTCTACGCGTTCTTTGTGGGCTTCGTCGTCTCGTCCATGTGGGGCCAGATCAACACCGCCGATGGCAATGCCCGCGCAGAGGGTGCGGGTGCGGTGCAGATGGCCACAGATTCAGTCGTTTTCAACTCCGCCGACAAGGGGCGCATTCGGGAAAGCCTGCTGGCATACGAAAAGGCCGCGATCGGGGAATGGTCGCGGGCCGAACATCGATCGCCGGAGGCCGACGCCGCACTTACCCGCGTGTATGCCGCCTACGGACAGGTTCAGGCCGAAACCAATGCCCAGAAGACCCTGCTTGCCACGTCTTACTCCAACCTCGACAAGATCAGTCAGGCCCGGACCGTACGACTCCTGGCGGCCCGTGGAGACACTGGACCGCCGTGGCAGCTCTGGGCAGTCATCTATCTGACCAGTGCGATGGTGCTAGGCACGGTGGTCATCTACGGCGTTGAACGCCCGGCCCTGCACTATCCAATGGTCGCGATCGTCGGCGTGATCGTCGCCGCCAACCTGTTCCTGGCATTGGAAATGGCGCATCCGTTTTTCGGTACCCTGTCGACGTCCTCGGATCCACTTCATGAAGCGGTCTGGGTGCTGTCTCAACCCACGGGCTAGACCCTCTGAGGGGCCGGGGCCCGACGGAAAACCAAATCTGCGGAACATGCTGATCCACCGGACCGCGCTTGTCGTGGCCTCGTCCTTGTCACGGCCTCGTCGAATCAGAACGTTTGGACGCCCTGAAAGCTCACCAATGCACCGTGACCGGTCTTATCGTTGGTGAAGCGCATCCCCGCCGGGCTCGACACGATGGTCCAGCCTTGGGCTCGGTAGGTCTGGTTGGCCAGCGTCGTCGGTGCGGCTGCCCCAAGGTTGCCGTCGACCCACGAGCCCGTCCCATCGGTATTGACGCGCACACCGTGGTAAGGCCCACTGCCATCGACGTGCTGCTGCCACTTGGTGCCGTCGGTCTGGCACCCGATGAATGTGGTCTCCACGATGCACTGGGTGTCTCCGCCGGCGTCCTGCACGACGACGTAGCCGTACTGATTGGCCGGAAGCGTCACGGCGTCACCGGTATCGGGGACCACCGCAGGTAACTCGCCGATGCCGCGGGTGAAACCCGCGGACCGGTAGGAAACGACGTCGAAGCCGAACTTCTTGAGCGGATCCAGGTCGCCGACTTCACCGGAAGGCGTCCAGATCGCCAACGGACGCCCGTCCACAACCGCGTGTGCGACGTGTGCGGACGGAGTCCAGGACAGAACCGCGCCCATCGACGAGGCAGATTCGAAGTGATCGAAGTTGACGATCCCATCCCCGTCCTGCGGCACGCATGCGCTCCCGTCGACGGTGTGGCGGGTGCCCGAGTCGGTTTCGGCGTCATCGCGGCACACCGCGTCCTGCCACTCCTGGACATACCCCGATACCTGTGGAACATCAGCTGAAGCCGCATTTGCCGTCGAGTCGACGGGATCTGGGGCTGACGTACATGCGACTGAGGCGAGCGCGACCGAGGCGAGGGCGACCCCTAGTGTCGCCGCACCGCGCCATGCAGTGCCGTTATGCCTAGCCTTCGTCATAGCCTGTTCCTCTTGCCGTGGGGACTCCTGTGTAGCCCGGTGGGCGTGAATCTAGCCGCGGGTCACCTCGTGCCCCAGACGACTCGCCGTGAGCACGCCCGGCAACTGGCCCGTCGCAGGCGCCGCACCGTTGGGTAGGCTGCGCCAGAAGGTGGTGGGCGCGATGCTTGCGCGGAGCTCCTTTGAACTTGACCGAAACTGACGCCGGGAGACCAACACATGAGCGCCGAGCAGCCCACCATCATCTACACGCTGACCGACGAGGCGCCGCTGCTTGCGACCTACGCCTTTCTGCCCATCCTCCGAACGTTCGCCGACGCGGCCGGCATCGATGTCAAAACGAGCGATATCTCCGTGGCGGCGCGCATCCTGTCCGAGTTCGGTGACTGCCTGACCGAAGATCAGCGCGTGCCGGACACTCTCGCCGAACTCGGCGCACTGACCCAACTTCCGGACACCAACATCATCAAGCTACCGAACATCAGCGCCTCGGTGCCCCAACTCCTGGACGCGATCAAGGAGTTGAAAGCCAAGGGCTACGACTTGCCGGACTATCCCGGCGAGCCGAAGAACGACGAAGAGAAAGCCGTCAAGGAGCGCTACGCGAAGATCCTCGGTAGCGCGGTGAACCCCGTACTGCGTGAAGGCAACTCAGACCGCCGAGCACCCAAGGCAGTCAAGGAGTACGCGCGCAAGCACCCGCACAGCATGGCCCCGTGGTCCCAGGCTTCCCGAACCCACGTGGCGACCATGAAGACAGGCGACTTCTATCACGGTGAGAAGTCGATGACTCTGGACAAGGCGCGCAAGGTCAAGATGGTGCTGGAGACCAGGCCGGCTGCAGGGGTTGGCGAGACGCTTGTGCTCAAGCCCGAAGTATCGCTGGATGCCGGCGACATCATCGACAGCATGTTCATGAGCAAAAAGGCCTTGTGCGAATTCTACGAAGAGGAGATGGAAGACGCCTACAAGACCGGCGTGATGTTCTCGCTGCACGTCAAGGCCACGATGATGAAGGTGTCGCACCCCATTGTCTTCGGACACGCGGTGAAGGTTTTCTACAAGGAGGCGTTCGCCAAGCACCAGAAGCTGTTCGACGAACTGGACGTCAACGTCAACAACGGGCTGTCCGATCTGTACAGCAAGACAGAGTCTCTACCGAGATCGCAACACGAAGAGATCATTCGCGACCTGCACGCCTGCCACGAGCACCGGCCCGAGTTGGCCATGGTGGATTCCGCACGTGGTATCTCTAACTTTCATTCGCCCAGCGATGTCATCGTCGACGCTTCGATGCCCGCAATGATGCGCCTCGGCGGCAAGATGTACGGCGCCGACGGACGGACAAAAGACACCAAGGCCCTCAATCCTGAGTCCACGTTCTCGCGCATATACCAGGAGATCATCAACTTCTGTAAGACCCATGGCCAGTTCGACCCCACGACCATGGGCACCGTCCCCAATGTGGGCCTGATGGCGCAAAAAGCCGAGGAGTACGGGTCACATGACAAGACTTTCGAGATTCCCGAGGACGGCGTCGCCAACATCGTCGACATCGACACCGGTGAAGTGCTGCTGACACAGAACGTGGAGGCCGGCGACATCTGGCGCATGCCGGTCGTCAAGGACGCACCGATCCGGGACTGGGTGAAACTAGCCGTCACCCGTGCGCGCCTGTCGGGTATGCCGGTGGTGTTCTGGCTGGACACCGAGCGTCCACACGAGGCCGAGCTTCGGAAGAAGGTCAAGACCTACCTAGAGGATCATGACACCGAGGGCCTCACCATCCAGATCATGCCGCAGGTGTGGGCCATGCGGTACACCATCGAACGGGTCATCCGTGGCGAGGACACCATCGCCGCCACCGGCAACATCCTGCGGGACTACCTCACCGACCTGTTCCCGATCCTGGAGTTGGGCACCAGCGCCAAGATGCTGTCGATCGTTCCGCTGATGGCCGGCGGCGGGTTGTATGAGACCGGCGCCGGCGGTTCGGCCCCCAAGCATGTCCATCAGCTCCAGGAGGAGAATCACCTGCGGTGGGACTCACTCGGCGAGTTCCTCGCGTTGGGTGCCAGCCTGGAGGATCTGGGGAATAAGACCGAAAACGAGAAAGCGACGCTGCTGGCCCAGACGCTCGATGCCGCGACCGGAAAGCTGTTGGACAACGACAAGGGTCCGTCGCGCAAGACCGGCGAGCTCGACAACCGAGGCAGCCAGTTTTACCTAGCCATGTACTGGGCGCAGGAACTGGCCGAGCAGACCGAGGACAAGGAGCTGGCCAAACACTTCGCCCCGCTGGCCAAGGCACTCTCCGAGAGCGAAGACACCATCGTGGACGAACTCAACGAAGCACAGGGCAAGGTGGCGGACATCGGCGGCTACTACTACCCGGACCGCGACAAGACCACGGCGGTCATGCGCCCCAGCAAGACGCTCAACGACGCGCTGGCGGCCGCACGGAGCTGAACGTCGCTCGCCGGCCATCTCCCACCTTTAGGACGATAGCGCCGAAATCGCGCGGTAACTTGCGTAACATCTGACCCAGACCAGCCGAAAGAGTACAAGTACCGGCAATCGTGTCTGGGGGTAGCTATGCGTTTAGTACTAGGTGTGTCGCTCACCGCGTCAAGTGCCGCATGGGTGCTAATTGACACCGCCGATGGCAGGATCGTGTCCGAGAAGGTGGTGGCGCTCGACTCCGCGCATCAGATAGCCAGTGCGACGGCGCGCAGCATTCAAGACTTTGACCAACAAACCCAGCACGACATCGAGGGCGTTCGGCTGACCTGGAGCGACGACGCGCGCGAGCACGGCATCCGGCTGAGGACCAAACTGCGGCTGTTCGGATTCGAGACCGTGGAGACCGTATCGCAGGACGCGGCCCGCGAAGGCCTCAACAAGACAGCCCGCTACTTCGCGCCACACCTGGACCTGGCGTTCGGAGCGGCGCGCTCAGATGTCCGTGCCGACGGGAGCGCGCTCAGGCGACTGGCCGCCCGGGTGCCCATTCGCCCGACCGCGCGGGTGCCCATTCCGGTGGCCGCCGCCGCGGGTGCAGCAGTGCTGGCGGGGGTTGGCCTGTACGCGCTTGTGGGCCTGTCGCCATCTGAGGCGCCCGATACCACGGCTGCTGTAGGTACCCCATCCCAATCTGGTCCCGAGGTCGGTCCGGCGCCTGCCGGGGCCCCGTCAGCGCTGCCTGCCCCGGCTGCGGTCGCCAAGCCGGTCGCCGTTCCCACTGAGGTCCCTGCTGCGCCCTCTCCCGCACCCAAACCGGTCACCGCGTGGCTTCCGGCAACTACCGTGGTCCAGCCCGAGGTCGTTGCGGTGCCCGATAGCACCATCGCCATCGAGCTGGATTCGACTGTGCCGGAGACGGTTTCGGCCCGCGTCGGGCAACCGCACCTGCCCGTCGCGCACCTGCCCGCCGCGCCTGCCCACCTGCCCATCGGGCCTGCTCAGCCTCCTGTTGGACCTGCTCAGCCGGTGGCTGTCTCCCCTCAATTTGTCCCGCCGACACCGGCCCCGCCGTTACTGTCGAGCCTTTTCAGCGCCCTGCCCTGACCCCAGACCGGCCTTCCGAATTTTCCTGCTCAGTTGCAGCCTCGGCGATCTGTTCACCTCCGCCCGAGAGCGCCACGCGCGCTGGCCGCGCAACCGGCTAGTTCGTCACCGGAACGCAGCGGCGCCGCCTTGGCCATCACCTCGACGAGCCCGCCAAACTGATAGGTGTGGCCCGCCACCTGTTGGCTGTACGTCACCTCAAATCGTCCTCGGCGGCCGCCAGTGCGGCGAACTCCTCATCGGGGGAGTTGGCCACCAGACGGTGCCGGCTGTACAGGCCGAAGTAGGCCATGAAGGCGCCGAACACGATCAAACACCACAGCGCCGCAACGCTGTCGACCAGGAACGTCGCGATGACTGCCAGGACCGCGATCACGAGGGCGAAACCGGTGGTGAAGATCCCCCCGGGCGTGCGGTAAGGCCGGGGCATATCGGGTTCGCGGCGACGCAGCACGATGTGGCTGACCATCATCAGCACGTAGCTCAGCGCTGCACCGAACACTGCCATGTTCAGCAGCAGTGCGCCTTGACCGGTCAGCGACAGCACAAACCCGATGACGCCGGGCACCACGAGCGCCAGGGTCGGTGCTTTCCGCGAATTCGTCACCGACAGGACGGTCGGCAGGTAGCCGGCCCGGGACAGCGCAAACAGCTGGCGCGAGTAGGCGTAGATGATCGAGAAGAAGCTCGCGATCAGGCCGGCCAACCCGATGTAGTTGACCACTTTGGCCATGGTGCCGTCGCCCAACGCCTCGACGAGCGGATTGCCGGACTCTGAGATTGCCGCAGCGCCGCCAGCTCCGGTGGTCAATATCAGGACGGTCGCGCAGGTCACCAGCAATACGGCCATCGCGGCGATGATGCCCCGCGGCACATTGCGCTCGGGGTTGGCCGTCTCCTCGGCAGCTAGCGGGACTCCCTCAATCGCGAGGAAGAACCAGATCGCGAAGGGAATCGCTGCCCAGATGCCCAGGTATCCGTAGGGCAGTATCGCCGAAGCCCCGGCCGCGCCTTGGTCTACGGCGATATCAGTGAGGTTCGACGCGTCGAACTGACCGATCGCGGCGATGGCAAAGATAACCAGGCCCACCAGTGCGATCGCGGTGATCACAAACATCACTTTGAGTGCCTCGCCGACCCCGGACAGGTGAATGCCGATGAACACCGCGTACACCGCGAGGTAGATCCACCAGCCGTCTCGGATTCCGAACAGATTCAGCGATTCGACGTAGGCACCGATGAACGTGGCGATGGCGGCCGGCGCGATCGCGTATTCGATCAGGATCGCGGTGCCGGTGGCGAAACCGCCCCACGGGCCGAGCGCGCGACGCGCAAAAGTGTAGCCACCGCCTGCCGCGGGCAGTGCGGAGGACATTTCGGCCATGCCGAGTACCAGGGCCAGGTACATGCCCGCAATCACCACCGCGGCGATCGCCAGTCCACCGAACCCACCCTGCGCCAGCCCGAAGTTCCAGCCGGAATAGTCGCCGGAGATGACGTAGCCGACACCGAGACTTGCGAGCAGGACCCAGCCCGCAGTGCCTTTCTTGAGTTGCCGCTTCTGTAGGTAGGCATCCGATTCGCGATGCTCTTCGACACCGCGCGTGGAATGGACGGGACGATGGCCGCTACTCATGACATGAGACTCCGTTCGAAGGTGTACTTGTCACACTATGCGCTCGAGCGGTGCAGCTTCGTTGCATTCTGACCCGAAAATGGTTGGGGTACAGAGAAATAACTGTGATAACACGGCCCGGTCGGGGCCTATTGCCATCCGCCCCCCTGTGCGGCTGTAACGCCCGACCAGGAGGGTCCGATAGATCGCACACACCAGTTCGAGATGGAAGGGGTTCGCCGTGCACGCCGTCTTAGGGCTGTCTCTGAACTCAAACGACGTCGCCTGGGTACTCGCGGACGCCGCCGACGGCACCGTTCTTGACCATGACGTCCTGGAGTTGCACGAGGACGCCGAGATTGCCGATGCCTCTGCACGGAGCGCCCAGGTCATCGCGAGGGCCTGTGGAATCGAGGTCGATCGTGTCCGCCTCACCTGCACAGGTGACGTCGCCCGCGACGGCTTACGATTGCGGACCCGGCTGGAATGCCTGGGCTTGGGCGAAGTCGAAGCCGTTCCGATGGCGTGCGCCACTGCGGTCTTCGACGATCCGGAGGCAACGGGCATTTCGCCACGGTTGGCGCTTGCCTACGGTGCCGCGCTCGCCGTAGTCAAGCCCAGTGAGGCGATCACAGTCCCTGTGGTGCAGCAGATGCGCGCGAACGGCCGACTTCCTCGCCGGCGAATCGTGTCAGCTGGGCTCGGTGTCGCCGCCGCGGCATTACTAGGTCTACTGTGCCTATCTGCCGGTGCGACCCCGCCAATCGAGCCGCCGACGACCACGGCAGAAGGGTCCGTGCCATCTGAGGCGGGATGGGCGGCGGTTCCAGCGCCCTCCGACATTGCCGCCACCCTGGTGCGCAAAGTAGTCACCCCCCCGTCCTACGCTGAGCAGCCACCGCCCGTTCCGGCGCAGGCCCACGTTCCGGCGCAGGCCCATGTCCCGGTGCGGGTCGTCGCCGCGACCGCGCCGGAACCGATCCCAGCGCCCGCCGGACTACCGCACTTGTCCGCTGCGCTGCCTGTTCCAGGACCCATTTCAAGTGTGGCCGAACCTGCTTCGGCGCCAGCCCCCGGACCTGACATGACCGAGCCCGAGCCCGAGCCCGAGCCCGACACGACACAGCCCGACATGACAGAAATAGTTAACGCGCTCAGCGGGTTGCCCTGACCACCTGCGTCGCAGTCACCTATCTGCCTGTCTGCCCGCGCGCTCCCGACGACGGCTCCGTTGAAGTGTTCAGCGCTGACCGTCTGTGATCGCTTGGCGATCGATCAGGGTTTGATGCCGACGGTGATGAGGTCGGACAGCAGCCGCGTCCAGGCCGGCCGGCGCACACGGTGTTGATCATCGAGCCCGAAGCCGGCATCGGTGAATAATCTGCGCATCGTTGCCGGCGACGGGATGTGGGACGGGTTGAACCGGCTGGCCGACAGCCATCGCAGCGGAAGCGGTTGGTAGGGACTGAATGTCGCCACGGCGGCGAAACCCCCCGGTGCGAGTACGCGGTGGAACTCGCGGAGCGCGGCAGGCTGGTTGAAGAAGTGGAAAGCCGATGTCGACACCACCGCGTCCAGGCTCCCGTCCTCGAATGGCAACTGCTCAGCGGGCGCGGTCAGCCACCGCACCGCGGTGGAACGCAAGGCGGCCTGCGCGAGCATTCCTTCGGACAGGTCGACGCCGAAGATCTGATCGGGCTGCACCTCGTCAGCGATGCGCGCAGCGAGAATTCCTGTACCACAAGCAATATCGACTACGCGACTGGATTCACGCGCCGTCAGCAGCGAGATCATCTCGTCCTGTGCGGGACGATAGATCCAGCGCTGAAGCCTGTCTGCGTCATAGGCAGGCGCGGCGAAACTCCAGAACCGGGTGATCGCCGCGTTCAATGGTCTACGGGTGCCCGACATTACGGCTACCAGACCCAAACCGACATGTCGCCCGACGGATACTGATTGCAGATGTCGGTGGTGTGAGCCGCCACGCCTTTGTTATTGAAAAACAGCTTGGCCCAGTTCGGCCACCTGAACGCCAGCGATTCACCATAGATGTTGGTGGCGATCTCCTCTGAGTAAGCCCTGCGGCCGGCGAAGTCCATCGAGTAGAACCAGTGGATCCGATCCTGCACAGCCTGATGGATGTCGGGTGCCTTGTTGTTGTAGTCGATCATGTAGCGCTCGTAATAGACGGGCTCGACATCCCTTGCTGCCGCCATGACCTGCTCGGCGGTACAGGTGGTTGTCAACATTCGATTGGGAATCGGATAGTCGTCGGTGGCATCGGCCGACGCCGCCGACGGGAGAGCCATCGCGACCGTGAAGATCACCACAGTGGCAGCACCCGCACGACGCACGATTGTCGAAAACATCGCGCTCATCTTGCTCACTGCCGCGCCGCGTCTTCCAGGATCGGCAGTTGGTCGGGGCAGTACGTCCGCAGCGCTGCGGCCAGGAACTGCCACGACTGTTCTGTGGTGCTGTTCTTGTCCAGGTTGGCATGCACGAACTTCGCCGACTCATAGGCATTGTGGTCGACGTCGTTGTATAGGCGCTTGCACAGGATCTTGCCGATCCAGGCGTTGTAGTCTCGCTGGCCGTAGATGCCGTAAGTATGCAGTTCCTCGGCGAACGCCGAATCAGGGTCCGCCGTCGCGGGCGTGGCAAACACCAGTCCCATGGTCAACAGGGATACCCCTACCAGGGACCGTTTCATGGCCTCACTCCGTGTCGTCAGTGGACTCTGGCCCGTCGAGCACGCTGACAGCGATGCCGTACGGCAAGAACCTGACCCGTCGGGCGGAGTCTGTGTTGCTCTTATTAGCCCGCAACGCATCCAACTCGGTGGGGTAGACCTCCTCGATCTGGGCACCACCGTCGTCATCGACAGCGTAAATGATCCACACCCCGTCGCCTGTCTCCCCGGTAGTCTCCGGCTGCGCGCGGGTCCGAGTGCCACGGGTGAAGTCGTCGAACAGCGTGGACCACCCGGCACGCTCACCGGAAGTGTTCATAAACTTGCCCAGACCGCCGAGCGCTTCGCGCAATCCCTCGCCTGCTTCGCGGACAACGCGGTCGAAATCCTCGGGGTCGAAGCCAAACGGCCCCCCGGAAGAGCTGTTGCTCATGGTGGTCCCTCCTTCAAACGGCCGCGCCAAGCAGCGCAGCGGATAGTGACAGTGTGCCCGCCCCAGCAGCACTAGTCGACTATCACCGGGCTGAAGTGGTAGGCATCCCTATGTCCACGACACGGGCCGACCTGTTGGCCACGGCGCAACGGTCCCTGGCCGCGGCCGGAGCCCACGATCGCGACGGCTGGATCGGTCTGTTCACCGACGACGGCCGGGTGGAGGATCCGGTGGGGTCCCAGCCGCACCGCGGGCCTATCGCAATAGGGCAGTTCTACGACACGTTCATCGGACCGCGTGCCATCACCCACCATCCACACGCGGACATCGTCGTCGGAACCACAGTGGTCCGCGACCTCGACCTCGAGATCCAGATGGCATCGACGTTGACCATGCAGGTCCCCACCTTCATCCGCTACGACCTGCGCGCCGACGGTGACGAGCTGCGAATCGCCAGACTGTCGGCCTACTGGGAGCTGCCGGCGATGATCGGACAGTTCGTACGTGGCGGGCTCAGTGCGGTGCCTGCCGGAATCGCGCTCGGCAGAGCGATGTTCAGCAACCAGGGACTGTCGGGCAGCCTGGGGTTTCTCAGCGGATTCCGCGGGCTGGGAGCCGACGGCATAGACCTCTTCGCGCGTTTCCTCGACGAATCGTGCGCCGGGGACGAGATCGGCGTCCGCAGGCTGGCCGCCGACATCCCGATCACCCTGGGCGATACTGAGCCCCTGACCACCTCCGAATTCGTCGAGCGCCTTTCCGGCGGAACCTGGGACAAGCTCATCCGATCAGGGCCTGCGGTCGCGGCTCGGATCGAGCGCGGGGACCGCCACAGCGTGGTCATCGGCGACCTCGGAACCGACCGCGCGGCCATTTCCCGGCTCCGGGTGTTTGGTGACATCCGGTGACCACAACCTGCGAACCGCCGATAGGCAATAGGCAATAGGCAATAGGCAATAGGCAATAGGCAATAGGCAATAGGCAAGGGACCATGTCTGCCCCTGTCGGCCTCGGTCGGTAACCGATTCGGCCACGTTGCCACGCGCGGGGCCGCGGACGTGAGAATGTTAAGACCATTATGAAAGCGCTTGGTTACGTCACCTACGAGGAATTCGGCCGTCGATTCTTCGAGATCGCCGTGACCGAGGACCGCGTGGGTGCCGCGGTTGGGGCAATCGCCGGTGACGCGTTCCAAATAGGCCCGATTGCCCAGGGTCCAGGCAAGATCGCCAAGGTGACGGCCAAGGTTCGAATTCTGGAACCCAGGGTGAGCCGTCAGATCGGCGAGTCGATCACGTTCGCCATTCGCATCCCATTGGAAATCGACATGGTCGTCGACCTGCGGATCGACAGGCCAAGATTCATGGTGTTCGGTGAGATCTCGCTGCGCGCCACCGCGAAAGCCGCTGAGCCGCTGCTGCTGATCCTCGACTTCGCCAAACCCCGCGCCACCGACATCACCATCCATGTGACATCTAAGTCGCTACGCGCCGAGGTGGTTCGCATCGTCGGCGGTGTAGATGCCGAGATCCGGCGCTTCATCGCCGCGCACGTCGCCGGTGAGATAGACAGCCCGCAGGCTGAGCAGGCAAAGATCATTGATGTCGCGGCACGCCTTGATGAGGCCTGGACCGGCATCTGACGCCGAGGCCCAGTGGCTGGCTATCGCAGCCGGCCCAGCCTGGACAGATTGAGCACAACGCCGGAAACGCTGAACTGGGTGATGATGTCCTCCAGCTGTTTGCGTGGCAGTTCGGTGCGCCATTCCGGCAGCGTTCCGGTCAGCTGCACGACGCCCGGAGTGAAGGCAACACCGGTCAACTGCAGCCCGTGGGGTAGCTCGGGCAGTTGAACCCGATAGGCAGGAGTCCGCGCTGGTAGTCGCCAGCGTGAGCCGCCGATCGTCAACCCGCGGGGGGTCAGCCAGAGAGCCGAGCCGTCCAGCCTGGCGTCCACATCGACGTGACCCATCCGCGGGCGGCTGGCCATGTGTAGCCGCGCCACGCCGTCGGCTCCTATCTCGCCGCGCAGTCGCGGCGCCACCGAGCGGAACAGGTCGTCGAGTTGCTTGGTCGACACCTCCAGCGTCAGATCCACTGGCGCGGCCACCAGCAACGGGGGCGCGGTGGGCTTCATGTGCACGTTGTGCAAAACCACGGTTGCATGGTCGAAAGAGCTCGTCGCCCAATGAATATTTCGACCAGTCAGGGTGACGTCGTTTAGCTGGCCGACCGACAGCCCCCGCACATCCAACCGGGAGTCGAACTTGGTGACGGTCATCGTCAGGTCGCCGTCGTCAAGGCGCACTGTGAGCCTGCGCCCGACCACCAACCTACGCATCGTCATGAACAGCGTCCGGTATGCCGCCGCGGCTCCGCCGTTGACCGGCGCCATCGCGGTTGCCGACCACACCGAGGTGAGCATGTCCAACGGCCGCAACGGGTCGAAGCGGCGCATGTGCCGGACCTGATCGCGGCGACCGACCGGCTTCGGTGGACGGGCCATGATGAGCACCATCCTTGCACGCGGCGCGACTCATAGCAGTAGGGTTGCCGTCCGAATGTTCTTGCGATGTTCTCGCGGCAGTCCCGGCTAGTCTGCTCCGGGTATACCCGCACCGGCGACCCCCGAGGCCGGACTGCCCGGCCACGTGTTCGGTCCCACGGTTGGACAAGGCCGAGGCCGTTTCGTAGCCTTTTAAAAACGTCGGAGGCTTTTGGACAGCCTCGACTCATGGACAGGCAGTTCGGCGAAGACGTCGACAGCAGTCAAAGGATGCGCAGTCTTGAAGTTGCTACCCCCATTTATGTGGAAATCCGTTGCTTACAAGCCGGTGGTCGGAGCGGTCGTCGGACTCACGGCCCTCAGCGCGCTGTGGGCTGGCGTCGCATACGCTGACCCGGCCCAGGATGACGTGGCAAGTTTTCACGAGTTGTCCCGGCAGGCTGAACAGCTGATCGAGACCGTGCAAGCGGCCCAGCTGGACCTCGACAAGAAGTTGCAGTTGCAAAGTGAGGCCGACAAGAAGCACGCCGACGATCTGGCGGCGCTCGATGCCGCCCAGGCCCAGCTTGTGCCCCGCCAGGCCGCCGTCGACCACCTAGCTGCCGCGGTATACGTGGGCGGGCGTACTGAGGACGTCTATGCGATCCTGACCGCCGCGTCGCCGAAGAGCTTGATCGATAAGCTTGCCATCCAAAGCGTGATGGCCACCACGATGTCCGACCAGCTGAAAAGCTTCCGCCAGATCGAGCAGGAGGCGCAGAACATCGAGGCGGCCTCGGCCAAGTCCGCGGCTGAGGCCAAGGCGGCCGCCGACGCGGCCTCCGCCGTGCGGGCAGACGTGCAAGAAACACAGTCCCGGTTGCAGACGCAGGTCGCTGTGGTCAAGACAAGCTACGCCGCGCTTACCCCCGCCATGCAGGCAGCGTTGGGACCAGGGGCGGCCATCCCCACAGTCGGGATGGGCGGTCTGGTCCCCAACGCGAGGGTTCTTGCGGCATACATCATCGCCACCTACCCCGGTGTCCAATCCATCGGTGGCGTGCGTGCGGATTGGCTACCCGATCACCCGAGCGGCCGCGCTCTCGACATCATGATCGGCTCCGACATGGGCCTGGGCGATGCCATCAACGCCGATATCCAAAGTCAGGTGGGACGGTTTGGCGTTGTGTACACGATGTGGCGGGTGGCCAATCACTTCGACCACGTTCACATCACAGTCTCCTGAGCGCTGCGGCCGTTGGTGCGGCCGGACACCGCTAAAGGTCCAAAGTCAGACCGGATTCCCTGGCGGCCCGGGAGACGCAGGTGAGCATGATTCCGGCGGCGCGTTCAGGTTCGGTCAGCAGCGTGTCGCGATGCTCGACCTCGCCGGCGAGCACCCTGGTGCGACAGGTGCCGCAGAACCCCTGCTGACACGAGTACGGGGCATTCACCCCGGCCCGGCGCAGTGCGGAGAGCAGCGTCTCCTCAGCGGCCACCTCGACCGTTTCACCGGCAGAAGCCACGGTCGCCGGGAACGGCCGGCCGTCGACGACGGGCGCTGCGGCGAATCGCTCGAAGTGCAGTTCTACGTCGTCGCGGCCGACCAGCGCTGAACGGATCGCCGTCAGCATCGGGGCGGGTCCGCATGCATACACCGCCGTGCCTTCGGAGCACTCTCCGAGCAACTCCGCCGCCGTGGACACACCGCACGTGTCGTCGGTCCGGATCTCGACGTTGGCGCCGAACGCAGCGACCTCGTCGATGAACGGCAGGCTGTCGCGGCTGCGGCCGGCGTAGACCATCGACCAATCGACCCGCAATCGGCGGGCTAGATCCAGCATCGGGAGGATCGGCGTGATTCCGATACCGCCGGCGATGAAACGGAACCGACGTGCCGGGGATCCGTGACCGGGCACCGTAAGAGGAAACGCATTGCGCGGGCCGTGGGTGCGCACCGTCGAACCTTCCGGCAGCCCGTCGTGGATTTCGACTGACCCGCCGCCTCCGTCGGGAATGCGGCGTACCGCTATCTGATAACACTGGGCCGACCCCGGGTCCCCACACAGCGAATACTGCCTGACCCGACCGCTGGGCAAATGGACGTCAAGGTGGGCGCCCGGGTACCACCTGGGCAATTTACTGCCGCGTCCGGGCGCGAGAGTGAGCTCAATCACGTCCTGATCCCGGGCCACAATGCGGCGTCTTTCGACTGTCAGTGCGATCGTGCTGTCGGCGCCGCCAGGCGCCGGAATCCGCCGCACCGCGGCAGAGGCGGCCAATAGACCGGAGATGGCCGCGTTTGCGAGGCTCAACGTCGGGTCGTGGCGGGCTCGGCCTGTCGCACTCGGCGGGGTATGCCGGTAGCGCTCAAAGAGCCGCATCACATGTGAGCCGCGCGGGCCGCGGGTGAGGCCGCAAGGTAGGCGACGGCCTGTGCGGTGGAGCCGAGGTCCTCGGGAGAGTAGCCGGGGCGGAAATAACCCAGCGTGCTCGATCCGAACAACCTGCGGTAGCGGGGGAGCAGACCGAGCTTGGAATCGCGCATGCGGAGCCGATTGAATGTCCACCAGTTCGCAGTGAGGGACGGATCGGTCTTGACCAGATACCACGCGGCCCGTTGAAAGAACACGAACAGCATGGCTGCCGCGGTGCTCATGGCGCGGACTCGGTCGAAATAGCTGTCATGGAAGTAGACGGCGACATCGTGGGCCACGCTTCGATGTTCGACCTCTTCGCTGCCATGCCAGCGAAACATGTCGACCAGCGTCGGATCGGCACCGTAGTCGTCCCATGCACTGTTGAGCGCGAAATCGCCCATGACCGCGGTGTAGTGCTCGATGGCGGCAATAAGCCACAGTCGGTCGCACAGGTGGTTGATACGGCGGGCCGGATCGGTGAATGCCGGCGGTGCAAGCACGTCGCTGAACATGTGCTCGACCTGAACGAGCAGGGGCTTCGGGTCGACGCCGTGTTCGACCATATAGCTGCGCATGGCCTTGTCGTGCACGTCGGCGTGGGTGGCTTCCTGACCGATGAACCCGCGGATGTCATCTGCCAATTTAGGATCTTTGACCAGCGGCAACGCCTCATTGAAGGTCTCCACAAACCAGCGTTCCCCGGCTGGCAGAATGATGTTGAGCACGCTGACGACGTGGGAGGCCACCGGGTGCCCCGGAATCCAATGCAACGGGCTGTCCGCCACGTCGAAGTGCACCTTGCGGGCCTGGATCTGAACCGGCCCAGGGTCTATCTCGTCGTCAAAACGGCGCGGTCGCAACATCTGCGGGCTCCTATTCGTCGTGAATACCAAGAGTCTACGACGAATAGGCGAAGTAGGTGGGAACGCGGGTATCAGATAGCTATGCCGTGTTTGTGTCCACTAGGCAGTTTGTGTCCACTAGGCAGGGGGAGGCGTGCCCACTACCAGCGGAGGCGTACCTGCTCCCAGCGGAGGCGTACCTGCTCCCAGCGGAGGCGT
>ERZ888423.1669-NODE-1669-length-18596-cov-7.655143_pt1 | contig 18596 bp, 19 predicted proteins | sample MGYA00520523_ERZ888423 | MGnify/ENA primary metagenome ERZ888423 (study PRJEB32303, sample SAMEA104408611) | aquatic metagenome | biome: Brackish water; feature: Pelagic; material: water | place: Baltic Sea | collected 2014-06-08T10:24:00 | depth 30,27 m ...
CTTATCCAACTCCAGCGTCTTATCCAACTCCAGCGTCTTATCCAACTCCACTGCCGCCTCAGCTGCCTTGTCTGGTTTCAGCGTGCACAGCGTGGGGTGGGTCCGGTTGAGGATCAATCCGGCCAGCGGCATGTGTTCGGTGGAAAGCCGGTCGATGAAGAACGACGCCTCGCGCAACGCGTCGGGTTCAGCTGCCGATACCACGACGAACTGGGTACCCCGCCGTTTGAGTAACTCGTAGGTGCGGTCGGCCTTCTCCCGGAATCCGCCGAACGTCGCGTCCAGAGACTGCACGAAGGTAGCCGCGTCCGACAGCATCTGCGATCCGAGGATCGTCGACATACCTTTCATTGCCAGGCCGACCGCGCCGGTGACCAGGCGCCCGAAGCCGCGTCCAGGGGCCAGCAGCAGGCGCCAAAGTCTGCTGTCCATGAAACTGCCCAACCGCTTCGGGGCGTCGAGGAAGTCCAGCGCATTGCGTGACGGTGGGGTGTCCACCACGATGAGGTCCCATTTGTCCTCCGCCAGAAGCTGCCCCAGCTTCTCCATGGCCATGTACTCCTGCGTGCCGGCAAGCGAGGTGGCCACTGTCTGATAAAACTGGTTGTCCAAAATGGCGTCCGCATTACCGTCCCCGGAATACTGCATCACCATCTCATCGAAGGTGCGGCGCATGTCGAGCATCATCGCGTGCAGTTCACCAGTCACTTCAGGCGCCAGCGGAACCCGCTGCGGGCTGTTTCCCAGGTCCTGGATTCCCAGCGCCTGGGCGAGTCGCTTGGCCGGATCGATGGTGAGCACGACGACGGTGCGGCCGTACTCGGCGGCGCGCAGCGCCATCGCGGCAGCGGTCGTGGTCTTGCCGACTCCGCCCGCTCCGCAGCAGACGATGACCCGGTTCGACGTGTCATGCAGGATCGTCGCCATGTCCAGGGCAGGTGGGGTGGTGCTCATCGGTCTCCTCCGCTCACCGGACGCCCTGTTGGGCGAGTGCTTCGGCCAGTTCGTACAGACTTCCCAGGTCGACCCCGTCGGGCATTGTCGGCAGTTCAAGGCGGGGGACGTCGATCTCGACGAGTTGTTCGGCGTTCTCGGTTCGTGCGGTGATGCGGGTCGCGTGCTGGATGGTCTCGGTGAGTAGGCCGGCGAAATCCTCGTCGGAGAGTGTGATTCCGGCGCTGTTCAGACCGTTCCGCACGGCGTCGGCGTCGATGGTGCCCGACGCAGCCTGCGCGAGGTCATCCGGTGCGAGGTAAGCCGGGATGTTGCGGTTGACGATGACGCTGCCGATCGGCAGCTCCATCTCGCGCAGATCTTTGATCGCTTCGATCGTCTCCTGGATCGGCAGCGCCTCCAGCAGCGTGACCAGATGGATCGCCGTCAGGTCCGAATGCAGAAGTTTGACCACGCCGTCAGCCTGAGAGTGCACAGGTCCGCCCTTGGCGAGCTCGGAGATCGCCTTGGTGACATCGAGGAACCTGGCGATGCGCCCAGTGGGCGGTGAATCGACGACAACCGCGTCGTATGCGGTCGGCTTACCTTTGGTCTCCATCCTGTTTGACCCGTTGGAGCGGATCACGATCTCCTTGATCTTGCCGGTGAGCAGCACGTCGCGGAGGCCGGGCGCGATCGTCGTCGCGAACTCCACGGCACCGATCCGGCGCATCGCCCGCCCGGCCAGCCCCAGGTTGTAGAACATGTCGAGATACTCAAGGAATGCCGCCTCGGTGTCGATCGCCAGTGCGTTGACCACACCACCGCCCTCCGCGGTCGCGATCTTGACCTCCTCGTAGGGCAGCGGCGGCACATCGAAAAGTTGCGCAATGCCCTGGCGTCCTTCGACTTCCACCAGCAGCACCTTGCGACCGCCCGCGGCCAGCGCCAATGCCAGCGATGCGGCGATCGTCGACTTACCGGTGCCGCCTTTGCCGCTGACGAAATGAAGGCGCGCCTTGGTCAGGCGGGACGGCCAGCCGGCCGGCCTCGGCCCGTTCTGTGTGGTCTCCACCACTGCATGCTAGCCATAGCGGGTAGGCCGGCGGATAGGCTCAGCCGCATGAGTGAACCGACCCCCTGGGAGTACGCGACCGTCCCACTGCTGACGCACGCCACCAAACAGATCCTCGACCAGTGGGGTGAGGACGGTTGGGAGTTGGTGTCCGTCCTGCCAGGCCCCACCGGTGAGCAGCACGTCGCTTACCTCAAGCGACCGAAGTGAGGTCCGGCGGGCAGAAGCGGAGCGACCCGGGGAGGGTGGCCAGGCCGGAGCCGCCCGGCCGGCGACATCAGAAGCCGTCGGCCAGGCTGGCCGAACAAGGCATCGAACTGCCCGAGGTCGTGGTGCCGTTGGCCGTCTATGTGCCCGCGGTGCGTACCGGAAACCTCGTCTACACCGCAGGTCAGCTGCCCATGACGGCTGGAAAACTTCCGATGACCGGCAAGGTTGGGGCCGAAGTCTCTGCCGAGGAGGCGAATGTCCTGGCCCGCCAATGCGCGCTGAACGCGCTGGCTGCCGTCGACTCTTTGGTCGGCATCGACTCAGTGGTGCGGGTGGTCAAGGTCGTCGGTTTCGTGGCCTCGGCGCCGGGCTTCAGCGGCCAGCCCGGCGTGATCAACGGCGCCTCCGAGCTCTTCGGAGAGGTGTTCGGGGAGGCTGGGGCGCACGCCCGGTCGGCGGTCGGGGTGTCGGAGTTACCGCTGGACGCGCCCGTGGAAGTTGAAATTATTGTCGAGGTCGCGTGAGCGACGATCAGACAGAAGTCGCGTGACGCGTGGGCGGACTGGAGCATCCCGCCTACGGTCTACTGCGACCGGTCACCGAGACCGCTTCGGTCCTGCTGTGCGACAACCCGGGGTTGATGACCCTGGAGGGCACCAACACCTGGGTCCTGCGGGGTTCGGGCAGCAACGAGATGGTTGTCCTAGACCCTGGTCCCGATGATGAGGACGAGCACATCGAGCGCCTCGCCGCGCTCGGGCCGATCCCGCTGGTGCTGATCAGCCACCGTCACCCCGACCACACCGGCGGAATAGACCGGATCGTTGAGCTCACCGGGGCTGTGGTGCGCTCGGTGGGAAGTGGATTCCTGCGCGGCATGGGCGGACCGCTGACCGACGGCGAGGTGATCGACGCCGCCGGCCTGCGTATCACCGTGATGGCTACACCCGGCCATACCGCCGACTCGCTGTCCTTCCTGGTCGACGACGTCGGGGGCGAGCGCGGTGACCGAACAGGTGCGGTGCTGACCGCGGACACCATCCTGGGTCGTGGAACCACGGTGATCGACCAGGAAGATGGCGACCTGGGCGACTATCTGGAGTCGTTGCGCCGCCTGCACGGGTTGGGACATCGCACGGTGCTGCCTGGGCACGGTCCCGAGCTCGACGACATCGTTGCCGTAAGCGAGACCTATCTCGCGCATCGGGAGCAGCGACTCGGTCAGGTGCGGGCTGCAGTCCGTGATCTCGGTGAGGACGTCAGCAGTCGCGAAGTGGTGGAGCATGTCTACGGCGACGTTGACGAAAAGCTCTGGGACGCGGCCGAATGGTCGGTGCAGGCCCAGCTGAAGTATCTGCGCCGCTGACCGGGTTACCTCGCTCGGAGCTGGATACTCGCTCGTTACCTCGCTCTGAGCTGGATACTCCCTCGTTACCTCGCTCGGCGCGCCAGCCGCTCGGAGTCCGAGATCAGCACGCTCTTGCCCTCCAGCCGGATCCAGCCGCGTTGGGCGAAGTCGGCGAGCGCCTTGTTCACGGTCTCGCGTGAGGCCCCAACCAATTGCGCGATCTCTTCCTGCGTCAGGTCATGGGTTACCCGCAATGCGCCGCCCTCCTGCGTACCGAACCGCTGAGCAAGCTGCAGCAGCTGCTTGGCTACGCGGCCGGGAACGTCGGTGAAGATGAGGTCGGCGAGGTTGTTGTTGGTGCGGCGCAGCCGACGGGCCAGCACACGCAACAGCTGTTCGGCGATTTCGGGACGATCGGCGATCCACGCCCGCAGTGCTTCGCGGTCCATCGACACGGCGCGCACCTCGGTGATCGTGGTGGCGCTCGACGTGCGGGGGCCGGGGTCGAAGATCGACAACTCACCGAACATGTCGGACGGGCCCATGATCGTCAGCAGGTTCTCGCGGCCGTCGGGTGAGCGCCGGCCGATCTTCACCTTCCCCGACATGATGATGTACAGCCGGTCACCAGGCTCGCCTTCGGCGAATATCGTGTGCCCGCGGGGAAAGTCGACCGGCTGCAACTGTTTGGTCAGTGCGGAAACGGCGTTGGGTTCGACCCCCTGAAAGATTCCGGCCCTGGCCAGGATCTCGTCCACGTTGCCCCTCTTAAAGCTGCTCGGTGATCAGACCTATGCACACTCAGGCCGACCTGAAGTTGGATCGCGGTATCAGTCTGGTTGTGCGCCTTGTGGTGACCAGGCCACGCTACACAGAATTCATATGCCGGGTCTGCTGAAATACAGGATTGGCGCCGTGATGGAATTACTGACGGGTGGGCAAGAGGTAGCTCATCTCGTCTGGCGAAACCGTGTTCCTATCCCCGGCCCCAGCCGGATTGAGAAACTCTGCGACGTCGTTGGCGGAGATCGCGTCGCAGCACAGGCCCGACTCGACGCGGTCGAGGCCGAAGGTTGCCAACATCAGCAACCCCGGAATGAGTGCAACGAACAACCACGACACGAGGGTGAAGTAAACACGGCCAAGGTCTCGGCAGGATCACGAATCGCCATCGGTCAGGACAGATCCGCCCCTTGGCGCGTCGCACCCCCTCAGTAGGCTGGCCTGGTGACTGTGGGTGAGCCGTCGGCACGCGAATCAGCTGGTGCCAAGCCCGTGCGACGCGCCCGGGCGCGCACGTGGGAGCAGGAGACCCCGCTGGGTCTCACCCGGCGTGCCCGTCGGATGAACCGCACTCTGGCGCAGGCGTTTCCACATGTCTATTGCGAGCTGGACTTCACGAATCCGCTGGAGCTCACCGTGGCTACGATCCTGTCGGCGCAGAGCACCGACAAACGCGTCAACCTGACCACCCCGGCGTTGTTCGCGAAATACCGGAGCGCGCTCGACTACGCGCAGGCTGACCGTACCGAAATCGGGGAGCTCATCCGGTCTACCGGATTCTTCCGCAACAAGGCCACCTCACTCATGCGGCTGGGCCAGGAGCTCACGGAGCGTTTCGACGGCCGAGTGCCCGCGACCCTCGAGGAACTCGTCACGCTGCCCGGCGTGGGCCGAAAGACCGCCAACGTCATCCTCGGCAACGCATTCGACGTTCCGGGTATCACCGTGGACACCCACTTCGGCAGGCTTGTCCGCCGCTGGCGCTGGACACCGCTGGAAGATCCGGTCAAGGTCGAGCACGCAGTCGGCGAACTGATCCCGCGCAGCGAGTGGACCCTGCTCAGCCACCGGGTGATCTTCCATGGCCGACGCGTATGCCACGCCCGAAAACCGGCCTGTGGCGTGTGCGTGCTGGCCAAGGACTGTCCGTCCTTCGGCGTGGGCCCCACTGACCCGCTGATCGCCGCGCTGTTGGTCAAGGGGCCCGAGACGGAGCACCTGCTCGCGCTGGCCGGGCTCTAGGTCCGGGGGACCAGTGAGTGCCTCGGGTCGCTGGAGCATCGCGGCGGCGGTGGTGGTCGTGGCGCTGGGGGTAGCACTCTGGGCGGAACTGGGGCCCCCAGATGGCCGCGGCGGCTCGCGGTCATCGTCACCGGACACCTTCGCTGCTCGTGACCGCCGCGACGCCGATACCGCCGAGTCCCTGGCGGGCCCGCGTGCCAGGGCCGACCTCGAACCCTGCCCGGGCCCCGGTTCCGGCGCGGGCCCGGAACGCTTGCGCGGGATCGTGCTGGAGTGCGCGGGCGACGGGGCAGAGGTCGACGTCGCCGAAGCCCTTGCGGGCCGCACCGTGGTCCTCAACCTGTGGGCGTACTGGTGTGGCCCATGTGCTGACGAGCTCCCCGCTATGGCCGAGTATCAGAGGCGCGTCGGCCCTGAGGTGGCAGTGTTGACGGTGCATCAGGACGAGAACGAGGCCGCGGCGCTGCTTCGACTCGCTGAGCTGGGCGTACGGTTACCGACCCTGCAGGATGGCCGACGGTCCATCGCCGCAGCGTTGCAGTTGCCCAATGTCATGCCGGCAACCGTGGTGCTGCGCGCGGACGGTAGCGTTGCCGAGATTCTGCCTCGGTCGTTCGCGACTGCCGACGAAATCGCCGAAGCGGTCAACCCGGCGATAGGAATGGGCTGAAATTGGTGAGCACGGGCGAGGTGAGCCGGGGCGATGACCCCGGCGATCTGACTCCTGCCGCCGCTCCACCCTGGCTGACACCGCTCGTCGAACGTCCCGGTGCTGTGACGAGCGCCTACCGCCGCCGGGTCCCTGCGGCGGTGCTGGCCGCACTGACCGCAGCCAACACTGCCGCAGCACTGACGGGTGCCCGTCGCGACGCGGCGGTGCTGGTGCTGTTCTCCGGGCCCCAAGGCGGCTCGCCGGGCACGCTGCCCGACGACACCGATCTCCTGGTCACCGTGCGGGCTTCGACGCTGCGGCACCACGCCGGACAGGCCGCATTTCCAGGCGGTGCAACAGATCCCTGTGACGACGGACCCGTTCACACCGCGCTTCGGGAGGCCACTGAGGAAACCGGGATCGATACGGGCCGGCTACACCCGCTGGCCACCCTTGAGCGGATGTTCATCCCGCCGTCGGGTTTCCATGTCGTGCCGGTGCTCGCGTACTCATCGGATCCCGGCCCCGTCGCCGTGGTCGACTCATCAGAGACGGCCCTGGTCGCGCGGGTTCCGGTCCGGGCATTCGTCAATCCGGAAAACCGGATCACGGTGTACAGCCACTCCCGCCGGTTCGCGGGGCCGGCATTCCTGCTCAACGAGATGCTGGTGTGGGGTTTCACCGGGCAGATCATCTCGGCGCTGCTCGACGTTGCAGGCTGGGCGAGACCGTGGGACACCGACAATGTGCGCGAACTCGACGATGCAATGGCGCTGCTGGACACCGGGGGCAGTTACGGTGATGCCCAACAATGACATCGTCACAGTGGCTGGATATTGCCATCCTTGCCGTCGCGCTCGTCGCTGCCATCTCGGGCTGGCGATCAGGGGCGCCGGGTTCCCTGCTGGCTCTGGTCGGGGTCGTCCTCGGCGCGGTAGCGGGAGTTCTGCTCGCACCGCACGTAGTCAGCCACATCAGCGGACCCCGAACCCAGCTGTTCGTAACCCTGTTCCTGATACTGGCGCTGGTTGTCATCGGTGAGATCGCCGGTGTGGTTCTCGGCAGGGCGGTGCGCGGGGCGATTCGCAATCCCACCGTGCGCATCGTCGACTCGGTGGTCGGCGTGGCACTCCAGTTGGTTCTCGTCCTGACGGCATCGTGGTTGCTGGGCACGGCCCTGAAGTCCTCCCCGCAGCCCAATCTGGTCGCAGCCGTGCGCGGTTCACAGGTGATCTCCGAGGTCGACTCGGTGGCGCCGAGCTGGCTGAGGTCGGTACCCAACCGACTCTCGACGCTGTGGGATAACGCCGGGCTGCACGATGTGCTCAAGCCGTTCGGGCCGACCGAGGTTGCCGCCGTTGAGGCGCCCGATGCGTCGCTGGCCGACTCGGCGGTGGTCGCGCTGACCCGGCCTAGTGTGGTGAAGGTCCGTGGGGTTGCGCCGAGTTGCCAGAAAGTGCTCGAAGGCAGCGGATTCGTGGTCGCGCCGAACCGGGTGATGTCCAACGCTCACGTGGTGGCCGGTTCGGAGAGTGTGACCGTGGAGGTCGACGGCAAGACCTACGAAGCGGGCGTGGTGTCCTATGACCCCAACGCCGACATCTCGATCCTCGACGTGACCGATCTGCCGTCCGCGCCGTTGCAGTTCGCCCAGGAGGAGGCTCCCGCGGGCACCGACGGCATCGTGATGGGGTATCCCGGCGGCGGAGACTTCATTGCTACCCCATCGCGCATCCGGGAGGTCATTGAGCTGAACGGTCCGGACATCTATCGCACTACGACGGTGACCCGAGAGGTATACACCATCAGAGGCACGGTGCGGCAGGGGAATTCGGGTGGACCGATGATCGACCGTGGCGGCAAAGTGCTCGGCGTGGTGTTCGGTGCGGCGATCGACGACGTGGACACCGGCTTCGTGCTCACAGCCGAGGAGGTCGGGCGGCAGATGGCGAAGGTGGGCAACGTCGAGCGCCTGCCCACCGGCAAGTGCATCGGCTGATCATCTGACAATTCACTGATCATCTGACAATTCATCTGACAATCCGACACCGTCGGCTCAGCTGTATACCTGGGTCAGGAAGCGTGACAGCTGCTCGTTGACTGCTTCCGGCGCTTCCTCGTGCCCGAAGTGACCTGCGCCGTCGATCGATATGTATCGTCCATGCGGAGCGTAGCGCTGTGTTCGATGCACCGGGTCGGCCAGTACGTAGGGGTCGGCATCGCCGCGTAGATGCAGCAGGGGAACCGACAGTGGGCGCTTCATCAGCCGCATGAAACGGCGTCCCTCGCCGCGCAGCTGGCTGCGTACCGCCCAGCGCTGGTACTCCAGGGCCGAGTGCGCCGCCGACGGAATCTCGATGGCGCGCCGTAGATGGCCGATAGTCTCCGAGAAGTCCTCGCTGGCCTGCCATTTAGCGCTGGAACGGCTACGCACCAGTCGTTCGACTTCGGCACCGTGGTGCCGTGTCAGCGCGTGCTCGGGCCACCCGGGCATCTGATAGCGCAACATCGAGGGCAACAGCGCCCTACCCTGATCGCGACGCCTCAACGCCGATGTACGCAGAGCAGCAGGGTGGGGAGAGCTCACCACCGCGATCGCGTGTACCGCTCTCGGGTGCAGGACTGCGGTGGCCCAGCAGACCAGTCCGCCGTCGGCGTGGCCTACCAGCGTGGCCGACTCGTGCCCCAACGCGCGCACCAGTCCCGCCGTGTCGCCGGCCAGCGTCCAACCGTCGTAGCCGCGCGGAGGCTTGTCGCTTCCTCCGTAGCCGCGCAGATCGACTGCCACCACCCTGGCTCCGGTGAGGCCTGTCAACTGGTGCCGCCACGACCACCAGAACGAACCGAACCCGTGCAGCAGGATGACGAGCGGCCGATCCGTCACAGTCTCGGAACGATCATCGGCGTTGCCCCGTCGCTCAGCCTCGACGACGTGAAGCCGAATCCCGTTGGCGTGCACGTCCAAATGGCGCCATGGTCCGCCGATGCGCACAACCGACGGATCGGGCCGGCCCATTACCAGCCTGACGGGTCGGCGGTTGACCTCTGCTTACCGTCCGTCGACACGATCGCCCTGGCGGCCTTGCTCGGCCCGGGAGTCAGGGCCTCGGGGATCTCCTTGACAGACTCGATGGTCTGCTGCGGGCCGCGGATCCGCCGCACCTTGAGGTATCCCAACAATGCCAGCACCGCGGTTACGACGACCATGATCCCGAACACGATGAGGAACGCCGCCCAGCGCCACACCCAGCTGTCCAGCAACTCAGCCAAGAAGAAGAAGAAGAAGAACGTCGAGTAGAACAGCACCACCAAAGCCAGGATGAAGAAGACGCTGCCAGTCAGGCCCTTCTTGACATCGCGGGTGATCTCCGCCTTGGCCAGCGCCACCTCGGCGCGCACCAGCGTCGACACCTGCGAGGTGGCATCTTTTACCAGATCACCGATGGACGGGTCGGGCTTGGCTGCGTGGGGGTCCACCAGTGGTATCGAGGTCACGGTGGTTGGCGCGCCGTTTCTGCGCTCGCTCACGGACGCTTCCTTCCCGCATCTACTGTCAGATGGCGGTTCGTATCGGGATCAATATCGGGATCAATATTGGGATCAATTTTGCCACGCGGCGTCGCGCTTAAACGATTCCACCCGAGGATAGACTGCGGTAGTTCCTTGTAGGGCGGGTCGGGCATGTCGATTGGGGATTGATTCTTGAGGACCAACGGCCAGCCCAGTGGCCTGAGCATGGCAGTTCGGGCCGTGATGGCGGCGCTGGCCGCGGTGCTCATGTGCGGGGTCGGGGGGTTAGGGATCGCGCCCCCCGCTAACGCCGACGCTCCGGTGACACTCGGGGGCGGGTCCGGTCTGGTCGTCGATGGCGATGCCATGTGCACACTGACCACGATCGGCACCGACAACCGCGGCGACCTGATCGGGTTCACCTCCGCGCACTGTGGCGGACCGGGGGCGGTGGTTGCCGCTGAGGGCGCGGAGAGCGCCGGCATCGTCGGCATGATGGTCGCCGGTAACGACAACTTGGACTACGCGGTGATCCAATTCGATCCGGCCAAGGTCAACCCGGTCAACACGGTCGACGGCTTCCGCATCGACGGCCTCGGCCCGGACCCCGTCTTCGGCGATGTGGCCTGCAAGCTCGGACGCAGCACCGGTTATTCGTGCGGCGTCACGTGGGGGCCCGGCAAAGACCCGGGCACGATCGTCAACCAGGTCTGCGGGCAGCCCGGTGACTCCGGAGCGCCGGTGACGGTGAACAACATGCTCGTCGGCATGATCCACGGTGCGTTCTCCGAAGTGCTGCCGACCTGCGTGATCAAGTTCATCCCGCTGCACACACCGGCGGTGACCATGTCGTTCAACACTCAGCTGGCCGACATCACGGCCAAGGGTCGGCCGGGCAGCGGCTTTGTCCCGGTGGGTGCTTCCTGACGGGGCCGGATCGGCTTCGGGTGAGCGGCTTACTTGCTGGCGCGGATCGCCTCGAACACGCCGGGATCCAGCAGCGTCGAGGTGTCCCCGAGTTCGCGGCCTTCAGCCACGTCACGCAGTAACCGGCGCATGATCTTGCCGCTTCGAGTCTTCGGCAGCTCCGGCACGACGTGAATCTCGCGTGGCTTGGCGATCGGCGAGATCTCCTTGGATACCTCGGCACGGAGATCGTTGACCATCTGCTGGTGCGACATTGCCGCGGCGTGCGCCTTGAGGATGACGAAGGCGCAGATGGCCTGACCGGTGTGCTCGTCGGTGGCGCCGACGACAGCTGCCTCGGCGACACCGGCGTGCCCGACCAGTGCGGACTCCACCTCTGCTGTCGAGATCCGGTGGCCGGAGATGTTCATCACGTCGTCGATGCGGCCGAGAATCCAGATCTCGCCGTTGCTGCCGTACCGGGCGCCGTCACCGGCGAAGTACCAACCCTGCTGGGCGAACCGCGACCAGTAGGTCTCCTGGAACCGCTCCGGGTCGCCCCAGATCCCACGCAGCATCGCCGGCCACGGCTTGTCGAGTACCAGATATCCGGTGACGGGTTCGCCGTGATCGGCGCTGGATTCGAGTTCGTTGCCGTCGTCGTCGACGATCTTGGCGGAGATGCCGGGCAGCGGACGCATCGCCGAACCGGGCCTGCAGTCGGTCACTCCGGGCAGCGGCGAGATCATGGCGGCACCGGTCTCGGTCTGCCACCAGGTGTCCACGATCGGAGTCTTCTCACCGCCGAACACCAGGCGGTACCACCGCCAGGCCTCCGGGTTGATCGGCTCGCCCACTGAGCCCAGCAGACGCAGGCTGGACAGATCGTGGGAGAAGGCGAGTTCGCGGCCCCACTTCATGAACGTCCGCACGACCGTCGGTGCGGTGTAATAGATTGTCACTCCGTACTTTTCGATGACCTGAAAATGCCGGTGCTCGTCGGGTGAGGCCGGAGTGCCCTCGTAGACGACCTGGGTGACACCGTTGGACAGCGGCCCGTACACGATGTAGGTGTGACCGGTGACCCAGCCGATGTCGGCGGTGCACCAGTACACATCGGACTCCGGCTTGACGTCGAACACGTTGAAATGGGTATAGGACGCCTGGGTCAGGTATCCGCCCGAGGTGTGAATGATGCCCTTGGGTTTTCCGGTGGTGCCCGACGTGTACAGCAGAAACAGCGGGTGCTCGGAATCGAACGCCTCTGGGGTGTGCTCGGTCGAGGCCTTTGGAACCGTCTCGTCCCACCACAGGTCGCGGCCCTCGGTCCACGGCACGTCGATTCCGGTGCGCCGCACGACGAGTACGTGTTCGACGGGGCTGTCGGCACCGAGACCCGCTTCACTGAGACCCGCTTCACTGAGACCCGCTTCACTGAGACCCGCGATGGCCTCGTCCACCCCTTCCTTGAGCGGTGCTGCCTTACCCCGGCGGAACTGCCCGTCGGTGGTGATGACGAGCTTGGCCTGGGCGTCATCGATTCGGGCCCGCAGCGCGGCCGCCGAGAATCCGGCGAACACCACTGAGTGCATGGCGCCCAATCGTGCGCATGCCAGCATCGCGACGATGGCCTCGGGCACCATCGGCATGTAGATGGCGACCCGATCGCCGGACTTCAGGCCCAGTGCGGTCAGCGTGTTGGCTGCCTGGCAGACCTCGTCCTTGAGCTGCGCGTAGGTGATGTCGCGGGCGTCCCCGAGGGGTTCGCCCTCCCAGCGGATGGCGACGCGGTCTCCGTTTCCGGCCTCCACGTGACGGTCCACGCAGTTGTGCGCGACATTGAGCTTGCCGCCGACGAACCACCGGGCCACGGGGGCCTGCGACCAGTCGAGCACTTCAGTGAACGGTGTCTCCCAGCTCAGGCGGTTGGCCTGGTCGGCCCAGAAGGCCAGACGGTCTGCCTCGGCCTCGTCATACATCGCCGCCGTCGCGTTGGCTTTCGCGGCGAACTCGGGTGCCGGCGGGTACGAAGACGGGACTTCGGTGTGCAACTCGGTCATGACCGTGAGGATAGCCACTGCGCATCGCCTCGACGCGGGCTACTCACAACCAGGGCTGCGGGCTGGCCTGGCGGGTGGCAGGTGGCCAGCGATAAGCGTCGCGGCGCGCGCGTTCAGTGGTCGGCTAGCGTGTGCGGGCGTGACAGGTGGCGGGCGCAGATGACGGCCAAGGGCCCAGCTTCAGTGGATCCACTGGCGCCGTTGTCGGCGCTCCCCGGTGTCGCGCAGGCGGGCGAGGATGCGCGTGAGGCGCTCGGAAAGGCGCACCGGCACCGCACCAACCTGCGTGGTTGGCCCAAGACCGCAGCCGAGGCGTCTTTGCGGGCGGCGCGGGCCTCGTCGGTGCTCGACGGCGGGCCACTGAAGTTCTCCGAGGACGGCCCCAACGCAACCCGGGACGCCGGCAGCGATCCGGTGCTCGCGGGTGCGCTGAGGGTAGCTGAGGCACTCGAAGGTGGCGAAGGTGCGCTGGTCGGGGTGTGGCGGCGGGCGCCGCTTCAGGCGATCGCCAAGTTGCATGCGCTGGCTGCTGCGGATCTCGACGACGTTGATGCACTGGGCCGGCCGCGCGGCGACATCGATGTGGGACGCAGGCTCGAATTGCTCGCCGACATCGCGACCGGCCAGGCCCGGGTACCCGCCCCGGTGCTGGCAGCGGTCGTGCATGGTGAATTGCTCACGTTGGCGCCCTTCGGCAGCGCGGACGGCGTCGTGGCGCGCGCAGTGTCGCGGCTGGTGACGATCGCCAGTGGTTTGGACCCGCACGGGCTCGGCGTTCCTGAGGTGCACTGGATGCGTCGCTCCGGTGACTACCAGGCTGCGGCTCGAGGCTTCGCGTCGGGGACTCGTGAGGGCTTGACGGCGTGGTTGCTACTCAGCAGCGAGGGACTGCACGCCGGGGCGCGCGAGGCGTTGTCCATTGCGCAGGCTGGGTCGTCTGCGTAGTCGATGTCGTCTTCGTGATTCCGACCTGACCCTGTGCGGTGTGGGAAGACGGTGTGGGAAGACAAGGTCTGGAAAGACAAGGTGTGGGAAGACGCTCAGCAAAATGAAGCGGGCGACGCTCCGAAGCAATTCGAAAATGCTTCGGTTCGCCGCCCGCTAGCACGGATTCCGGGTACCAAGCGTGCTTGCTGGGGTTACGTGGGTGACCTCGGCGTTCTTACGAAGCGCTGCGACTTCAAACCCCACCCAAGGGGTCGGTGTAGTCGTCCGATTTTCGTAATTCCGCAGGCCCGCAACACTCTTACCTATTTCGCGGTATGTGCTCCGCGTGGGTTCCGAGACCCGTGCTGGGGAGCTGAGATCGGGAGATCGAGCCTTCTCTTCTGGCTCGATCTTGGCCTCACTCGGCTGCCGTGCTTCCTTTGTACTCCCTGACGTCGGTCACAGCAAGGCCCAATTTGGTGGCGAACTCAGATCGTTTACGTCGGCGCGCCAGCAACTGCGAGGCGGGCTGTGGTCAGAACGCGAATCTGCGCAGCAGCGAGTAGGTCAGCGCACCGGCGGCCAGCGCGCTCACCCCGACCGCGGCCGTCGTGGCCACCGCCGCTCCCGACGGAGCGGGAATGCGATCGCGCAGCGATACCGGCTTGGAGAAGGTCTGGATGGTCCATTCGCGCGCGGTGGCCTCCTTGCGCAGCGTGCGGTCCGGGTTGACCACCATCGGGTGGCCCACGGCTTCGAGCATCGGCAGGTCGCTGATCGAGTCGGAGTAGGCGTAACAATGTTCGAGGGCATAACCCTCGCGGACGGCGAGCGCGCGGATCGCCTCAGCCTTGCCCTCGCCGAAGCAGTAGAACGCGATTTCGCCGGTGTATTTGCCGTCCTCGACCACCATCCGGGTTGCCATCGCGTGGGTGGCGCCCAGTGCACGGGCGATCGGCGCGACGATTTCCTCCCCGGACGCCGAAACGACGACGACATCGCGGCCACACAGTTTGTGGTCGGCGATGAGTTCGGCGGCCTCGGCGAATACCAGTGGATCCACAATGTCGTGCAGTGTCTCGCCGACGATCGACTTGATCTGCTCGACGTCCCATCCGGTGCACATGTTCGTGATGTAGGAGCGCATCCGGTCCATCTGGTCGTGGTCGGCACCCGACATCAGAAACAGAAATTGCGCGTATGACGCTTTAAGAACAGCGCGCCGATTAATTAGCCCCTGACTAATAAAAGGTTTGCTAAAAGCGAGCGTGCTCGATTTTGCAATCACGGTTTTGTCAAGATCGAAGAACGCCGCGGTGCGAATCGGGCGGTCCGATGAGGGGAGCGGCCGGGACGCAGGGCCAACCCCCGCGGCCGGGTCGGATGAGGTCACAACGCCCAGCATAGAGGGACGGCTGGTAACACATTGCGGCCGATTGCGCAAAACGACAATCCACATCATCTGTCGGTGATCGTAAGTTTGCTGGTCCGGACACATTTTGGGGGGTTTCAGTACTTGCGCTGCCGGCCACTGGCGAGTGTATAGTGGGCACCACTCGGCTCAAGTCGAGTGTGTATCAGCCCGACCCCCCGGGGCTGACACACGACGACCTCCGCCTCCTCCCCCCTTGGCGGGGGTCGTCCCTTTTTTGGGGTTGTCGCACAGCGGATAGATCCGGTAGGCGCTGAAAGTTGTGGAATTCGGCGACCGGCGTGTCCACAATTTGAAGTTCATCCACAGATTCCGGCCCTGCCCCTTCCTGGCTCTTTCCTGAAGGCCCGGTGAGCGTCGACGCTTGGTCCATGTCGACCTCCGCACGGATTCTGGCCGTGATCAACGACCAGGCGCTCAATCCCGACATCGACCGCGTGGTGGCCGCTGCCGGCCTACGGTTGGTGCGCACCAGTGACCCTTCCAGTCGCAGAGTCTGGACCAGTGCGGCGGCCATTCTTCTGGACGTCGGTACCGCGAGGCGGTGCGCCGAGCGGGGGATGCCCCGGCGCTCTCGGGTGTTCCTGGTCAGTCACGCAGACCCCGGACCTGCCGACTGGGAAGCGGCTGTGGTTGTCGGTGCGCAGGCAGTCCTGACTTTGCCCGCGCATGATCGCGAGCTGATGGCAGCCCTATCAGATGCCACGGAGGCTTCTCTGGCATCGCTGCATGGCGGCGCTCGGAAAAAGCGTGGCCCCGTCGTAGCCGTTCTTGCAGGTTGCGGCGGAGCGGGGGCATCAGTGTTCGCCGCCGCGCTGGCGCAAGAAGCCGCTGGGTCACTCCCCGGCGAGTCGTTGCTCATCGACGGGGACCCGTGGGGCGGGGGGCTCGACCTCGTCCTCGGTAGTGAGACCGAGCCTGGCCTGCGGTGGCCCGATCTCTCATCGGCGGGCGGACGCCTGAGCTATCCGGCGCTGCGTGATGCGTTGCCCAGGTGTCGCGGTATCAGCCTGCTGTCGGGCAGGCGGGTGTTGTCCGGCGATCCCCGCAGCAATGACATCAGAAGCCATGACACCACAAGCAATGACATCAAGCCGCTGCCGTTGGCCGCGGTGATCGACGCCGGAAGCCGGGCAGGGGTAACCGTCGTCTGCGATGTGGCTCGGCAGCCGACGCCTGCCGCCGAGACTGCTTTAGCCGCCGCTGACCTCGTGGTGTTGATCACCACGGCAGACGTTCGCTCCTGTGCGGCCTCGGCCGCGGTTGCCCAGTGGGCGTCGGCCGGCAATCAGAACACCGGGGTGCTCGTGCGTGGTCCGTCCCCCGGCGGTCTCAGGCCGATCGACATCGGCCGCATCATTGGGTTGCCGGTGCTGGCGTCGATGCGTCCCGAACCCGGTATTCGCCCTCGCCTCGAACGCGGCGGGCTGAGACTTCGGCGGCGGTCGCCGCTCGCCGGTGCCGCCCGCAAAATCCTCGGGGTTCTTAGCCAGAACCCGCATCTGGACAACCTCACCGAAACTGCGGCATGAACGCGTCGCTGATCGATCGGGTGCGGGAGCGCCTCGCCGCCGACGGCGTACCGCTGAGGCCGAGCGTGGTCGCGGCAGCGATCCGTGCGGAGTCGGGCGGGGTGCTCGGGGACACCGAGGTGTTGAGCAGTCTGCACGAAATGCAGACCGAACTGGTCGGCGCGGGAATCCTCGAACCGCTGCTGTGCGGTCCGGGCACCACTGACGTGCTGGTGACGGCCCCCGACAGCGTCTGGGTGGACGACGGCAACGGTTTGTGGCGTAGTTCCGTTCGATTCTCTGACGAGGCCGCCGTGCGCCGGCTGGCCCAGCGGTTGGCCTTGGCTGCCGGGCGCCGCCTCGACGAAGCTCAGCCCTGGGTGGACGGGCATCTCAGCCATCTGGGATCGGCAGCCACCGGCGGCGAACTCACGGTGCGGTTGCACGCGGTGCTGCCCCCGATCGCCGCGGCGGGCACGTGCCTGTCTCTGCGGGTACTGCGCCCAGCCACCCAGGATCTTGATGCGCTGGCCGCTGCGGGGGCGATCGACATCGAGGCTCAGAAGTTGGTGCGCGCCATCATCGATGCGCGGCTGGCGTTTGTCGTCTCCGGGGGCACGGGAGCGGGTAAGACAACGCTGTTGGCCGCCCTGCTCGGCGCCGTGACCGCCGACGAGCGCATCGTGTGCGTGGAGGACGCCGCCGAGCTGGCGCCCCGGCACCCGCATCTGGTCAAGCTGGTCGCCCGCTGCGCCAATGTCGAGGGGGTCGGCGAGGTGACCGTGCGCGACCTGGTCAAGCAGGCGTTGCGGATGCGGCCCGATCGGATAGTCATCGGTGAAGTTCGCGGAGCTGAGGTCGTAGACCTGCTCGCGGCGTTGAACACCGGCCACGACGGTGGTGCGGGCACGGTGCACGCCAACAATCCCGCTGAGGTGCCCGCCCGGTTCGAGGCGCTGGCCGCGCTCGGTGGTCTTGACCGCGGCGCGTTGCACAGCCAACTCGCCGCGGCCATCCAGGTGGTCCTGCACGTCACACGCGACCGCGTGGGACGTCGTCATCTCAGCGAGGTGGGGCTGCTCCAGCGCGGAGACGACGACCGAGTGTGTGTGCTGCCCTGCTGGGACCGCCGCAACGGCTTCGGCCGCGGTGCCGAATCCCTGGACACGTTGGTGCGCGCGAGGAGGCGGTTATGACCGTCGCGGCCGTCGCCCTGGCCCTAGCCCTGCTGGTCGTCCCGGCCTCCTCGCGGCGGCGCGCACTTGCGCTCATGACGGTGCCGCAGCGCCGGCGGCGAACTGCGGTGATGCCTCTCGCGGTGACCGGCTGTGCAGCGTTGTCGTTGCTGATGCCGTGGACAGCGATTCTGGGGCTCGGACTGTTGGTCGCCACGCTCCTGGTGCGCCGCCGCGTCGGTATTCGTCGGCAAGCCGGCATCGAGGAAGCATCCGAACTTCAGGGTGCATTGGATGTTCTGGTGGGGGAGTTACGCGTCGGCGCGCATCCTGTCGCCGCGATCGGCAGTGCGGCCAAGGAGTCGCATGGCCGCGTCGCCCGGTCGCTGAACTCGGTTGCCGCGCGGGCCGTCCTAGGAGCCGAGGTGGCCGCCGGACTGCGTTTCGAGGCGCAGCGATCAACGTCTCCGATCCATTGGGACAGGTTGGCGGTGTGTTGGCATTTGGCCCAGACACATGGGTTGGCGATCGCGACCCTGATGCAGGCCGCGCAGCGTGACATCAGTGAGCGCGGGCGATTCCGCGGGCGCGCCGAGGCCGGTATGGCTGGTGCCCGCGCCACCGCGGCGATCCTTGCCGGGCTGCCACTGCTCGGCTTGCTGCTCGGTCAATCGATAGGTGCTGATCCATTGGGCTTTCTATTCTCCGGAGGGTCGGGCGGATGGCTACTTGTCGTGGGCACTGGATTGACCTGCTGCGGACTGCTCTGGTCGGAGCGGATCACTTCCCGGGTGCTCATATGACTTGGGCTGCAGTGCTTCTGGCTGCCTCA
>ERZ888423.1670-NODE-1670-length-18587-cov-11.888625_pt1 | contig 18587 bp, 19 predicted proteins | sample MGYA00520523_ERZ888423 | MGnify/ENA primary metagenome ERZ888423 (study PRJEB32303, sample SAMEA104408611) | aquatic metagenome | biome: Brackish water; feature: Pelagic; material: water | place: Baltic Sea | collected 2014-06-08T10:24:00 | depth 30,27 m ...
TCTTCACCCACGCTTTCCCGGCGTCAATCAGCCGGCAGAGCGCGGCAAAACCCGGATGGTCCACGTCGACCGGTTCGAGGAATTTTCCGTTGTGATCTATAACGACCGAACACGGAAGGGCCATGATCTCGGCTTCTCGCTCGTGCAGAAATCGTCCGTCCATCTGCAACTGAATGTGCCAGCCGAAGTCCGCCACTCGGGCCGCCATCGGTGCCAGCTTTTCCCATGTCAGCACCCCGCCCGGCAGCATGAAGAAACGCAATCCGCGCGCGCCGGAATCCGTGAGTGTCTGCAATTCGGCGTCCGTCGCTTTTTCGTCGACCACCACTACGGCTCGACCACGATCGCCCAGAAGACGCAAGGCATCCATGGTGCAGCTGTTGTCCGTGCCGTAGGCAGAGGGTTGAACCACCACTGCCCGCGAAAGCCCGAGTGTAGCCATAAGCTCCATGTAGGAGTCGATGCTGCCCCCCGGCACAGGCTGGAAGGGAGTGTCCGGCGCCGGCGGGTAGTCTTCGAGTGTCCCATATATGTGCATGTGGCAATCACAGGCGCCTTCCGGGAGGATGGTACGAGGTGGCCGCGTGGGCAGCAGGCCGGTCATTGCTGCGTCCTCAACCGGTCAAGCCGTCTTGCCATATGGCCGTTGACGGCAAGTTCGGGCATCTTTCCGGCCATCAAGGTCGTGATCTGTCGCACCGTCTCGAACGCCTGATGGTTCGTTGCCTCCCGTGTCAGGCCAGCGACATGCGGGACGGCGATCACATTGGGAAGTGCGGCAATACGCGGGTTCGGCTGTTCATCCATTCCGAGACCCACATCGAGGCCCGCACCCGCGATACCTCCTGTCGTCAGCGCCTCCTCAAGCGCGTCCTCGTCCACGAGGATCCCGCGCGATATGTTCACGAAGTATGCATCGGGACGCATCCGGGCAAAGGCAGATCGGTTCATCATGCGTTCGGTCTCGGGCGTGGCGTAGGCGGCGCAGACCACAAAGTCGCTGGCAAGAACTGCTTCGAAGCTTTCTTGGGTGACGCATCCGTCGACAATGCGCTTGTAGGGGTCGAAGGCGAGCACCTGCATGCGCGCGGCGACCGCAAGATCGGCAATGCGGCTACCGATTGCACCGTACCCGATGATCCCGACAGAAGATCCCGCCAGCTGTCGGCCCAGCACCATGGGCTGATCCGCAACCCCCGACTTGTAGAGCCGGTCGCAGATGGCAAACCGTCGGCCAAGGCCGATCATCAGGCCAAGCGCGGTCTCGGCCACAGCATCCCCGTAGCCCGCACTGCACCGCACGACGAGGGTTCCAGCGGCGGAGGCCGCCTCGACGTCCACGTTTCGGATGTCGACCGCGCAGCGCATGAAGACCGAAAGGTTCGGGAGGCCCGCGAACACTTCCGGGGAGCCGGGAGAAAGGCGATCTGACAAAACGATGTCAACGTCCTGCGCGGCTTCGATCAAGGCGTCTCCGCGCAGCGGTTTGTCCGTTCCGTTCAGCCGCACGTCGGCCAGGGCCTTCAGCATCTCCACCGCTTCCAAGCTGTAGAAGTTGTGAAGAAGATCGTTGTTGTGGGTGATGAGGATCTTCATCTTGCGGGCTCCTGTGGGCGGGTATTGCGGCCCGCGTGCATGATGTTCAGCGCAATGACCGCCACATGACCTGCAAGACATGCCGTCATTCCGCCCACGTCGTGCGGCGGGCTTACCGTGTTGATGTCCGTGGCGACGACGCGCAGCCCTTCCAATGCGGAAAGCAACTCGAAGGTCGAAACGGCGTCCGGTCCGCCCCAGGTCGGCGTGCAGACACCCGGCGCGACCGATGGGTCGAAGTAGTCCATGTCGAAGCAAAGATAGACCGGCCGGTCCCTGACGGTCTCGCGGATGCGGGCCACGACTTCTGGGATCCCCTGCCTTCGCACTTCACTGCCCGGTATTAGGTTGTAGCCCAGAGAACGGGTATGCGCATACACACCGGGCATCACGAGTGTGCCGCGCGCGCCCACATGAAACGATCGGGTCACGTCGACGATGCCCTCTTCCGCGGCGCGCGTGAAGGTAGTCGAGGTGTTGTAGCCCTCAATGTCGTAGGCATCGGTATGTGCGTCGATGTGCAGGACCACCAGATCTGGGTAGTGCCGGTGGAGTGCGCGCAACTGCGGTAGTGTCGCAAGCCCGTCGCCGCCAAAAGTGACAGGATAACCGCCATGTGTCGCCACCTGATCGAGCGCCGCCTCGATCGCCGCCAGGGACGGATCGATCTCACCGGACACCACCCTTGCGTTGCCAAGGTCCACCACCTCCATCGCAGCAAGAATATCTCGATCACCCATCTCCGGCAGCACGGGTCGTACCAGCCCCGACTGCTCCCGAATCGCGGTCGGGCCCTGCCGTGCGCCGATCCGCGTTGGATGTGTGCCACAGTCAAACGGAATGCCCAGGATGACGCCCTGTCCGGGTCGTACGCTGTCGGCTGCGGGCACCCCCATGAAGGTTCCGGACGAAACGAAGAGATCGGAGGAAAGCATCTGCATCATGGCCTTTCTGGGGTCAGAGTTCTCGGACGGTTGTGGATGAATGGTCGTGCACGGACCCAACGGCCTGCTCGGCCCATCGCGCGAGAGGGTTGCTGAGATCGCGGATGGTCTCATCCCGCGCAGTCCCGGCAACAATCCTGTTGTTCTGTCGTTGCTTCATGTTACCGCCGCCCATGTCTCGCGCCGCCAGTCGGAACCAGCGATCGGTACGTCCAGTTCCAACCCTGCAGCGACTACGCCGCCAAAGCGCATGTCACCCTCCTGCAGCGGTTCCAGTTCATGGCCCATGCGCTGAAGCGCGGCAGCTTGCGGGTGGTCACGTTCGATAAGCAAACGCCCACTCTCGCTGCGCCACCTCGGACGGTCGAGCAGTTCGGCGAGCCCGGTTTGATCCGCGAGAATGCCGCGAACGATCTGGAGCAGCACCTGGACCTGTCCGTCAGCGCCTGGAGTTGCCAGGGCAAGAGGGCCCGACGGCCGATCCAGCAGAGCGGGAGCAAGGGTGTGCACCGGGCGCCGCCCGGGACCGGACGCGTTGAACCCATCGGTGAAACCGCCGGCCCTGTTGTTTAGTACGAAACCGCCTTCAGGGACGTAGACGCCGGAGCCAAATTCGTCGAACACGCTGATGAGCGATGACACTACCATGCCCCGAGCATCGGCAGTCGCCACTCCCGCAGTGTGAAGATACGGTCGCGGGCCTATACGGTTTGATGCGCGCGCCATGTTCACCTGGAGCTCGAGATCTATGAGCTTCGCGCCCTCGGCGGCCCGGTCGCGGTAGGCAAACGCAGAGAGAGTGGCCTCGATTTCCGCATGCTCTGCGGCGGGATGCGCCAATGGGCCGAGTCCCTCAACCGCCCTGAGCGCCATGAGCAGCAGCACGCCTTGCGACATCGGCGGCTGAACGTGCACCGTCGCGCCGTGTAGCGAAAGTGGCAGCGATGGCAACACCGGCGTTTCGTGGGCGGCCAGGTCCTTCGTGGACAGTCTGCCGTTGTGATCCCCTGCTGCCTTGGCGACCGCCTCCGCCACGGATCCGTGGTAAAAACCGAAGCGGTGCTCCTTGCCAATCAAGTCGAGGACGTTCGCAAGTGCGCCTTGCACCAGCCGGTCTCCCGGGGCCGCAGAGAGAACTTCCCACCGGCTCGCGCCACCTGCCTCGAGTCGGGCTCGCTGGGCTTCGACGGCCCGCTTCAGTACGTCAGTCATCAAAAAGCCCCGCCGCGCCAGTCGCAGTGCCGGTGCAAGGCAATCCGCCAGTGGGAGGAGCCCCCATTTCCGAGACAGGGCCTCCCAACCGCCGACCAGCCCAGGCACAGTCACAGACGCTCCTCCGTCTGCGGACAATGGTCCGGGCTCGAGCGGGGCTGCACCCGTTCCATTGACAGCAAGAACCTCACCGTCACTCGAACGCACGAGCGCGAGCATGTCGCCGCCCAGCCCGCAAGCTTCCGGAGCCAGAACGCAGAGCGCCGCCTGTGCAGCGATCGCGGCATCGGCCGCGCTGCCGCCGCTCGCAAGAATCTCGGTTCCAGCAGCGGCGGCCAACGGGTGCGCTGCGGATACCGCCCCCCGCATGCCAGTCAGCAACGGTCGGATGCGGGAAGCGGGTATCGTGGATGGCAACACGTTCTCCATTCCTCAGACCGCCGAGTAGCCGCCATCGACGACGACTTGTGTGCCGGTGATGTACCGCGCTGCCGGCGAGGCGAGGAAGGTAACTACGCCTGACACATCATCGGGCAGGCCCTGCCGGCGCAGCGGCAGAGTCGACGAAAGCCTCTCGCGGGCCTGTTCGGGCTCAAATTGCGAGTCCCAGAACGGCTTGTTGAAAGGAGTGTCGATCCAGCCAGGCAAGAGGCAGTTTACGCGAATGCCTTGCGGACCAAGTTCGTCTGCCAATGCCCGGGCCAGACCTAGGAGACCTGCTTTCGTTGCATGGTACGCGGGCATGCCCGCGTGTCCCCTCAGCGCCCCTGTCGAGGCCGTCAGGATAACCGATGCGTTCTTCGACTTCGCAAGATGCGGCGCTGCCGCCTGCACCATCATGAACGGCGCGGTCAGATTGACTGCGAGGGAGTGGGCCCATGCCTCGGCAGTCCATTCGGCCAGCGGAGCCGAATGTAACACCGCTGCATTCGCAAAGAGGCTGTCGAGTGCGCCGAAAGCCGCGACGGTGGCCGCAACGGCTTCTGCCGGCGCCTCAGGTTGGGCAAGGTCGCAGAGATGGAGCCGAGCCGGTCCAGCGCCGGGGATCGTGTTCGTTTCGGCGATCGTTTCGGCACCAGCCTCCGCAGCGATGTCGGCAAGCATCACCGCCCATCCCTGCGCGCGAAATGCCGCGACCGAAGCCTTCCCGATACCCGTCGCTCCCCCCGTGACAAGAACAACTCCCATCTGGTCAACTCCCGTTCAGGAAGCTTGCGGCGGCAAGCGCATAGACTGCGGCGGAATCCTGCAGATCCGCCTCGAGGACGTAGTCGTCGGGACCCGAGGCAAGTTCGGCCTGAGGACCGTAGCACAACGCCGGCACGCCCAATGCACGCCAGCGCGCGGCGTCAGAGCCTGGCAGACGAACCACTGGCGCGGGCCGGCTGCCGCGCACCACGAGGGCTGCATCGGCCACGGCCCGGACAATGGCGGCATCGGGTGCCGTCCAGTTCGGGTTCCAACCCTTGAGCCGACGTACTGTTATCCCGCCGACCCGCTTGGCAGCCTCGACCACGCGGGCCTCCAAGGAATCGGCAGTGAGTCCCGGGGGTAGCCGCAGGTCGACGGTGGCCCGCACTTTCTCGGCTATCTGACTGGGGATGCCGCCTCCCGCGATCTGGCCGGCGTTCACCGACAGGCGCAGCCTGTGCGCTCCCGCCTCGGACGCCACGCATCGGATCGCCATGGGAGGTTCGATCTGCTCTTCGTTCCAGGCGTCCATTTCCGTCAACAATCGGGCGAGGCGGGCGGTTGCCGTGCTGCCACGGGTAGCAAGCATGCCCTGACCAGCGTCTGCGGTCGAAGTCAGTTCAAGCCAAAGGAGTCCCTTTTCTGCCAGTCCCAGCGTCATACCGCCGGGGCCTTCGCCGCAAAGTACCGCATCTGCTACTAGATCGTCGCGCGTGGCTAGCAGGTGCATCGCGCCGTCAGGGCCGAACACCACCTCATCGGCGACGAGTGCCAGGGTCAGCCGACCGCCCCACATGCCGCGAAGGCGGGCAAGATGCGCATAGGCGACGGTCAGACTGGCGACCGCGGCTTTCATGTTTCCAATACCGAGGCCAGTCAGTACTCCATCCGTCCGGCCCATTCGGTAGCGCGGCACTGACCACGCGGCGTCAGGGCCATCGGGCAGTGTGTCCAGATGCCCAAGAAAGACCAGGTGCGGTCCGGGGCCGGCCTCACCGGTGCAGGTTGCAAGGATGTTCGGTTTTTCGGGTCTTAGCTTCACCGTCTCGACTGTGAGGCCCCGACGCGTCAACCAGTCCACAATGACCTCGGCAGGCGCGGTGGTGTTGCCATTCGGCTGCGGACTGGGGGCAGCGACAAGATCGGCACAAAGCTCCAAGAGCTCCGACGCATCTTCCGCGACTGCTTCGCGCAGCCGGGTTGCAAGCGAATCCGCAATGGTCATCCGACTTGCCAGCCGCCATCCACCGTGACGTTCTGGCCAGTAACGTAGTCAGACAGGCTGCTGGCGAGATAAACATAGGTACCGGCAAGCTCGGACATCTTGCCAAGCGCACCCATGGGTATCCGAGCCTCGAAGTCTGCTCGCAGTTTCTGTGGTGGTACGCCGCGCAGAACCGCGCGATCGTGGAAGAGTTGTTGCAACATCTCGGTGTCCATCTGCCCGGGACAGACACAGTTCACGCGGATGTTCTGTGGAGCGAGTTCTGCCGCCATGCATTGCATCAGCCCGTTCATGCCGAACTTCGACGCAGAGTAGGCCGCGTTCTCGACACCGCCGCGAAGCCCAAACAGCGATGATGTAAAGACAATCCTTCCGCCTTTGCCGGCGTCCATCATGGAACGCGCCGCAGCGGTAGCAGTCAGGAACGCACCGGTCAGGTTGACCTCGAGAACCCGTCGCCAGATGTCGGCAGGTGTAGCTACCGCATGCGCGAGATGCAGGATGCCCGCATTTGGAACGACTACGTCCAACGACCCCTCGGTCGAAAAGATACCGGAGACGACGGCTGCCGTTTCCGCCTCATCCGTTACGTCGAGCTTGACCGCCCGGACACGATCGGGTGACGCGGCTTCGAGCTCGCTGGCCGCTGCAGCAAGGCGTGGTTCTATATCGCCGATCACGACGCGGGCGCCATGGGCAAGGAAGGCGTGTGCCACCGCCTGACCGATGCCGCCGGCTCCACCGGTGATGAAGGCAACCTGCCCTGAAAGCAGGTCCGAAGACGAGGTGGAAAATTGCTGCATGGGGGACTCCGTTTTTGGATAGGTTGATCAGGCGGGTTCGACTTCCTCGGGTTTCCGACCGACCACGTGGTTATATGCCTCCTCGTCGGTAGCCCCCTCGGAGCCGATGCAGACCACGCGCGATCGTGCATCGAGCGAGAGAGCTACGCGGACCTGCGGATCAAGCGCGGCGGCGATGAGACCGGCGATCGCGGCGCAGCCGGATTCCCCGGCGACGATTGGAGGATCACCCGCGACGCCTTCCGCGAGAAGACGCATTGCGTCTCTTGCGGCGTCATCGGGCAAGGTGATCGCATCGTCGATGCCGCGCTGCAGGATTACCCAAGCGGGGGCCGAGACCTCGCCAGCCGCGAGGCATGCCATGAACGTGTCCGGCGAACCCGGCACCGGGGCGGGTCGGCCAGCCGCAACCGAGCGAAACACGCAATCAGCGCGATCGGGCTCGACCACGATGATGCGTGGGCGTGCACCCTGAAGCCGCATCCGGTAGTGACCCGCTACTGCCGCCGCGAGACCGCCGACACCCGCTTGCACAAAGACATGCGTCGGCGGCTCGGGTGTTTGCGACAGCAGTTCTTCGACAATAAGGGTGTAGCCTTGCATCACGCGGGCTGGGACCGGGTCTGCCGGATCTGAAGAAGTATCGGCAACAAGGGTCCATCCATATCGGGCCGTATCTCTGGCACAAGCCCGGACCGAGTCGTCATAGTGACCCGGAACGCGTCTTATCTCTGCGCCGAATCTGGCGATTTCCGCTTCGCGGGTCTTACTGACATACTCGTGCAGATAAATGACGCATTTGCATCCGAACATCTGCGCGCCCCAGGCGACCGATCGGCCGTGATTGCCGTCTGTGGCCGCGGCAACCGTCACGCCCGCAGCAGTTTCCCGATGCAAGCCTGCCGCAAGATCCGCCGCGGTCACGTGGGCACCGAGGCGCTCCTGCAGCGCGCCAAGCACCGAGTAGGCCCCACCCAGCGCCTTGAACGAGCGAAGTCCCAGCCGTTTGCCCTCATCCTTGTACAGCACTGCGCCGATGCCAAGGTGCGCGGCGAGCCCCGGAAGGGGAATCAGCGGTGTAGGCGCATAGGCTGGCCATGTGGTGATCTCGTCGCGGGCGGCCCGGAATCGGCCCTCACTGAGAATGGCGTTCTCGGCCTGACTCCAATCGAGGGCTGGGTCAGCCTGATCGTTGTGCACGTGACGCACGGGGAAGTGCGTTGGTGTAAACATGGAGGTCCTCTCGGAATTGACGGTGGAAGGATACACGCCCGGGGCAAGCCCAGGGCGTGTTGCCTGTCACTGCTCGGCAATCGCCTCGAACCACTTGTCCCGCAACGAGATGTGCTCTTCGTTTCGCACCACGTCGTCGATGAAAGTGTTGAGGAAATTCAGGAAGTGCTGCTGGTTCGGGCGCACCGCCCAGGCGAGGCCGACTGGCTTGACGAGATTGTCCTCGTCGTTGAGCAAGCGCAGGCGCTCTCCCATCGCCGGGGCACGAGTCACAAGGATCCGATAGGTGCCTGGATCAAGAAAGGCGGCGTCCGCCTGACCTGCCGCGATCTCTCCAATCCATGCGCCGATGTCGTTCGTGGCGATTGCGCGCACGTTGGCATCGGGAAACAGCTCCGTCGGATAGGTTTCCTCTACCGTTCCGCTCATACCGACGAAGGTCACGTTAGGATCATTGAGCTGGTCCATGGATGTGATCGGGCTGTCGGCGTTGACGACGATGTGGAAGCCGTAAGTGGAATAGGGTTGCGTGAAATCGACCACCAGCGCCCGCGGCGGCGTGGCGAACAGGTTGGCACCGACAAGGTCATATTGACCGGCCTCAAGGCCCGCGATCAGGGTCGACCACGTGGCCGGGACGATCTCGAGTGTTACCCCCATAATCTCCGCAACGCGGGCGGCGAGGTCGATGTTGAAACCTTCGTAGGTGCCGGTTGAGGGATTGGGCGATTGCCAGGGTGGACTCTCGGCAACCCCCACGCGCAGGGTTCCCCGCGCCTGGATTTCGGCGATGGTATTGTCTTGAGCTTCTGCGTTCGTCGTCGAGATGATGCTGGTAGCCATTGCCAGGGCAACTGCTGCTGTCAGACGTTTCAGGTAGCGGAACAGCATGGTCTTCTCCTTCTGTTGGGTTGGATCGTTGGTTGGGCGGGCCGGCTGCGCCTTTGCTGGCGTTCTGTCCGGAAGCGGGCCATCATGGCTGCCGCTTTTCGAGAGTGCGGGCGAAGATGCTGACGGGAAGGATCATCAGGAAAAAGAGAATGGCGATGGCCGTGAGGAACTCGAAGTGGCGGTAAGTCTGGCCGCCGAGCGTGAAGGCGGCGAGCGCAAGGTCTCCGACACCAATCGCGGCAAGCAACGTGGTGTTCTTCAGAAACTCCGTGAAGTAATTCACGAACGGCGGCACCGACAGCCGAAGCGCCTGTGGAAGTATGATGCAGCGCCACGTCGCGTAGGTGCGAAGCCCCAAGCTCATGGCAGCATCGCGCTGCCCCCTGGGAACCGCCTCTATGCCGCCGCGCAGAATTTCTGACAGATAGGCCGCGCCAATCAGCCCGAGCGTAATGCTTCCGGCCCAGAACCCGGTGAGCCGCTGTCCGAAAACGAACGGAATGCAGTAATACGCCCAGAAGATCAGGATCACCTCCGGCGTCGTTCGGAAGAAGACGACGTAGCCGACGGCGAGACGCCGCATCAATGATCCCATTCCCAGGCGGGCAACCAGAACGATGGTACCGCCCGCAATCGCTATGGCGCCGCCGATCCCCAGGATCGACAGGGTCACGAGCAACCCCGAGAAGAGAGCGTCCGAGTGTTTCCAGAGAAACGCGGAATCCAGCATCACGCGAACCCCCGGTTTAGCCGCCGGGTGGCGAGTCGTCCGACCCAAGTGATGAACAATCCGACGGCGAAAGCCAGTAGGGCCGCGGTGGTATAGATCTCGACCGGCTGGAAGGTGTGAGACGATATGCGCGAGGCTGCGCGCATCAGGTCGTTTATGGCGAGGATTGACAGGATCGCCGTTGCCTTGAACACAGATAAAGTGGTGCCAATCAACGGTGGCATCATCAGACGGAAGGCTTGCGGCAGCACCACCTTCCGCCATTTCGCATAGGTGCCCAGACCCAGGGCGTCCGCGGCTTCGAACTGGCCGCGCCCGACACCTAGCACGCCGGCGCGGATTATCTCGCTCGCATACGCCGAGACATTGAAGATCAGGGCAATGAGGGCGCTCTGAAACGGTGTTGTCGGAACTCCGGTGGCCACGGGAACGGCGAAATGGACCCAAATCGCTTGCACGAGCAGAGGAGTCGAGCGCCAGAACTCCACGAAGGCCCAGACCGGCCATCTGATGAATGGACTCTTCGCGATTCCCGCCATAGCGAAGATGGTGCCGAGGACCAGCCCACCGATCAGGAAGCCAATCAAGGTGAGAAGTATGTTCGTCCAAAGACCCTGCAGGAGCGATGGCATGAAGCGCCAGGCTACAGAGAAATCGAGGCTGGCAATAAAATCGAGGTCCATAGCGGTCGCCCCTCATCGATCCGGATGGGCGGGGTGCCAAAGCCGCCGCGCCGCACCGCCCTGTGGCCCCTTTCCGGCGGGGTAGGAGACGAGCTCGAGTTGAAGCCCCCAAGGCGCGCGGAAGTAGAGCCACTGCGACCCAGAGGCAGGGCCGTCATGGATCAACTGGACGTCGCCCATGATTTCTACCCCTTCGGCGCGCAAATGAGCGACAGCGGTGGCCATGTCGTCGACATAGAAGGCGATGTGGTGACCGCCGATGTCACTGTTGCGCGGCGGAAACGGCTCCTGATCCGGGGCATCGTACTCGAACAGCTCGATGTTTGGCCCGGCGCCGCAGCGCAGGAAGCTCCACTGCATGGACGCTTCTGGATCGACCCCCAATACGTCCCGCATCAGCGCGGGATCGGCCACTCGACCTCCGTCCAGAACGAAGTGACAGCCAATGACGCGTGTGAAAAAGTCGACCGCTGCGGCCATGTCCGGCACCGTCAGGCCGATGTGCTCGGCGCCGCGCAGGCCAGGCACGCCGCTCATCCCGAACGATCCGCTGAAGAGAAATGGGCCGTCAGAAGGCGGTTCACTGCGCTGGCTGCCTCCATCATTGGCATGTGCCCGGCACCGGGAACTAGGTGAACCTCCGAAGTCTTGGGCAAACCATCGGCATGGGCAGGCGGAATAATCCCGTCGACATCGCCCCAAATGACCGTGACTGGCCCGTCAAAGCCCGAGAGCGCCGGGCGCAGCTCCTGTGTTTGGCCGCTGGCAGGATCGAAGAACCCCTCTAGCGTCGCGGCAAGTGCCTGCGGGACACCGTCTCTACGCTTGCTTCGCAGGACGCCCTCGACCATGTCGGATGAGACTGCATCCGGATCGGAGAACAGGAGACCAAGCGCCTGCTTCATCGGCCGGCGTCGGTCAGCTGCAAGGAAGGCTGTCAGGTATTCCGCTTCAATCTCACGGCCCAGCCCCACTGGAGCGACAAGTACAAGCGAAGCTGCCCTCTCGGGTTTCGTTGACGCGATTGTCAGCGCGACGGCGCCGCCCAGAGAATGGCCAACGAGATGCACGCGCGGCGCCGAAAGCGCGTCACATACCTGAAACACCGCTTTTGCAAGATCTGCAAGTTCAGAGGCGGCTCGTGGCGGTGAAGCGCCGTGCCCGGGCAAATCAATTGCGTATACTGGGCGGTCGGAGGCCAGTGCGTCCACATTGAACATCCAGCTGCCCAGATCACCACCATAGCCGTGTAGCAAGACGACTGGGATGCCCGCGCCGCCGCCAAGACTGAGCACGTTGATCGGACCGCCCACTGTCTCAACCAGCCGAGGTGCAGGCGTCTCGTCGTCGGATTCGGCGCTAATGCTGACGCGCGCAGACACAAATGCTTCGATCTCGGCGTCGGTGGTCTCGGCGTCGCCGATTACACCTAGAAGACCACCCACGGGCACGGACGCCCCCGGCACGGCCACTTGCCGACGCAGGATGCCGCTGACAGGCGCTTCAACCGCGTTGGCGATCTTTGTCGTTTCGACCTCTGCGATCTCCTGACCCTGTTCTACCAAGGCGCCCTCCGGCACCAGCCAGTCAACGAGTGTACCTTCCGTCATCGTCATGCCCCACTTGGGCATGGGCAAGGCGTGCAAATCGGTCATTTGGTCATTCTCCGTGAGCCATGACGCGGCGCACAGCAGCTATTACCCGGGCGGCATCAGGCAGATAGGCGTCCTCCAAGTTAGGCGCGTAAGGCACTGGCGTGTGCGGCGGAGTGATCTTCAGAATCGGCCCTTTAAGTACATCGAACGCCTCTTCGGCGACGAGCGCCGCGATGTCCGCTGCAAATCCGCAGCGCGGGTTCGACTCGTCGACGATAACCAGCCGTCCGGTCTCTTCGACCATCTCGAGGATCGTTTCGGTGTCGAGGGGCGAGGCCGTGCGCGGGTCGATCACGGTTGCCTCGATGCCCTCCGTGGCCAGGGCCTTTGCAGCGTCCATGGCCACGCTGACCATCCGCCCGACAGCCACGATGGTAACGTCACTGCCTTCGCGCAGTACCGCAGCCTCGGCAAAAGGAATTGTATAGGAGTCATCGGGCACATCACCGGTGGTGTCGTAGAGCAACTTGTTCTCGAGGAAGATCACCGGATCATCATCCCGGATCGCTTCGATCAACAGGCCCTTTGCATCGTAGGGTGTCGAAGGAATAACCACCTTCAGACCAGGGATATGGGTGAAGAGCGGATAGAGCGCCTGGCTGTGCTGGCTGGCGGAGCGAGATCCTGCGCCGAAGGTGGCTCGGATCACGAGCGGCGTCACAGCCTTTCCGCCGAACATGTAGCGAAACTTGGCTGCCTGGTTGAATATCTGGTCAAAGCAAACGCCCAGAAAATCCACGAACATAATCTCAGCCACTGGTCGAAGCCCGGTAACGGCGGCGCCCGCAGCGGCGCCGACGAAGGCGCTCTCCGTGATCGGAGTATCAATGACCCGCTTTTCGCCGAAGGCGTCCAGAAGGCCCTTGGTTACACCAAAGGCGCCGCCCCATGCGTCTTTCTCCCCCGTGGCGCCCTTGCCCCCGGTGATGTCCTCGCCCAGCACGATGGTGCGGGGGTCACGAGCCATCTCTTGGTGCAAGGCTTCGTTCAGCGCCGCGCGAAAGGTTTTTACAGGCATCAGTAAGAGGCTCCGAAGCTCAATAGTTGACGTAGACGTCAGTCGTCAGACTGAAGAGGTCTGGCAACGGCGCTGCGCGGGCCTCAGCGACGGCCGCATCAATCACCTCGGCTACAGCAGCATCCATGGAATCAAGCTCTTCCGCCTCAAGAAGCCTGGCCTCCGTCACGCGGGCGCGGAAGTTTGCAAGGCAGCAGCGGTCACGGCGAAGCGCCGCGCGCTCCTCTGGTGTGCGATAGGTGTCTGCATCACCCGAGAAATGCCCGTAATACCGAGGCGTCTCGATGTGCAGCAGCGTCGGACCGCCTCCGTCACGCGCCCGTTGAACCGCCTCCTCCATCACGTCATGGACAGCAAAGAAGTCAGTGCCGTCCGCGTAGGCGGCAGGCATGGCATATCCGAGCGCGCGGTCAATGATGCGTCCGGCTACGGCATAGGACGACGCGGTCGCCTCACCGAAGCCGTTATCCTCGATCACGAAGATCACGGGAAGCATGAGGACGCGGGCAAGATTGAAGCTCTCGGCCGTGGTGCCCTGGTTGACCGCGCCGTCGCCGCTGAATGCCACCGACACGTCGCGGGTGCCGAGTGTGCGTGCGGTCAGCGCCGCACCGCAGGCGAGCGGTGGACCTCCACCCACGATGCCGTTTGCCCCAAGCATTCCGCGGTCGAGATCGGCAATGTGCATTGAGCCGCCTTTGCCGGCACAGGTGCCGGTGGCCTTGCCGAAGATTTCTGCCATCATCGCTGCAGGGTCGCATCCCTTGGCGATGGAATGGCCATGGCCGCGGTGGGTCGATGCGATGTGGTCACTGTCGGTCAGGTGCATGCAGACACCCACGGCGGAGGCTTCCTGCCCTGCATAGAGGTGGGTGTTGCCAGGAACGTCACCGGTCGCCATCTCTGCCGCAACGCGGTCTTCGAAACTGCGGATGGTTCGCATAAGCCGGTAAGCCTCGCGCAAACGCTCTCTGGGAAGTTGCATGGCAGCCATCGCGTCTCCTTCGGCGGAATCGCATATCGCCGCCTATCGGTAACCTTACTCTCGAGGTCGCGCTTCATATCGGCGAAAATGCCTTTGATCGCGCTTTTGTCGCGCCTAGGATCCCAAGAGCGCGCAGAAATCCGTTGTGAGGCACCATGGACTTCGATTCATTCGACCTAAATCTGCTGTCTATCCTTCAGCTCAACACACGGCGTACCGCCGAGGAGCTGGCGGAGGAGGTTGGATTGTCGCCTTCGGCCTGCCTCAGGCGCGTACGGCGCTTGAGGGAAGCAGGGGTAATCGAGGCAGAGGTGGCAATCTTGGCCCCACGCAAGGTGGGTCGAGAACTGACCATGGTTGTTCAGGTGGCACTTGAACGCGAACGAGCCGACATCATGACCGCGTTCAAGACCGCGATGCGTGCGACCCCAGAGGTGATGCAGTGCTTCTATGTCACTGGGGACATCGACTTCGTCCTGATCGTGACGATGCCGAGCATGGAGGAGTACGAACGTTTCACAGACAGGTTCTTCTTCCAGAACCCACATGTTCGTCGCTTTACGACTCTCGTCGTGATGGACAGGGTCAAGTTCGGATTTGCAGTTCCTGTCGATGCCGCGCTGGTCACGCAATCCTGAGCGCACATGGCGCGCTTCAGCTTTCGTGCGATTGTCCCGTGTCCGACTGCCGGACGCCGGACACTACGAAATCAGGCGGAACCCGAAAGCGGTTTGGGCTCTCCATCATCTCGAGCACGAGGTCTTCCGCGCCGAACCCTCCGCGCGGAAGTGCAAGCGCCTGTTGTCCGGAATAACCGATTCCGGCCCGTACGGCCGGAGCCAAGTAGTAGGCTGCCGCGAGCACCTCGAAAAGCGCCGAGAGCAGCGCAGGCTCTTCTCGGGCCATAGCGGGCACCGCGTCCTCCGGGGAAAGCTCTGTCCGGAACGCGACCGCATCGGCAAGGATCGCTCCTGCCTCGGGACGCAAAGCCAAGATCCGGTCAAGCATCGCGCCGGGTACACCAGCGGCCGGAGCGTCGGGCAGGCCACGGCCTGCCGGGATCATGACTGCCGCGAGCGCCGCGAGGCGCGTCCCGGCAATACCGCGCTCAATGGTATGGGTCGAATCCGTCATCTTCCGTTCCTACCAGAAAGGATTTGGACCGCCGTACGCAAGGAGAGAGCCGCGACGGTTGCCGCAGGGTTTACCGAACCACCAGTCACGAAGACGCTGCTGTCGGCGATGAACAGGCCGGGATGGTCATGGGCTTCCCCCCACCGGTCCACCACCGATGTTTCCGGGTCGTCGCCCATTCGGCAGGTGCCGAGGAGGTGCCATCCGTAGTCCTCCGCCAAGGGAAGGGCGATCGTTTCAACTGCGCCGGCGGCTTCGAACGACTCGCGGGCTCGGGCTGCGTTGAATGCCAGCACCTCGCGACAATCTGCGGGAATGCGATACGTCAGGCGCAGTCCGGGAAGATCGTCTCCTTCGACCGGCGCGCCGGCGTCAAGTTGCACTCTGTTCTCGGGATCGGGCGGGTCGTCTACGGTGATGCCCCAAAGGGCGGCACGATCAAGCCACACGGCGACCCTTTCGTGCAGCTCGGCGCCTATGGGCGGACCACCAGGCCATGGAAAGAGAGCGGCGTGCAGCGGGCCACCTGATGGGCCGAGGTTCCATTTGGCACCGTGCGGGCGGCCGCTGGCCGGATCGGCTTCGGCAAACTCCATGGAATAGAGAGCTTGTCCCCAAGCGCCCTGGCTTGCGCCCATCGGCCGGTCGAACAATCCGGCCACGCGCGTGAAGGGATGCATCATGAGTCGCCTCCCCACCAACCCGGAACGATTGGCCAAGCCCGCCGCTCCCGAGCCGAGAAGGAGCCGCGCGCTGCCCAAGGCATTGGCGGCCAGCACGACTTTGGCCGCCCGCAAACGATGGCGCACCCCTGTTGCGTCACGCCAAACAACCCCGCTGGCGCGTCCCGAAGCATCTGTTTCGATCTGTACCACGCGGGCTCCGGTAACCAACCTCGCTCCGGCGGCTACTGCGGCCGGCAGATGCGTGCGGTCGACAGAAGCTTTGGCGCCCTCGCTACAACCCTCGCCGCAGGCACTGCGCAAGACGCAGGGCCGTCGCCCCCGCCATGGCCGCGACGCAATCGCATTCGATCCCGGCCACCAGTGCCAGCCCAGTCTTGCGTGCGCAGCCGCAACCGTTTCGCCTATTTCGCCGATTGGCAACGGCGGCATCGGATAATCCGGTCTTGCGGGAAATGCAGGATCCCCGGCAATTCCGGAAACACCGAAATCCCGGTCTACTCGATCGTAGAACGGTGCCAATTCGCCATACCCTATGGGCCAGTCATCGCCCACGCCGTCGAGCGTGCGCCTACGAAAATCGGAAGGCAGGAGCCGCATCCAGTGCGCTCCGTACAGAACAGTACTGCCACCGACGCCATTGAACAGAAGGGGCTTCATCTCCGCGCCGCTATCATCGATGGGATAATCCTCGGGAAGCTTGCGACGATTGGGACTTGGATTCCACGGGCCCGTGGCTGCCGCCTCCCAGTCATCATGGGGACCGCGGTAGTCTTGCGGATCCCACTGACGACCCCGCTCCAGCAGAACGACGCGTTTGCCAGCGGCCGCGAGTTCTGCCGCCATGACCGTACCGGAAAGCCCTGCGCCCACGATCACCACATCCGCCTCCCGCGGCGGCGGGAGTGCATCCGGCGTCACCCTCATGCCGAGAGCCCCCGGCGATAGGCCGCGAGCAGAAGCTGTTGAGCTCCAGCCACCGCGTCTTCCTGCCCCGGCACCAGCCGACTGCGCGCGAGCATTCCGGAAGAGAGGGCGGCGTTCTGAGCGGAAAGGATGTCCTGATCTTCCGCCAGGGTTCTGGACCAGAGATCCACATAGAGCGCGGCCAGTGCCGGGTCGACATCCGGCGCGACGAGCCACGTCACCTCCATGACGGTAAGGTCTGGCTGTTTCGGATAGAAGCGGGCCAACAGGCCGACGACCGGATCGAGAAAGACAAGGGTACCGGGAAAAAGCTGGATCGAGTGATGCACCCCCGGAAAGTCACGCATCTCCGCTCGACCATAGCGACAGCGCCCTTTCCATCCGGCCTCCTGAAATGCCTCGGCACGGTACATTCGCTCCAGTGTACGAGAATGCACACCGGCGCAATGGTAGCATTCCACCACATTATTCTGCACCTGCTTCCAGTCCGCGGCAAAGCTGAGCATTTTGCGACCCTGCTCGCGATACCCCGTGATCGTGGCGTCTGACGGCGCGTTCTCTGCGGGGGCAAACTCGACGGATAGAGGTGGCGGATCGCTGGAAAGGCACACGAAGACAAGCCCGCGCCAGACATCTAGCCGAAGGGGCTCCAGTGCCAGGGTGGATGCGGTTGCTGGACAAGGATCGAGTCCCGGAGCGCGGACCAGACGGCCTTGCAGGTCGTAGGACCAGCCGTGGTAGCGGCAGCCCATCAGCGGGCCTGCCCGATCTCCGTCGTTCACCAGGGGATGGCCCCGGTGTCGGCAGATGTTCACGAATGCGCTCAACGCATCCGCGCCGTTGCGCACCACCACAACGGGCACTCCACCAACGGACAGGACCCGCCTTGAGCCTACAGTCGGCCAATCGGCCACGCGACCGGCCAGAGCCCAGCCCGCTCGGAAGATATGTGCCCGCTCGAAATCGAGAAGGTCCCTGCTGCCTTGAAGGCTGTGCGGCAGCGACCAGCCTTGGGCCAATGCTTCCTCCGCACCTTCGAGCTCCCGTGAAAGCCATCCCACGAACGTCGCTTTATCCTTGCTTGCCATTTCGGACCGCTCACATGAGACCATCTGGTCGCCGAAGCATAAGCCCCGTCCATCAAATCAATTTCGCGAAAATGGTCTTCGAACGGGTGTTTTTCGCGTTTTTGGGTCGGCTGACGCCTCAATCGAGCGCATCCATGACCCCATGCCTTCCCCTTGGAGATGCCGGCCAGCAGCTTTGCGGCGTCGAGGACCTCTCCGCGCCAGGCAGCCGCGTCGTCGCGCCCGCGGCTGATACCGCTTCGCAAGGCGGGCATCGTTTCGATGACATCGCGGACGGTCCGCGCCATCCCGGACACATCGATCTCCGCATCGGCGGCCCGTCCTGCGAGGTCCGAACGGATCCCAACGATGATCACCCTGTGGCGACGCTGCGGAACACCAAACGCCTCGGCGCGCACGATGAAATCCGAAGGCTGTGCCGCCTCCTCCAGGCTGGCCTTGCCATCCTCGACCCGGACGGCACGAAGTTCGTAGTGATGGGCATGGCCCGTGCCGAGCGAGGACAGATCCTCCATCAGCATCTCGAAGACAAGTCGGTGAGAACGGCAATGCAAAAGTGAGCCACGGAAGTGGCGTGATAATCTCGCTG
>ERZ888423.1672-NODE-1672-length-18581-cov-5.573410_pt1 | contig 18581 bp, 31 predicted proteins | sample MGYA00520523_ERZ888423 | MGnify/ENA primary metagenome ERZ888423 (study PRJEB32303, sample SAMEA104408611) | aquatic metagenome | biome: Brackish water; feature: Pelagic; material: water | place: Baltic Sea | collected 2014-06-08T10:24:00 | depth 30,27 m ...
CCCAAGCGATTGTGGGGAAGCATGCCCGTGATGGATTTTCGCACGGTGTCGGCCGGCTTGCGATCGAGCGCGTCGCGATAGCTCAGGCTGGTCAGGCCGCCCGGATAACCGGAGTGCCGATGCACGAGCTTTGTCTCGGCCTTGTTCGACGTCAGCACGACCTTGTCGGCATTGACGATGATGACGTGGTCACCCATGTCCATGTGGGGCGCGAAGGTCGGCTTGTGCTTGCCGCGCAGGATGCGAGCCACCTCGGTGGCCATACGGCCGAGCGTCAGTCCGTCAGCGTCGACGACGAACCAGTCCCGTTCGATCTCAGATTTCTTCGGTGTATACGTTTTCACGCCACTCCTGCTCATTCGTTGGGTGCAGATGTTTGGTGCCCGCTCGGGCATTTGTTCCTGCAGATGGACGGCTGCGCCTCGTCCGCCGAGCGGACACAGAGCAACTCCCGATCATAGGTCCGCCGAAGGGCAGTTCAAACCGACCCCGTCGCGACGGCATCGGACCAGGGCTGCCCATAGCTCGTCTCGACCAGCACCAGTCCATGGGGAGGTGCCGGAGATTCAGCTCGATTCCTGTCGCGAGCTGCCAGTACCTCGCGAAGTTGACCGGCCGTTCGTTTGCCCCGCCCGACCGCCATATGAAAGCCGACGATGCTTCGAACCATCTGGTGGCAGAAGGCCGAGCCCAAGATCTCGAAGCGAAGAAGCCCGGGCCCGATCAGCCGCCACGAGGCCTCGTCGACGCGACGCACGAGCGACGGCTCGACGGTGGCGCCCTTTGGTCGTCGGCAGAACGACGAGAAGTCGTGCTCCCCGATCAAGGGGTCGCAGGCCAAGCGCATCACATCGAGTTCGAGGGGTTCGGGTACCCACCAGGAGGTGCGGGCCAGCAGCGGTTCCGGAACGGATCGATTGAGGATCAGGTACTGATAGCGACGGGAGGTGGCGGAGAATCGGGCCGAGAAATCGCTGTCGACCAACTCGACGTCCCGCACCACGATCTCGGGGCCGAGACCGATGTTCAGCAACTTCTGGAGCCGACCCGGCACGGCCAACTCGACGGGTAGGTCGAACGACACCACCTGGCCCGTGGCATGGACGCCAGCATCAGTCCGGCCGGACATGACGATGTCGGGCCGGTACCCGACATACGGTTCGAGCTTGGCCACCATTTCCCCAACTACGGTTCGCACCCCCGGATTCGGCGCCAGGCCGCGGAAGTCGGTGCCGTCGTAGGCAACGGTCATCCGCACCCTCTGCAAGGGACCCGGAGAGGATGGCTGGCCGAGCGTTCGTCCCACGGCGACAGCTTCCCATCCGGCAGAGGCAGAAGAGGATTCGTCGGTGTCGAAGAGCGTCAATTCATCCACGACGAGACCGGATTGGAGAGCCGGTTCGAGAACCGGTCGGACAGTTTCGGATCAGACGAGTTCGATACGGGCCATCGGGGCATTGTCGCCCTGTCGAGGACCGAGCTTCAGAATGCGGGTATAGCCACCGGGTCGCTCAGCGTAGCGAGGACCGACCTCGTCGAAGAGCTTGGTGGTCATCTCGACATCGCCCAGATACGACAGCACCTGACGATAGTTGTGGAGACCGCCCTTGCCGGCCTTGGTGATGATCCGCTCGGCAATCGGCCGAACGGCCTTGGCCTTGGCCTCGGTGGTCACGATGCCCTCCGCAGCCACCAACGAGGCAACGAGGTTGGCCATCATGAGTTTCTGATGCTGGGCCGAGCCGCCGAAGCGACGGGCCTGACGTGGACGTCCTTGCATGACTTCAGCTCCTGGATCCGCGCAGCGACAGCCCGCGCTCGTCAAGCTTGACGATGACTTCGTCCAGCGACTTCTGACCAAAGTTGGTGATGGCCAACAGGTCGTCTTCGGTCTTGGTCAGCAACTCCCCGACGCTGTTGACCTGGGCCCGCTTGAGACAGTTGCGGGGCCGTTCCGACAGATCCAGATCCTCGATAGGCAAATCAAGATCGGGCGAACCCGACGCTGCCGAAGGAGCTTCACCCATGGTCAGACCCTCGGGCTCCTCGGACATCTCCTCTACCAGTTGGATCAGCGACCGCAGTGTTGCTCCGGCCGAAGCCAGCGCATCCCGAGGATCGATGGCTCCGTCGGTCTCGACGTCGAGGATCAGCCGATCGTAGTTCGTCGACATCTCCACCCGGACCGGCTCGACCGAAACCGCAACCCGACGGATCGGGCTGAAGATGGCATCGATGGGAATCACGCCGATCGTCGAATTGTCGACCTGGCGATCCGAGCTCAACCATCCCCGTCCCCGCTCCACGGTGAGATCCACCGCGATGCGGCCCTTGCCGTCCAGCTTGGCGATGTGCACGTCACCGGTGAGAATCTCGACCTCGGAAGGACACGAAATATCGGCTGCCGTGACATCTCCGGGACCCCGGGCGTCCAGCCGGAGGGTGACCGGTTCGTCGGACTCGCAGGTAAGCACGATGTCCTTGATGTTCAAGATGATGTCGGTGACGTCTTCGATCACGCCGGGAAGCGTGTCGAACTCGTGCAGCGCGTCGTCGAACCGAACCGCGGTGATGGCGGCTCCGGGGACCGACGACAGCAGCGTTCGCCGCAGCGAATTGCCGATGGTGTACCCGAATCCTGGCTCGAGCGGGCCGATGGCGAACTTGCCGCGATGCGACTCACCATCGTCCACTTGCTCCACGGTGGGACGCTGAATGATCAGCATGAGGAAACCTTTCCGACGCCTGAGAGGGGTTACTTGCTGTACAGCTCGACGATGAGCTGCTCACGCAGCGGAACGTCGATCTGTTCACGAAGGGGTTCGCTGTAGATGGTCACCGAGAGGCCATCGGCTCCGCGATCGAGCCAGGCAGGCGGGGTGCGATCGAGAACGTCGCGATTCCACTGCAGAATCGGATTGTCCCGGCTCTTCTCCTTGACGGCGATCACCTCACCCTTGCGCACTCGATACGAAGGAATGTCCACTCGCTTGCCGTTGATGGTGATGTGCCCGTGGCTGACGAACTGACGGGCCTGGGCCCGGGTGGCGGCAAGGCCGGCCCGGTACAGCACGTTGTCGAGCCGCAGTTCGAGGAAGCGCAACATGTTCTCGCCGGTCACGCCGTCGCGGCGTGAAGCCTCGTCGTAGATCGTCCGGAACTGGCGTTCGGTCAGCCCGTAGGCAAAGCGCGCCTTCTGCTTCTCCTGGAGTTGGAAGAGGTACTCGGTGTTGTTGTTGCCGCGGCGACGGCTACGACCGTGTACTCCGGGAGGGTATGGCCGCTTCTCGAGCGCCGTTGCCTCGCCTCGGGTATCGAAGATGTTGGTTCCCAAGCGACGGGAGATGCGGGCCCGTGGACCGGTGTAGCGAGACATGAATTCAGACCCTTCGACGCTTTGGCGGGCGACAACCGTTGTGAGGAACCGGGGTGACATCCTTGATGCCGGTCACCTCGATGCCGGCGTTCTGGATCGACCGGATGGCGGTCTCGCGACCCGATCCTGGTCCCTTGACCTGGACATCGACCTTTCGCACGCCGTGCTCCATGGCTCGCCGTGCGGCAGCCTCAGCAGCCATCTGGGCCGCGAACGGAGTGCTCTTGCGGGAACCCTTGAAGCCGACGTTGCCGGCCGACGCCCACGACAACACGTTGCCGTCTTGATCGGTGATGGCCACGATCGTGTTGTTGAAACTCGATCGGATGTGGGCCACACCATAGGTGACATTCTTGCTGACCTTGCGACGTGGCCGACGGCCACCAGCTGTTGGCTTCGCCATTATTTCGCCTTCTTCTTGCCGGCAACGGTGCGTTTCGGACCCTTGCGGGTGCGGGCATTGGTCTGGGTTCGTTGACCTCGGACCGGCAGTCCCTTGCGGTGTCGGATGCCCTGGTGGCAGCCGATCTCCATCTTGCGTTTGATGTCCTGCGAGACCTCACGGCGCAGATCGCCCTCGGTCTTGACGCTGGCGTCGATCTCGGAGCGGATCACCTGGACCTCGGCGTCGGTCAGATCCTTGACCCGAGTCGTCGGGTTGATGTTGCTCGCCTCGAGCACCTGAAGTGCCGTGGTCCGGCCGATGCCGAAGATGTAGGTGAGCGAGATCCCGACCTGCTTGTCGCGCGGGATGTCGACGCCGGCTATACGAGCCATCTCAGCCCTGCCTCTGCTTGTGACGCGGATTGTCGCAGATGACCATCACGCGGCGGTTGCGGCGAATCACCTTGCACTTCTCGCACATGGGTTTGACACTTGGTCGGACCTTCATCGTCGTTCTTTCATCGAGGAGAACCTTCGGGACACACTGGGGATCGGACGCTCGGAAGCAGACATCTGGCTGCGCACCGGGCAATGGAAACCGACTACTACTTGTAGCGGTAGGTGATGCGACCCCGGGTGAGGTCGTAAGGAGTGAGTTCGACCTGCACTCGGTCACCGGGAAGGATGCGGATGTAATGGCGCCGCATCTTGCCCGAGATGTGTCCGAGAACGCTGTGGCCGTTCTCGAGTTCGACCCGGAACATGGCGTTCGGGAGCGACTCGGTGATGGTGCCTTCGAGCACGATCGCGTCTTCCTTGGACTTCGGCAGAACATTCCTCCTCGTAGAGCGGGACTGGTGAAAGAGATTTCGGTGGATCAAATCGGTGATGACGTTCCTGGAGAACCAGGCTAGTCAGACCGAGCGGCAGGCAGACGGGACACCGCTGCGCACTGCTTACGGGCTGGCCTCGGGCGTCCGTTGGACGGCCGCTACGAGACCGACTCACCATGCTAGGGCGCGCGACCCACGGCGCCAACCCCATTCCCTTTAGCACATCCCGGACACCTCCGAGATCATCACAATTCTTTCACACCTTGTCACCGTTTCGGTCTCGATCCTTTCCTACCGTTGAGTGGGATGTCGAAGCAACAGCACGTTCTGGTGGTCGAAGATGAGCAGACCATCGCGGATGCCATCGCATCACGGCTCGTCAGCGAGGGCTTCCTGGTGACCTCCGTCGGCGATGGCCTCGAGGCAGTACGGCGGTGCGGCGAGTTGCTTCCGGATCTGGTCGTCCTCGACATCAATCTTCCCAGCCTCAACGGCCTGGAGGTCTGTCGTCAGATTCAAGCGACTCGGCGAGTGCCCGTTGTGATGCTCACCGCCCGAGACCATGAATCCGACATGCTGGTGGGCCTGGGCATCGGGGCCGACGACTATCTGACCAAGCCCTTCTCCCCACGGGAACTCGTGGCCCGGATTCGCGCCGTGCTGCGGCGGACGGTCGAGCTGCCGGCCCCTCAACTCGAGCGCGGATCCCTGACGATCGATCCCATTGCTCGACTCGTGACCTTCGACGGGCACCATGTTCACCTGACTCCTACCGAGTTCGACCTGCTCCTGACCCTGGCTGAACTCGGCGGTGCTGTGCTCAGTCGCGAGCAGCTCCTTTCCAAGGTCTGGGGCTACCGAGATGGCTCGGGTGCACGCACCGTCGACAGCCATGTCCGTTCTCTCCGACGGAAACTCGATGACGACGTGATCCGCACCGTCCATGGCATCGGCTACGGCTTCGGTTCGGCCCTGAGGACCGCAGATGGCGGCGCCGAGCCCCGCCCTGTCTCTGATCCCGCCGCGGGCAACGACATCGCCTCAGACGGGGTGAACCCGTGACCAGACGAGGGCAGCTCACTCGGCCCCGACCGCTCGAGCCGGTCCGTTCGATCAAGTTGAAATGGTCCATCGTGATCGTTGCTGCGGTTGCGGTGACTGCGTTGATGACCCAGATCGGGCTGCACCTGGGATGGCCGGTCTGGCTTCGCCCGATCATCGCCGGCGCGTTGGCCCTGTTGATGGTGCAGTTCCTCGCCCATGGCACCACCTTCCCTCTCCGGCAGATGTCGCGAGCTGCCGAGGCAATGTCGCGCGGTGACTACAGCAGACGAGTCGACGAGACCGGGAACGACGAAGTCGGCCAGCTCGCCCGGACCTTCAACAAGATGGCGGGGCAATTGGCGGAGGTAGATCGGACCCAGAAGGAGTTCATCGCCAACGCCAGCCACGAACTCCGAACCCCGGTGGCAGCACTTCGCAGCACGTTGGAGAATCTCATCGACGGCGTTGGCCAACCCGATCAGCATACGCTCGGGCTCATGCTGGCCCAGGCGGAGCATCTCAGCCGACTGGTCGCTCAGCTGCTGGATCTGTCTCGACTCGAGGCATCCTCGGACACCCTCGACAATGAGCGGATCGACGTCGGTGATCTACTCCATTCCCTGGTCGCCGAAGCCCGGCTCAGTCACCCCGCTGCACTACTCGAGGTCAAGGCCCCGCTCGGGCTTCGGATCATGGGTGACGAGCAACGTCTGCGTCACGTCTTCACCAACGTCATCGGCAATGCCATCCGGTTCTCGCCGCTGGGCACTCCGGTCACCATCGTGGCCAGCCGCCAGGGCTCGGGCCGATCGAAGACCGCTCGGGTGGCGATCCGTGACGAGGGGCCCGGTATCGCCGAGGCCGATCGCTCCCGGGTCTTCGAGCGATTCTGGCAGGTCGACGGCTCTACACGAACCGGCGGCGGCGGTGCCGGGCTCGGTCTGGCCATCAGCCAACGAATCGTCGAACAACATCTAGGGGAAATAGAGATCTTCGACAACCAGCCGAACTCCAGCGGTTCGCCGGGAGCCTGCGTCGTCGTCACCCTGCCCGAGGCAGACAGCCTCCCCTGAACGAGAACAGACAGCCTCCCCTGAACGAGAACAGCGTCCACTAAGCCAGACTGGTGGCGACTGCTCCGATGAGACGATCCGTGATCTCCGCTTCGGCACCGAGCCCGTTGACGGTCACGAGCATCCCTCGTGCATCGAACCAGTCGAGCACCGGCCGCGTCTCCGCTTCGTACAGTTCGAGGCGCCGAGCGATCCCTTCGTCGGTGTCGTCGTCGCGGCCTCGGGCTTTCATCCGGGCCGTGACCTCCTCGAGTGGCACCTCGAGGTCGATGACGGCATGGATCTCGTCTCGCCCCAGTATCTGCACCAACGCCTCGGCCTGCGTCGTCGTGCGGGGGTAGCCGTCCAACACGAATCCACTGGCTTTGATGTCATCCTTGTCCAGGCGCTCCCGGACGATGCCGTTGATGATGTCATCGCTGACGAGATTGCCCGCGTCCATCACGGCTTTGGCCTTGAGGCCCATCTCGGTGCCCTCCTCGACCGCCGAGCGCAGCATGTCTCCCGTGGATATGTGAACGACTCCGAACTCCTCGACCAGCTTCACACACTGCGTACCCTTGCCGGCACCCTGGCGTCCGAAGATCACCAGACGGATCGGTTTTGTCATGCGTCCTCCTCGGCCACGCTGCAGCGAAGACCGCCCAAGCTGACAGACAGCGTCGCCGCTGTCCAGCTCCAGGGCAATTCGACTGGTCTGTTCTCGATGACCTGCACCTACTTGAGAAAGCCCTCGTAGTTACGACTCATCAACTGGCTGTTGATCTGTTTCATGATCTCGAGCGAAACACCCGCCGCGATCAGAATCGACACACCGGAGAAACCGAAGCCGGTTCCGCCTCCGAGCGACCGTGCCAGTGCAGCCGACGGGATGAGCGCTACGACCGCCAGGAACACCGCACCAGGCAACGTGATGCGGTTCAGGATCTTGGCCAGATGCTTCTCGGTCTGGGGACCGGGACGAATTCCAGGCACGAATCCACCCGACTTGCGAAGCTCGTCGGCACGGCGGACCGGGTCGAAGGCGATCGAGTTGTAGAAGTACGCGAAACCCACGATGAGCAGACCGAACACCAGGATGTACCCCAGGTTGTCCGGGCTGAACAGGTTGTCGTTCAGGAACGTTCGCACGGTCTGACCCCAACCGTCGGCGGGCAGGACATTGGCGATGAGCGTCGGAAGTTGCAGGAGTGAGGACGCGAAGATCACCGGGATCACACCTGCTTGATTCACCTTGAGCGGGATGTAGGTGTTGTTTCCCCCGTACTGACGACGTCCCACCATTCGCTTGGCGAAATTGACCGGTATACGGCGCTGTCCCTGCTCCACGAACACGATTCCAGCGATCAGGAAGACCAACAACACCAACGCGATGATGACGGCGAACCAGCCTCGCAAGGAATGGATCTGGATGATCAGCCCAGGCAGGCCGCTGACGACCGAAGCGAAGATCAACAGGGACATGCCGTTGCCGATGCCCTTCTGGTCGACGAGTTCTCCGAGCCACATGAGCAGCGCGGTACCGGCTGTCATACAGATGACGGCCAGGACCACCTTGAGCGCCCATTGGGGTTGGGACTCGGGGAACAGAGCGACGTCGACACCGAAGAACCCCTCGGGGTTGCGGCTGATCAGGAAGATGATGCCGGTGCTCTGCACCAAGGCCAGCACAATGGCCACGTAGCGCGTCCACTGGTTGATCTTTCGTTGACCAACCGCTCCCTGTGCCTGCCATTCCTCCAGTTTTGGTATGGCAACCGTCAGGATCTGGATGATGATCGATGACGTGATGTAGGGGAGGATGCCCAGGGCAAACAGCGACAGGTTGCCGATACCACCGCCGGAGAACAGGTTGAGGTACCCGAAGATCCCGCCTTCGGAAGCAGCCTGATCCTCGCGGAGGGACTGGAGCGCATCCAGGCTTACGCCAGGTGCCGGGATCTGCACGCCGATCCGATACACGACCACGATGAACAGCGTGAACAGAATCTTGTTGCGTAGTTCCGGGGTGCTCAGAACGTTCTTGAGAGTCTTCAACGGATTGCTCCTCCAACGGAGACGTAAGACGCCAACCTAGCCCGTTCCGACACAGGTCGAGGGCAGGTTGGCGCAAACGATCTGGCCGACCCATGACCCGACGACGTCGACGGGTCACGCATGGGTTCGGTCAGCGGTTCATGTGTTGATTGCCCGACGATGCCGGACGCACCGAGAACGGAAGCGGCAGTTTCTCGGTCGTCCCACCAGCAGCGGTGATCGCGGTCTCGGCCGACTTCGAATAGGCATGCACCTTGACCGTCACGGCACTGGTGATCTCTCCCCGACCGAGGACCTTGACCAAGGCGCCCTTACCGATGAGGCTTCGCTCGAAGAGAATCTCCGGGGTGATCTCGGTGACACCAGCAGCGGCCAGTTCGGCGATCGTGTCGAGGTTGATGGCTTGGTACTCGACCCGGAAAGGGTTGGCGAAGCCACGCAGCTTGGGAAGACGCTGCTGCAGGGGGAGCTGTCCACCCTCGAAGCCGACCCGGACGTTGTTTCGGGCCCGTTGGCCCTTCGAGCCCCGACCGGCGGTCTTGCCGCCCTTGCCACCGATGCCTCGGCCAACGCGCTTTGCTCGCTTGTGTGCGCCCTCGTTGGGCTTCAGATCGTGGACCTTCACGATTCGTCTCCGTGCTCGGTAACGGTGATCAGGTGCGGCACCCGGGCGATCATGCCCCGGATCTCCGGCCGATCAGGAAGAGTGTTGCTTCGCCCAATACGGCCCAGACCGAGGGCTCGCAGAGTTCCACGTTGCTTTGGCTTGCCGCCGATGGCGGAGCGGATCTGGGTAACGGTGAGTTCGGCCATCAGGAAGACACCTCGCTGCTCACGCCACGCTGGCTCTCGTTGTAGGCATCGAGCAATCCCTTGGGCGTGAACTCCGAGGCGTCGAGGCCCCGCAGTCGAGCCACATCATCGGGACGACGCAGACTCTGGAGTGCGTTGATCGTGGCCCGTGCCACGTTGATCTGGTTGGCCGACCCGAGGGACTTGCAGAGCACGTCACGGATGCCGGCTTCTTCGAGGATGGCGCGTGCAGCGCCACCGGCGATGACGCCGGTACCGGGCGCAGCCGGCTTGAGAAGGACGCGCCCGGCTCCCTGTGTGCCGATGATGGGATGAGTGATGGTTCCGCCGGCCATGGGCACCGAGAACATCAACTTGCGAGCTTCCTCGGTTCCCTTCTGGATGGCGAGAGGGACTTCTTTCGCCTTGCCGTAGCCGAGCCCTACGCGACCGTTGCCGTCGCCCAGCACGACCAGAGCCGTGAAGGCGAAGCGGCGGCCGCCCTTGACGACCTTGGCTACCCGGTTGATGGCGATGACGCGGGATTCCCGGCCGTCTCCACGATCGTTTCGATCATTTCGCTCGTTTGCCATGTCTCTCCCTAGAACTCAAGTCCGGCTTCCCGAGCAGCGTCGGCAAGCGCCGCCACTCGGCCGTGATAACGATTTCCGCCACGATCGAACACGACAGTGGAAACTCCCGCCGCCTTCGACCGCTCGGCGATCAGCTTGCCCACTTCGGATGCGGCACCCTTGGCTCCGGTCGATCCTGCCTCGCGCAGCTCGGGTTCGTACGTGGACGCAGCGGCCAAGGTCACGCCAGCAACGTCGTCGATCAACTGCACACTGATGTGTCGATTCGATCGGAAAACGGCGAGACGGGGACGCTGTGCGGTACCGGAGACCTTTTTGCGAACGCGACGTTGACGACGCTGACGGGCAGCATGCTTTGCCAGACTCATCACTTACCTGCCTTTCCGGCCTTGCGAAGAACCTTCTCGCCCGCATAGCGAACACCCTTGCCCTTGTAGGGCTCGGGCTTGCGATACGCGCGGATCACCGCAGCAACCTGACCAACCATCTGCTTGTCGATGCCGATCACGCCGATCTTCGTGGGCTCGGGAACGTCGAACGTGATGCCGTCCGGAGCCTGCACCTCGACCGGGTGACTGAAGCCAAGCGCCAGTTCGAGCGTGGTCGGGGTTTTGGCGTTCGCGCGGTAGCCGACCCCGACGATCTCGAGGTCCTTGCGGAACCCTTCGCTCACGCCGACCACCATGTTGTTCACCAATGAACGGCTGAGACCGTGGAGTGCCTTGGTCGGACGATCATCGTTCTCTCGTTCAACGGTCAGCACACCGTCTGCAATGCTCATGGAGATGCCCGCCGGCAGCGTGTGTTCCAACGAGCCCTTCGAGCCCTTGACCGTGACCACCGCGCCGGAGGTCGTGACCTCGACGCCGGCCGGAACGGGGATGGGGGATTTACCAATTCGAGACATGGCGACCTACCAGACGTAGCAGAGAACTTCGCCGCCGACCTTGGCCTTGCGGGCCTCGCGATCGGTGACCAGTCCCTTGCTGGTGGAGAGCACGGCGACACCGAGACCACCGAGCACCCGAGGGATGTCCGAAGTCTTGGAGTACACGCGGAGACCGGGCTTGGAAACCCGCTTGATTCCGCTGATCACGCGTTCGCGCTCGGGCGAATACTTCATGTTGATGGTGAGGGTGCGACCGACACCGGATTCGTTGTCGACGGCCTGGAACTCACCGATGTAGCCCTCCTTGTGGAGCACCACGGCAAGGGCTTCCTTCAGCTTGGAGCTGGGCATGCTCACCTCGTCGTGCATCGCGATGTTGGCGTTGCGGATACGAGTGAGCATGTCGGCGATGGGATCTGTCATGGACATGTGTCTGCTACCTCCTCACCAGCTCGCTTTGGTCACACCGGGGATCTCGCCCGCGTGTGCCATTTCCCGAAGACAGATCCGACACAGACCGAAACGGCGATAGACCGCCTTCGGTCGTCCACAGACCTTGCACCGGCTGTAGGCCCGAACCTTGTACTTGGGCTTCTTCTGCTGTTTGTTGATTAGAGCTTTTTTCGCCATTACTGGGCCTGACCATCTCGTCGGAAGGGGAAACCGAAGGCATCGAGGAGCGCTCGACCTTCTTCATTGGTCGTCGCAGAGGTGACGATGGTGATGTCCATCCCTCGGGCGACGTCCACGGTGTCGTAGTTGATCTCCGGGAACATCAGCTGCTCGGTGAGACCGAAGGTGTAGTTGCCACGACCGTCGAACGACCGCGGACTGAGTCCGCGGAAGTCGCGAATACGAGGAATGGCCAGGGTGATCAACCGGTCGAAGAACTCCCACATTCGGTCGTTGCGAAGTGTGACCTTGGCGCCGATGGCGTTGCCTTCGCGCAGTTTGAACGAGGCGATCGACTTCTTTGCGATGGTCACGACCGGCTTCTGTCCAGTGATGGTGGCCAGATCGTTGGAGGCGCTCTCGAGTGCCTTGTTGTTGGTAAGCGCTTCACCGACACCCATGTTGATGACGATCTTCTGGAGTCTCGGCACCATCATGATGTTGGGCAGTTCGAGATCGGCCTTCAGTTGGTCTCGGATCTCGGCGTTGTACTTGGCCTTGAGACGGGGTGCCGCCATATCGGTACTCATGCCGAGGCCTCCGTAATCTGCTCGCCGGTCCGCTTGCAGATGCGCACCTTCTTGCCGTCGTCGAGAATCTTGTAACCGACCTTGGTCGGCTTGCCGTCCTTGGGGCTGAGCACGGCCACATTGGAAGCGTCCATGGGCATCTCCTTGTCGAGGATGCCTCCGGGATCGTCGGCCGAGGTCGGCTTGGTGTGCCGCTTGGCGATGTTGTAACCCTCGACAGTCACCTTGCCCGTGGCCGGGAAGGCACCCGAGATGACGCTTTCGCGCCCCCGGTCCTTTCCGGCCAAGATGCGAACACGATCACCCTTACGTACCTTCATCTAGAGCACCTCCGGCGCCAGCGAGACGATTCGCATGAAGCGCTTGTCCCGAAGCTCTCGGCCGACCGGGCCGAAGATTCGAGTACCGCGTGGCTGCTGTTGATCGTTGATGAGAACGGCTGCGTTCTCGTCGAAACGGATGTAGCTGCCGTCGGGTCGACGACGTTCCTTCTTGGTCCGAACGACGACACATTTCACGACATCGCCCTTCTTGACGGCGGCACCGGGAATGGCGTCCTTGACCGTGGCGACGAAGATGTCACCAATACCGGCGTAGCGCCGTTTGGACCCACCAAGAACCTTGATGCAAAGAACCTCGCGGGCGCCGCTGTTGTCGGCGACTCGAAGTCGGGTTTCCTGCTGGATCATCGTGCTCGCTCCAGGATCTCGGCCAGGCGCCAGCGCTTCGTCTTCGACATCGGACGTGTCTCCACGATGCGCACCTTGTCGCCTTCGCGCAAGGTGTTCTCCTCGTCGTGTACGACATAGCTGCTCTTGTGCTGGACCGTCTTGTTGTACTGCGGGTGGCTCGAACGACGGACCACGTCGACCACGACGGTCTTGTCCATCTTGTTCGAGCGAACCACACCTTCACGGACCTTGCGGCGAGGGCGTGGTTGGGTTTCGTTCGTTTCGTCTGCCATCAGGACTCCTGCTTCACGAGCTGTCGGGCCCGCTGCTCGGTACGGATCCGAGCGACGTTCTTCTTGACCTGGCGGATCCGGGCGTTGTTCTCGAGTTGGCCGGTGGCCAACTGGAAACGGAGATTGAACAGCTCTCGCTTGGCCTCGGCCAACGACTCGGTCAACTCGGCGTCGGATTGTTTGGGAATGGGATCAGCCATCGAAGCCATCCTCTCGCGTGATGATGCGTGCCTTGACCGGCAACTTCTGAATGGCGCGATCCATGGCGGCCCGGGCCGTTGCTTCCTCGGGATAGGAGAGTTCGAAAATGACTCGACCGGGCTTGACGACGGCCACCCAACGCTCCACGTTGCCCTTGCCCGAACCCATCCGGGTCTCCGCCGGCTTCTCGGTGACGGGCTTGTCCGGGAACACGTTGATCCAGACCTTGCCGCCACGACGGATGTGTCGAGTCATAGCAACTCGAGCAGCCTCGATCTGGCGGGCCGTGAGCCATCCGGGCTCGAGCACCTGAATGCCGTACTCGCCGAAACTCACGCTCGTCGCGCCTTTGGCCTGACCGGTGCGGCGACCCCGATGTTGCTTGCGGTGCTTGACCTTCTTGGGCATCAACATCTAGTCACCATCCTCAGGTCGAAACTTGTCGTCGCCGCTCTTGGGCCGCAGGCTGGCCTCGATGGCCTCTTCCTCGGCCAGCAGACGCTCGAACTCGGGATCGGCCTCTTTGACGAGCGGAGCGGGTTCTTCCGTTGTCTCGACCTCGTCTGGTCGCACTGCTGCCCGGCGACGAGCCGACGACACGACCTTCGGTGGCGGCTCGCTACCGGCAGCCTCACCGACGGCCATCGCCGCCTCACGGCTGGCCTTGTCGACCGATGCCTTGTAGGGCAGGACGTCACCCTTGTAGAGCCATACCTTCACCCCGATGCGCCCGGCGGTCGTGTGGGCCTCGCGCAATCCGTAGTCGATATCAGCCCGAAGCGTGTGCAGGGGCACACGCCCCTCCCGATACCACTCGGTGCGGCTCATCTCGGCGCCACCGAGACGACCCGCCGACTGGATCTTGATACCGAGAGCACCGGCCTTCATCGCGTTCTGCATGGCCCTCTTCATGGCCCGTCGGAACGCCATACGACCTGCCAACTGGTCGGCGACTCCCTGCGCAATCAGGGCAGCGTCCAACTCAGGCTGTTTGATCTCGATGATGTTGAGCTTGACTCGCGGGTTGTTGGTGATCTTCGTCAATCCCTGGCGCAGACGATCAGCCTCGGATCCCTTGCGTCCGATGACGATGCCGGGCCGGGCTGTATGGACGTCGATCTGGAGTTTGTCGCTCGTTCGCTCGACCTCGATACGAGAGATCGCTGCGTTCGGCAGTTGCTCCATGAGATACCGCCGGACCTGATGGTCCTCGAGCAGATACTGGCGATAGTCGGCACGATCGGCGATCCAGCGCGACTTCCAGTCGGTGGTGATGCCCAGTCGAAAGCCGTACGGGTGGATTTTCTGACCCATCAGGCATCAGCTCCAGAATCATCGGTCTCGTCGTTGTTGGTTTCTTCGGTTGTGGCTTCGTCGGACGCGGTCGGCTCGACGACGACTTCGTCGGCAGCGGCTTCTTCCACGTCCACGACCTCGTCGGTCGCGGCTTCATCGACAGCCTCGCCCTCATCGGTCACGGCTTCGTCCACAGCTGTGGTTTCGACTGCTGTGGTTTCGACTGCTGTGGTTTCGACAGCGGTGGTTTCGACTGCTGTGGTTTCTGCTCCCGCTACCTCGTCGAGGCCGGCCTTCTCGTCCGCTACGTCGGCCACGGTCGCGTCCTCGTCGTTGCTTTGCTCGCCGGCCGACTCGCCCCGGCTCTTGGCCACTCGGGCGGCGCGGGAAGCACCAGCAGTTTGCCCCTGGCCTCGGCGCTCGGCTCGGTTGCGCATGTGGTCGAGTTTTTCGTCCGACAACCGGCTGACGATGACCGTGATGTGGCACGTCTGCTTGTGGATACGACCTGCACGCCCTCGGGCACGGGGTCGAAATCGCTTCAGCGTCGGCCCCTCGTCGGCGTAGCACGCCGAGACGTACAACTCCTCGGCCGGTATCTCGTCGTTGTGGGCAGCATTGGCGACAGCCGAGCGAAGCACCTTCTGAATTTCCTTGGCCGCCAGACGTTCGCTGAAAGCCAAAATTTCGCTGGCTTCCACCACGTGCTTGTCCCGAATGAGGTCCAACACCACCCGGGCCTTGGAGGCGGACATGCGAAGGTAACGCACCTGGGCCCGGGTGCCGGGCCGTTCGTTGGTCTTGGTTCCGGTCATCGACGGCCCGACTTCTCTTGGCCGGCGTGATATCGGAAGGTGCGAGTGGGCGAGAACTCGCCCAGCTTGTGACCCACCATCGACTCGGTGATGTAGACGGGCACGTGCTTGCGGCCGTCGTGGACGGCAATGGTGTGGCCGACCATGTCGGGAATGATGGTGGACCGACGTGACCAGGTCTTGATCACTCGCTTTTCGTTCTTGTCGTTGAGTTCGTCGACCTTCTTCAGAAGATGATCGTCGACGAAGGGTCCCTTTTTCAGGCTGCGCGGCATGGCTTACCTCCGTCCGCCACGTGTCCGCCTACGGCGGATGATCTGGTCATCGGACTTCTTGCCCTTCTTGCGGGTTCTACCCTCGGGTTGGCCCCATGGCGACACCGGATGGCGACCGCCGGAGGTCTTGCCTTCACCACCACCGTGGGGGTGATCGACTGGGTTCATGGCGACGCCACGGGTCTGGGGACGCTTGCCTTGCCAACGGCTTCGGCCGGCCTTGCCCACCTTGATCAATTCGAACTCGGCGTTGCCGACCTCACCGATCGTGGCCACGCAATCGATCGAAACCCGACGCATCTCGGTGCTGGGCAGACGCAATGTTGCCGTGCTGCCCTCTTTGGCTACCAGCTGCACGCTGGTTCCTGCCGAGCGGGCCATCTTGGCGCCACCCCCGACCTTGAGTTCGACGGCGTGAATCACCGTACCAACGGGGATGAACCGCATCGGCAGTGCGTTGCCCGGACGGATGTCGGCGTTGGGTCCGGACTCCACGACACTTCCGACCGTGAGGTCACGTGGTGCCAGGATGTAGCGCTTCTCGCCGTCACGGTAGTGGAGCAAGGCGATACGGCAGTTCCGGTTCGGGTCGTACTCGATCGAGGCGACTGTGGCCGGAATGCCATCCTTGTTGCGACGGAAGTCGATGATCCGATAGCGGCGTTTGTGGCCCCCACCGCGATGACGGGAGGTCTTGCGACCGTAGTTGTTCCGTCCACCGGTGCTCGATTGCTTGGCCAGCAAAGATTTCTCTGGGGTCGACGTCGTCAGCTCGGAGAAATCCGAGGTCGTCTGGAAGCGACGTCCCGGACTGGTTGGTTTGCGTTTGCGAATAGCCATGAGTTCTCTGTTTCCCCTGCGATCAGCTCGTGTAGAGCTCGATCTCGCCCTCAGAGAGGGTGACCACTGCTCGCTTGGTGTCGGACCGCTTGTTCCACTGGCCAGAGCGTCGATTTCGGACGCGCTTGCCCTTGCGATTCATCGTGTTGACCCGCGAGACCTTGACATCGGCGAAGATCGCCTCGATGGCTGCCTTGATCTCGGGCTTGGATGACCCAGGAGCGACCACAAAGGTATAGCTGTTGGTCGCTTCGACCTGGGTGTAGGTCTTCTCCGACACCACGGGTCGGATGATGATGTCGTGCGGGTCTTTCATGACTCACTTCCCGTGTCGGCCGGCGTGCCGGGCAGTTGTGACTGCTCGAAGACGACGAAGTCGCTGACGAGCACGTCATAGGTGTTCAACTGATCACCGGCCAGGAGGTGCACCTCGGGCAGATTGCGCAGGCTCTTCCATGCCGTCTCGCTGTCGCGGGACAGAACGACGAGCGCCTTGCCCTCGACTCCGAGGTCGGCCAGAGCCGCCTTGGCCGCCTTGGTGCTCGGAGCGTCGAGGCCCCAGTCGGCGACCACCATGACGCGCCCCTCGGCGGCACGGTCGGAGAGCGCAGACCGAAGAGCCAGTTGAATCATCTTCTTGTTGGTCCGCTGGGCATAGCTGCGGGGTTTCGGACCGTGGGCGATGCCGCCACCAACCCAGATGGGCGACCGGCTTGAACCAGCGCGGGCCCGCCCAGTCCCCTTCTGCTTCCAGGGCTTGGCTCCGCCACCGCTGACCTCGGCCCGTGTCTTGGTGCTGTGCGTTCCCGATCGGCGAGCCGCCAACTGGGCCGTCACGACCTGGTGCATCACACCGACATTGGGCTCGATCCCGAACGTGTACGGGTCGAGTTCGACGATCACTTTCTCTACTGCCATCAGGCGCTCGCTTTCACGGCGTTCTGCAGAATGACCGTCCCGCCCTTTGGTCCGGGCACTGCGCCCTTGACCATGATGAGGTTCTGTTCTGCATCCGACTGAACGATCTTGAGGTTCTGGGTCGTCGTCCGTTCGTTACCCATGTGTCCGGCCATCCGCTGGCCCTTGAACACTCTCGAAGGAGTGGCACACTGGCCAATCGAGCCGGGCATTCGATGAACCAGGTGGGCCCCGTGCGTGGCCCGCTGACCCGCAAAGTTGTGTCGCTTCATGACACCGGCGAAACCCTTGCCCTTGCTCGTTCCAACGGCGTCAACGAGATCACCGGCTGCGAACAGGTCAGCAGTCAGCTCCTGTCCAACGCTGTAGGAACTGACATCGTCCAGTCGCAACTCGACGAGCTCGGTACCCGGGGCGACACCGTACTTCGCAAAGTGTCCGGCCTCGGGTCGAGTCAGCTTGCCTGCGTCTCGATTCCCGGTTGTCACCTGGATGGCCGAATAGCCATCGGTCTCCGGCGACTTGATCTGCACCACGCGGCAAGGCGTGATCTTGACCACGGTGACGGGGACGATGTTGTTGTCCTCATCCCAAATCTGCGTCATGCCGACTTTCTCGCCGACAATCGCCTTCACTGTCATGATCTCTACTTCCGTCAGCGGGCGGAACGCACTCCCCCACGCCAGACCCGAAGGCTGGAGCGAGGCCCGATTCATGATGAATCTTCGTGAGAACGTTACGCCGTTCACGTCAACGCTCCGAAAGGCGGAGCCTGACGGAGCGTGTTCTGGGTTGTGCCGAGCGGTTCCCGTACCGATGAGGTCTGGGCCTACGCGGACGTCGATTGGGTGGGCGGACCGATTGGGCCACGCACCGGCCTGAGGAGAGTACCTGCTGTCGGTCCTGCTTCCACCCGGCATCAGAGCGAGTTTCTGTCGGCCAGTCGACCGTCACGATGTCAGGCGATGCGAACTGCACGCAGGAGCGAGAAAGTGGCGCTTCGGATCTGAGGGGGGTCGGGTTGCTTCGGTGAGGTGATGGGGATCCGT
>ERZ888423.1673-NODE-1673-length-18570-cov-5.389090_pt1 | contig 18570 bp, 12 predicted proteins | sample MGYA00520523_ERZ888423 | MGnify/ENA primary metagenome ERZ888423 (study PRJEB32303, sample SAMEA104408611) | aquatic metagenome | biome: Brackish water; feature: Pelagic; material: water | place: Baltic Sea | collected 2014-06-08T10:24:00 | depth 30,27 m ...
AGGTTTTCTGACGATGGTCGTGGCGACCCCCATCGGGGTGGTGGCCGCCTATGGTATGCACGCCTCAAGCCTGCGCAGCGTGCGTTTTGCCTTTGTGCTGTTGATCACCCCGATGATGGTGCCAGTGGTCTTGATCGCGATCGGGGCGTTTTATGCCTATGTCAAACTGGGGCTGTTGTATTCGATAACGGGTCTGGTGATGGCGCATACGATCTTAGCGTTGCCGTTGGTGTTGATCGTCACCGGATCTGCGTTGAAAAGCTATGATATGAACCAAGAACTGGCCGCGCGCAGCTTGGGGGCCGCGCGCTGGCGTGCGTTTTTAACCGTGACATTGCCACAGATCCGCTTTGCGGTGGTAACATCTGCGCTGCTGTCATTTTTGACATCGTTTGATGAGGTGGTGATTGCGATGTTTGTCTCGGGTGGGGACAATCCGACGCTGACACGCAATATGTTCAACGCTCTGCGCGATCAGATTGACCCTACGATTGCGGCCATTTCCACCATCATGATTGTTGTGACATCATTGATGATGGTTTTGGCGCAGGTGTTTGGCCGTGGCGCTGGCGGAAAATAACACGCCCAAAATTCTGTCGACATCTCAGAAGGGCGCCAGAACACCAATCTCTTTTGCCTGCGCCCGCAGTGTCGCTTTTGTATCTTGGGGCAAGGAAATTCCGGTCTTATTTTGTTCAATATCCGCGCGGGCTTCCAATTCACCGGGATAAAAAATTTCATCGACACCGGGCTTGCGGGGCGTCGCCTTTAGATCGGCGATCAACGTCTCCATATCCGCATTAAACGCATCCAAGGGTCGACAGGCCTTAATATCAACCGCCATCACCAGATGGCCAACGCCGCTTGACCCCTCGGGCACATATGGCCCGGTGATCGTGCTGCCAAATCGGCTGCCTGACAAAATACCCGACAAAACGTCCATCATCGTTGAAATCGCATATCCTTTGTGCCCCGCAATTGGCAAAAGCGTGCCGGCAATACCGGTGGCAGGGTCGGTGGTTGCATTGCCATCTTGATCAATCGCCCAAGTGTCGGGAACAGTCTGACCACGTTGCTTGGCCAGATAAAGCTTGCCACGTGCAACGGCAGTATTCGCAATATCCAACATCATGGGGGCATAGCGCCCCGCCGGCGCCGCCCATGACCACGGATTGTTTCCCACCCGCTTTTTGATCCCGCCCCAAGGCGCCATCGCAGGACTGGCATTGGTGGATATAAAGCCCAGACACCCAGCCTGTGCCGCCATGCGCGTAAAATACATCGCCGTGCCGAAATGGCCAGAATTGCGCACGGCCACCGCCCCCAAGCCATGTTCCTTTGCGCTGGCGATTGCTTGGGTCATGGCAGCGTGGGCAATCACTTGGCCCATACCCGCATGCCCGTTCATCGTGGCGATCGCGCCAAAGCCACCATCGATTTCTGGTTGGGCATTTGCGTTCATCGCGCCACTCTTTATGCGCGCAGCATACCAAAAGAGCCGCATGACACCATGCGACTGGTGCCCCCACAGGTCTGCCTGAACCAAAGTATCCGCGACACGCGCGGCTGCAAGTGCGTCAACACCCATTGCTTGATAGCAATCAGAAACAAAAAGGCGCAGCTTATCTGGGGCGATGAAATCAGTCATGAACGGTCCGCTTTCTGGTTATGCTCCGACAAACGATAGACACGTCATCACAGGCTTCGGCAAGGGCGCAGGATCTGTGCAGCACAGAATTTGACAACCGGCACGCGATGATCAGCGCTTAGAAAGCGGCCCTGTTCAAACCACGACCAAGTTTCAAAGCGCACTGCGGTCTATGTGGCAGCGAATGGCGTGGCCAGTGGCACGATCCACGCGCCAAGGCGGCGTGTCAGTATCACAGACGCCCCCAAGTTTGCGCGGGCAGCGGCGCTGAAAAGCGCAGCCCTGCGCCGGCGGGGCAAGTTCAATCACATCGTCCGCGCTTAGGGTTGGGGCTGTATCAGGGTCAGGTTCCAGCACAGCGCCCAGCAAAACCTCCGTATAAGGATGCGACGGCGCACCGTAGACCGCAGCCGCAGGCCCAACCTCGCACAGGCGGCCCTGATAGAGCACCGCAACCCGGTCTGACAGCGCACGCACCACAGCCAAATCATGGCTGACAAAGATATAGGTTGTGCCCTGATCACGGCGCAACGCATCCAGCAAATCCAGCACCGCTGCCTGCACAGAGACATCTAGCGCCGATGTGACCTCATCACAAAGCACCAGATCTGGCTGGGCGGCAAAGGCGCGCGCAATCGCCACCCGCTGCTTTTCGCCGCCAGAAAGCTGATTGGGCAAACGGTCAAGATAATGCGCGCCCAGCCTGACACGTTCCAACAGCTCAGCGCTGCGTTCCAGCAGTGCCTGCCCCTTTAGCCCGAAATACAGCCCCAAAGGTTGCGCCAAAATTTCAGCCACAGTTTGGCGTGGGTTCAGGCTTTCATCCGGGTTTTGAAAAATCAGCTGAATTTTGCGCAGCTGATCGGGCGTGCGGCCATCGACCAACCCCGGCAAGGCAGCACCGTCACCAAACTGGATTGCCCCACCCACAGGTGCCAATAACCCCGCAATTGATTTCAAAATGGTTGATTTGCCCGATCCGCTTTCGCCCACCAACCCCAGCGTCTCGCCCTGTCGCAGCGTAAGGGTGATGTCGTCGACCGTGGCGGGCAGAGCGCCACCGGCCCGCTTTCGCAACAGACCGTCAAACAGCCCCGGCCGCGCATAGGAAATGGCCATACGGTCCAACACCAGCGCATCCGCATCACCAATCTCACCCCGAGGGGCGGCATCACTTTCGGCGCGTATGGGCAGCGTGCGCGCCAGACTTGGGCGATGACAGCGCACCAGATCACCATTGGGGGTTTCTTCCAGCATAGGCCGGTTGGTCTGGCAGATCTCTTGGGCAATCACACAGCGCGGCACAAAGGCGCATCCCTCACCTGCCCCACCGGGCGCAGGTGGTCTGCCATCTAAGGCCACAGGCAATCGCGCATCGGCCAATTTTGGAATCGAGGCCAGCAACCCACGGGCATAGGGATGGCCGGGGTCACGCAAAACCTGGCGCGTGCTGCCAACCATTGCAATTTCACCCGCATACATCACCACAACACGGTCACAGACCCGCGCAATCGCCCCAAGATCATGGCTGACATAAACCATCGCCATGCCCGTTTCACGCGCCAGATCGCGCAACAATTCTAAAATATGGGCTTGGGTGGTAACATCCAGACCGGTTGTCGGCTCATCAAGCAGCAAGGCCTCAGGCTCGCCGGCCAAAGCCATCGCAATGGCCACGCGCTGTTGCTGGCCGCCTGACAGCTCATGCGGGTAGCGCAGCACAATGGTTTGCGGGTCAGGCAGGCGCACGTGGGTCAGCAGGGCCTGAATACGGGCCGGGTGGGCCGCAGCGGGAAGATTGGAATGCAGGCGCAGCGCCTCGGCCAGTTGTGCGCCAATCCGCAGACTGGGGGTTAGCGATTGCCCAGAATTCTGGGGGATAAGTGCCAGACGTCCGCCTCGGATCTTTTCCAATTTTTGGCGTGGCAGGCCAAACAATTCGGTGCCATCAAATTGCACGTGCCCGCCCAACACCCGCAACCCACGTTTGAGATACCCCATCGCGGCCAATGCCAGCGTGCTTTTGCCTGACCCACTTTCCCCCACAAGCCCCAGGCTTTCGCCAGCACGAACCTGCAAATTAATATTGCGTAGCACCGGCAACGTCTGACCATTGCGCCCCGTAAAGCCAATCGACAAATCCCGAATATCAATCAACGCAGCACTTAAACTTGCAGAGGACATAAGCGGTTTTTCCATGAATTCGTCCCCGTCAGACAGGGGCTTTTTGTGCCCGGTCAATTCCAAGCGCCTTGGCCAGCGCATCTGCCGTCAGGTTGATGCCGATGATCAGCGATGACAGGGCAATCACGGGTGCCAAAACGCCCCAAGGGGCAAATGACATAAAGCCACGCGCATCCGCGATCATCAGCCCCCAGTCGGGTGTCGGTGGTGAAACCCCAAACCCCAGAAACGACAACGACGAAAACGCCAGCAACATCCAAGACCACCGCATCGCACCCTCAACCAACAGCGCGTCACGCACATTGGGCAACAATTCCCTGACAATGATCGTCATGCGGCCATGCCCCCGCGCCCGGGCCGCCTGCACAAAATCCCGTGCAACGACATCATGGGTGGCCGCGCGCGCGATCCGGATCACCGGGATGCCGTAGAAAAACGCCAATGTCGGGATCAACACACCCAGCCCGGTGCCAAAAGTTACAATCAGCACCAGCATTTTTAAGATCCACGGCAGCGACAAAAAGGCATCGACCAACCGCATCAAAACCTCATCAAGACGCCCCCCGACCAGCCCAAAGAAAATGCCAACAAACCCACCCCAAAGCACCGCCAGGGGCGTGGCGATGCCGGTAACCAACAGCGCCTCACGTCCCCCCAAAAGCGTCCGCGACAGCGTGTCCCGCCCCAAATGGTCGGTGCCCAACCAATGCTCGGGGCCGGGGCCAGTCAGCATGGAAAAGGAATTGATCGCCCGATAATCAAAGGGCGCAATCATTGGTGAGATCAGTGCCAAAACGACATGCGTTGTCACCAGCGCCACGCCAACCGCCCCAGACGGGCGCCGGATGATGTCGCGCAAAACACCCAAAAAGCCAGCGAACGGATTTTTACGCAGCACCACAGCGCGCGCGACGGGGGATGTAGGAGCGGCATCACGCATCAGCGTTTTCTCGTATGAAGGGTGCGCAGGCGAGGGTTTGCCAGCATCGTTGCCATATCAGCAGTCAGGTTCACGCCGACGTAAACAGTCGCGATGATCAGCGCGATGGCTTGGGTGACGGGCAGATCACGATCTGAGATGGAATCAATCATCATCCGGCCAAGGCCAGGATAGTTAAACACAGTTTCAATCACCACCACCCCACCCAACAGCCAGGCGATCGTCAGGGCCACCACGTTGATCGTGGGCAACAGCGCATTGGGCAAAACATGGCCAAAGACCACCCGCCAATAGGGAACGCCCTTTAACGTTGCCATCTGCGCATAATCAGAGGCCATGACCTCAATCACAGAAGACCGCACCGTGCGCAGGATATGCGCCGTCATCACCATGGCCAACACCATGATCGGCAGGAAGATCGCTGGGAAAAATTCAGACACCGGTGCGCTGGCAGAGGTTAACACAATGCCCGGCACCCAGCCCAGCCAAACGGAAAAGATCAAGATCAGCAGGGTGGCGGAAACGAATTCCGGAATTGTCATCGCCATGATCGCCAAGGTTGAGACAACCAGATCAGGCGAACGATCCCGCCACAGCCCAGCCACAATGCCCAAGAAAAGCGCAAGCGGCACCCCGGTCAGCATGGCGCAAGACGCCAGCAACAGCGTGTTGCGCAGCCGATAGCCCACCATTTCAGAAATCGTTTTGTGACCATTGGCCGACAGGCCAAAATCACCCGTCAGCGCCCCGGACGCCCAATCCAAATAGCGTAAAAAGGCGGGCTGGTTCAGCCCCAGATCAATCCGGCAGTTTTCCAACAACTGTCCCTGCGCTTCACGTTCCAAAAACGCGGTGCAGGCATCACCGGGCAGCATCTCAACACCCGCAAAGATGATCAAAGAGACCAACACCACCGTGATCAGCCCCAGCAAAACTCGGCGCAACAACATGGCAAGCATCAGCGGGCCTTTTTCATCAGGATATCAGGGAAAAGGCGCACGCCAGATCAAGCGCGCGCCCGTTCTTTGTCAGAGTGCAGATCAATCGACCGTGACAAGATGCCAGCGGATCGACATATTTTCAACCGCATCCAAATTGCGCACCCGCGCAGTGGTCCCCACCAGTTTGGTGACGTGATAGGGAATCAAGGTGCCGGCAGTTTCCTGCAAATGCTCTTGTGCTTTGACATACAGCCCCTTGCGCTTTGCAAAATCCAGTTCGCGGCGGGCAGAGGCCAGCATGGCATCAAAATCTGCATCGCTATAGAAACTTTCGTTCCACTTAGCACCACCCAGATAGATTTCATGCATCGCCTGATCAGCTGGGCGTTCGTTCCAGCGTGTCAGCGTGACATCTTTCTTCATCCAGACCTCGCTCCAGAACCCATCGCTTGGGACCTGAACGATATTGACCCGTATGCCCGCAGGGGCGGCCTGTTGCTGAAACACTTCAGCCATCATCGGCCATGTTTGCTCAAGCGTTGCGACATAGATATCCATATCGATGCCATTGGGAAATCCAGCTTCGGCCAAAAGTGCCTTGGCACCTTCGATATCTTGCGGGCAGCTCAAATCTGCGCGGTATTGATCACGCGGGCCGACAGGGATGTCACAGGCCAGCGTGCCGCTGCCACCCTCGACCAGGTTCAACATTTGCTGGCGATCTGCCACCATCCGCACAGCTTTGCGTACACGCGGATCAGTAAACGGGGCGACATCGTTGCGCATGACAATACCGCGCCAATTCCCGGTGGGAATTTCTTGCAGCACATATTTATCTGATGCGGCAAACATCGCCTTTTGTTGGGCGGTAATCCCGCTCTCCATGTCAATCTGACCACCCAGCAATGCCTGAAGGCGGGCCTGACCGTCAGCAATGCCGATAATTTCCATTTTGGCAACGCCCGGGGCGCCATCAAAATAATCCATATTGGCCACCAAAACCGAGGTGCCTTCGGCATCAAACTTTTCCAGTTTGAACGGGCCAGTGCCAATGCCGGTTTGCGCGATCGTGTCACCCGATCCTTCTGGGATCATCCGCAGACGATAATCCATCAGCTGCATCGGCAAATCAGCAAAGGGGATGTTCAACGTCAGCTTGACCGTATTGGCGTCGACGGCCTCAACCCCGGTGATCATCTTTACCGCAGACCGCGCCGGGCTGTCGCTGTTGGGATCAAGCAGGCGGTTCAATGAGTAAACAACATCTTCGGAACCAAAGCTGCTGCCATCGTGAAACTTTACGCCCTGACGCAGGTTTAATGTCCATTCTGTCGCATCAGCATTCGCAGTCCAGCTGAGGGCCAGATCAGGGGCTGGCACCCCATCCATGTCCGGGCGCACCAGACGGCTCATCAGTTTTTCAGTGATTTGAAAAACGCGACCTTTGGAAATTGGGTCCAGGCTCGACAATGCACCAAACCCCAGTTCATGTGCCTGACGGAACACCCCGGTAGGTTCGGCAAAGGCCATGCCCGCGGTAACCGCGGCGATGGCACAGCTGCTGATCAAAAAACGCTTCATCCATTCCTCCCATGAATAACGGTATCCGCTTTTCACGGATTTTCCTTGACCAACCGTCGCCGCGCGCACCGCTGCCTGACAAGCGATAATTTTCGGCATCATGGATTAAATTTTTTAGGGTCACCGACAAAGTTGTCATCGATATGCACGTCGAATTTTCCAAAACAAAGCTATTTTCAGCTGCAACTTTGGGCTTACAGGTCGACTTTACTATCGTAGATGAATTTTTTTGCACAATCGCAGCAGGCTCAGCTAAGCAAAGATGGGCATAATGTACCATTGACGAGGGCATATTTGATGACAAATGGCGTTTGCGTGATCGCGATGGGCGGCGGCGGGTTCACCCATGGCGAAGACCCCGCTTTGGAAAGTTATTGCTTGCGCCAGCTGCCCGATCAGCCCCAGATTGGCTTTATCGGGGCCGCATCGCAGGACAACCCAGATCGAATTGCCCGGTTTTATGAACGGTTTCGTGACAGCGCCACCGGGCTGCGCCATTTGCCGATGACCGCAGATGCCCAGCAAGCCACAGACTGGGTGCAAGGGTTGGATATGGTATATGTTGGAGGTGGCAACACGGCGCAGATGCTGGCCGGCTGGCGGGCCACAGGCATTGATGCGGTGTTGCTGGCGGCTGCCCGCGCAGGCGTTGTGATGGCCGGGGTAAGCGCGGGCGCAGTCTGTTGGTTTGAATATGCAATGTGGGATGGCAATGGCACCGGGTTTCGCCCCCTTGAGGGGCTTGGGCTGATTGCGGGCAGTTGTTGCCCCCATTATTCCAGCGAGCCCGCACGCCGCCCAGCCTTTCGCGACCATGTGGCGGGCAGATTGATCCCAGCTGGCCTTGCCATTGATGACGGGGCCGCCGTGCGCTTGGGGGCAAACGGCGTGCAAGAGGTTTTTTCAGCACGGCCTGGGGCGGGGGCCTATGCCCTGCGCCAATCAGCAAAAGCCCCTGATGGTTGGCAAGAAACCCCGATCAACTCAGCGCAGTAACGCCGCTTCGTGTTCGATCCAGCGACAGACCGCGTTAATTTCCGACGTGGCCCGCGCACCTGGGCGGGTCAGCAGGTGATAGGCCCGATCTGGATGCAAATCGATTTCAAACGGGCGTATTAGCCGCCCCATATCGACCTCGGGCTGCAAAAACGGAAAAATCCCCAAGGCCACGCCCTGACCATCAATAGCGGCTTGGGTGACCATGTTGGAATCCGTTGCAATCACTTCGTCACGAAAACTCAGGCCCGGCACACCCGCGTGTTTCAACCATGCCTGCCATTCACCACGGTTTTGCTGATGAATGATTGGAAAGCGCACCAGATCTTCGGGCGTGCGCAACCCACCATGGGCGGCAATCAGCGCAGGGCTGGCAACCGGCGCATAAACAATGCGAAACAGCATACGCGTTTCCAACCCATTCCACGGGCCAACCCCCCAATCGACCGCCACAGATGTTGGCATGGTTTCCAGTCCGGTGATCCGGGGAGCATGTTCAATGATCAGATCAATTTTAGGATGGGCTGCGCGAAACTGGGCCAAACGTGGTGCAAGCCAGCGCGCGCCAAAAATTGGGCCCACCGCCAGCGTCACACTTTTTGACCGACTGGCCACATGGGCCTCAATCTCAGCGCGGATGTCGGAAAAGGCACGGGCCAAAACAAGCGCCATCGAGCGGCCCGCATCTGTCAGCACAACCGATCTGGTCTTGCGCACGAACAACTGACAGCCCCAGTCTTTTTCCAACTGACGGATCTGATTGGAAACAGTTGTTGCACTGACGCACAGCTCATCTGCTGCATCTTTAAAACTCAGCCTGCGGGCCGCAGCTTCAAAGGTGCGCAATGCGGTCAGCGGCAAACGTTGTTTGACAAGTGCCATGTGTGGGCCCGTGATGATGCAATTTCTCTTCATGCGTAGAGCATGCAGAAGTCACTTGTCGATCCCTTTTTGCCGCGAAAAACTGACACCCATGTTCGGGGGGGTGGTTTGAACAATGGGCGATGATGTTGAAAAACCGGCAGAGGCTGCAGCGCAGACGGCGAACCGGCGCGGGCGGCGCACTGGGCGCGAGAACGGATCACCCCGTTCAGCCCCTGCCCGTCTGAGAGCATCGACAAAAGTAAGTGGCGGCCAACTTGCCCCGCTGTCTGTTGCCGATTTGGCGCGCATCCATGCAGCCTCGGTCGAAATTTTAGCGACCATTGGCATGGCTGAAGCCCCAGAAGATATTCAGGCGCTTGTCTGTGCGGCAGGGGGCAGCATTGACAGCCACAACAGACTGCTTTTTCCAGCAGATCTTGTGGCACGCGCACTGGCGGGCCTGCGCCGGGATGTCACGCTTTGTGGCCAAGATCCAGCGCATGATATGGTTTTGGGCGACAAGCGTGTATACGCTGGATCAGGCGGCGCTGCACCGATGGTGGTTGATCTGGATACAGACACCTATCGCCCCGCGACATTGGCGGATCTGTATCAGGCCGCGCGGCTGGTTGATGCACTGGAAAATGTGCATTTTTTCAGCCGATCCGTGGTCGCACGCGATATGCTCGACACCCGGTCTCTTGATATCAACACAGCCTTTGCCGCACTGGCGGGCACATCCAAACATGTGATGGTTGCCGCGTCCGAACCCGAACATGTGGTTGAAATCGCGCAGATGTGCCATGAAATCGCCGGATCTGCCGCAGCTTTTCGTGCCCGACCATTTTTGTCACTGAACATCAACCACGCCGTGCCACCACTGCGATTTTCATCCGAGGCCTGCGCCGTTTTGGCCGAGGCGGTGCGCCAAGGCCTGCCAGTTCATGTCAATACCTTTGGCCAGTTGGGGGCCTCAAGCCCGGTCACGATCGCGGGCTGCGTGGCGCAAACCATGGCCGAAACCCTGGCGGGTTTGGTGGTGGCCTGGTTGATCGACCCGGCCGTCACCGCGATTTGCGGCCCCCGCCCTATGATCACCGACCTGCGCACCGGCGGGATGGCCGGGGGGGCAGGCGAACAGGCGATGCTGACAGCAATAGCGGTTCAAATGACGGGCTTTTTAGATCTGCCCAATTCCACCATCGCGGGCGCCAGCGACAGCAAAATCAGTGATGCCCAAAGCGGGTATGAAAAATGCCTGACGGTCAGCATGGCGGCGCAATCGGGGGCCAATCTGATCACGCAGGCCTGCGGCATGCAGGCTGGCCTGATGGGCTGTTCGTTTGAAAGCTATGTGATTGATAACGAAATGCTGGGCGCCGTGCTGCGGGCCTTAGCACCGGTTGAAGTATCAGAGGCCACACTGTCACCTTTGATGATCGCCGAGGTGGTCCGGGGCGAGGGTCATTATTTGGGCCATCCTGATACGTTGGCCCGGATGCAAAGCGATTTTCTTTACCCCGAGATTGCTGACCGACGCGGGTTTGAACCTTGGCAGGCGGCGGGCAGCCCACATATTCGTACCGCAGCCCGGGCGCGCGCGCACGAAATTTTAGACCAGCATTTCCCCAGCCACCTATCACCGGACATGCTGGAACGGCTGCGCGCGCAGTTCGAAATTCATCTGCCCGCCTGCGCCATGCACCCCCAAACCGAGGGCCTGTGATGGCAGATCTTTTGCCCAACCGGGGGGATGGTTTGCGACCCGTTGATTTGGCACAAAAATTCGACCTTTCTGTGGGGCAGGTCTATCTGACAGGCACACAAGCCTTGGTGCGGATGTGCCTGATGCAGGCCGCACGTGACCGCATGCAAGGTCTGCAGACCGCGGGCTATGTGACAGGCTATCGCGGTTCGCCCTTGGGTGCGCTTGATCAGCAATTTCAGGCGGCGGCCGGGGTCTTGCAGGCAGCCGACGTTCGTTTTCATCCCGCCCTGAACGAAGACCTTGCCGCCACCGCAATCTGGGGCACGCAACAGGTTGCGATGCGTGGCGAGGGCACACATGCGGGTGTGTTTGGTCTTTGGTATGGCAAGGGGCCAGGGGTTGATCGCAGCGGCGATGTGTTACGCCATGGCAATCTGGCGGGCAGCGCCGCACAGGGGGGGGTTTTGGCGCTGCTGGGCGATGATCACACCTGTGAAAGCTCAACCACCTGCCACCAAAGCGAATACGCGTTGGTGGATGCGATGATGCCAGTGCTTAACCCCGCCAATTTGGCTGAATTGGTCACATTTGGCCTGCATGGTTGGGCACTGTCGCGATATTCGGGACTTTGGGTGGGGTTGAAATGTGTCAAAGACACGGTCGAATCCAGCGGATCGGTTGATCTGCCGCTGGCACTGGCCCAACACTTGCCCGTTTTGCCAGATCTGTTGGATATGCCCGCCGGTGGGTTGAACATCCGCCCCAAAGATGACCGCCACGATCAAGAACGCCGTCTGCACCGCTTTAAACTGGATGCCGCCCGCGCCTATGCCCGCGCCAATGGGTTGGACCGGGTGATTTGGCCACAAGGTCGGGGGGGACCAGCGCGTATTGGCATCGTAAGCACCGGAAAATCCCATATGGATGTGCTGCAAGCTTTGCACGATTTGGGCATGGATCAGGCAGCGGCCAAACGCTTTGGTCTATCGCTTTACAAGGTGGGCATGGTCTGGCCGTTGGAGCCAGATGGCCTGCGCGACTTTGCCGATGGGTTGGACCTGTTGATCGTGGTCGAGGAAAAACGGGGCCTGATAGAGGGGCAGCTGCGCGAAATTCTTTACGGCACCAAGGGCGCCCCCACTGTTATTGGTAAACGCGATGAAACCGGTGCACGGCTTTTTGTCGAAGAGGGCGCACTGGATCAGAACCTGATTGCACAGACGATTGGCCATGCGGTCTTGCAGCGCAGCGGCATTCGGGACGCAGGGTTAGAGCAGGCACTCGCACGCCTGTCGGCATTGCGCACGCGTGTCGCAACGCCGCTGGGCGTGGCGCGCGCACCCTATTTCTGCGCAGGGTGCCCACATAACAGCTCAACAGTGTTGCCACAGGGCGCACGTGGCTATGCCGGCATTGGCTGTCATTGGATGTCGCAATTCATGGGCCGCGCAACAGAAGGCCACACCCATATGGGGGGTGAGGGCGCAAATTGGATCGGCGAGGCCCCATTTTCAACCCGCCGCCATGTATTTCAAAATCTGGGCGACGGCACCTATAACCACTCAGGTCTGATGGCGATCCGCGCCGCTGTGGCGGCCGGGGTGAATATCACATATAAAATCCTTTATAATGATGCGGTTGCGATGACGGGCGGTCAAGCGCATGAGGGCGCGCTGCACCCAACCCAAATCGCAGCCGAGGTTCTGGCCGCCGGTGTGGTGCGGCTGACGGTGGTGTCTGACAATCCCAAGGCGCTGCGGGGGGTGGGCTTTCCAAACGGTGTCACCGTGTCTGATCGTGCTGATCTGCAATCGGTTCAAACAAAATTGGCCGAAATTCCCGGCGTTACGGTGCTGATTTATGAACAGACCTGCGCCACCGAAAAGCGCCGCCGACGCAAACGTGCAAAACTGCCAGATCCACCTGCACGCGCCTTTATAAATGCCGCTGTTTGTGAGGGTTGCGGTGATTGTGGTGTGCAGTCGAACTGTGTCGCAATTGTGCCGCTGGACACTGAACTGGGCCGCAAGCGTCAGATTGATCAATCAGCCTGCAACACAGATCTGTCTTGTCTCAAAGGGTTTTGCCCCAGCTTTGTCACGGTTGAGGGGGGGCGCCTGCACAGACCCAGCCCCGTGGCTGGCGGCCCGGGCGCCCTGCCAGAGCCGCAGGCAAAAATCACATTGGACCGACCCGTGGGAATTTTGCTGACAGGGGTGGGCGGAACTGGCGTTGTGACGATTGGGGCGCTGTTGGGTATGGCCGCACATCTTGAGGGCAAAGGATGTGGGCTGATAGACATGGCGGGGCTGGCGCAAAAGGGGGGGGCGGTCACAACCCATATCCGGCTGGCCGCCCACCCCAATGATATTTCAGCCCTGCGGATTGCCCCGGGTGGGGCTGATCTTTTGCTGGGGTGCGATGGCGTGGTCAGCGCCGGTGCCACAATGTTATCGTTGTTGTCAGAGACCGCGCATGTTGTCGCCAACACCCATGAAATGATGACAGGCGCCTTTGTCCGCGATGCAGATTTTCAGCTGCCCTCTGACAGTATTGCCCAGCGCCTGCGCACGGCTGTGCCGCCAAATCAGGCACATTTGGTTGATGCAACACGGGTGGCACTGGCACTTTTTGGCGATACGATCGCGGCCAATCCTTTTCTTTTGGGGCTGGCCTATCAGCTTGGGCTTATCCCATTGTCTGCGGCGGCGATCCGGCAGGCGATTGTGCTAAACAATGTGGCTGTCACACAAAATCTGGGGGCTTTTGATTGGGGCCGCGCCTATGGCCACGACCCTGTGCGCGTGCGCAACCACGCCTTTGGCACCAATGCTGAGAAAGTGGCCACTGTGGCAAGCCTTGATGGGGTATTGGCCGATCGGGCAGAACGGTTGACACAGTATCAAAACGCAGGTCTTGCCGCGCAGTATCGCCAGCAAGTCACCCAGATTGCCGCATGCGATCACCGCGCAGGGCAACCGCTGGCGTTGGCGTTCGCGCGAAATCTTTACAAATTGATGGCCTACAAGGATGAATATGAGGTGGCACGGCTCTACAGCGCCCCCGCGTTTCGCGCAGCCCTTGCCACACAGTTTGAGGGCCGGTTGACCCTGCGGGCACATCTGGCCCCCCCGGGCCTCTCGCCCATCGATCCTGCGACCGGTCGGCCAAAAAAGCGCAGCTTTGGCCCGTGGATTTGGCCCGCCTTACGGCTGCTGGCCAAGTGCCGTGGCCTGCGTGGCAGTTGGGCCGACCCGTTTGGGTATAGCGCTGAGCGGCGGCTTGAACGTGCTTTGCCGGGTGCCTATAGCACGCTGATGGGGCAGCTTTGCCAAGATTTGGGCCATGTGCGCTATGATCTGGTATTGGAACTTGCCCAACTGCCCGAACAAATCCGCGGCTTTGGTCCGGTGAAAGAGGCTGCAATTGCGACCGCTACCAAACGCCAACGCGCCATTTTGGCACAGCTGAACGAACGCAGACCCATTGATCCACAAACGCTACAACCACAGGAGAGCATCGCATGAAAATTGCCATCGTGGGCGCCGGGGCCATGGGGTCGGTTTATGCGGCGCATTTTGCCCAAGCCGGGCACGAGATCTGGGCGATCGACACATGGCGCGCGCATATCGATGCAATCAATGCCGATGGTTTGCGTCTTGAAGGGCCAAATGGTGCCGATCGTCGGGTGCACAACCTAAAAGCCGTATCCGATGTGGCACAGGCGGGGGCATGTGATCTTTATGTCATCGCCACCAAAGGCGCAGGCGTCGGGGCTGCAGCCGCACAGATTGCGGCGGTGATGAAGCCCACCTCTTTGGTTTTGACCATTCAAAATGGGCTGGGAGCCGGTGAGCGCATTGCCCAACACATGCCCACGCAGAACGTCCTGCTGGGCGTGGCCGATGGTTTTGGCGCATCTATGCGCGGGCCCGGACACGCGCATCATTCCGCGATGAAGCTGATCCGGCTGGGCGAAATGGTCGGTGGCTTGTCGCAACGTTTGCAAAAACTGGAAGCGCTGTGGCAAAGTGCTGGTTTCAACGCCCGTGCGTTTGCCGATATTCATCAGCTGATCTGGGAAAAATTTCTGTGCAACGTCGCACTCAGCGGACCTTGCACTTTGTTTGACTGCGCTGTCGGCGAATTGATGGCAACAGATGACCGCCGCACCATCGCGCTGGGATGCTTGCATGAGGCCTATGCGGCAGGCCGGGCCGAGGGCATTGCCTTTTCCTTTGATGACCCTGTGGCCTATCTCGACGCCTTTGTGGGGATGATGCCGCTGGCCAGCCCATCGATGCGCCAAGATCATCAGGCCCGCAGACCCTCGGAAATTGATGCAATCAATGGCATGGTGCCCGTGGTTGCCGCGCGCCATGGCTTGGCCGCACCCTATAACGAAACAATCTCGGCTCTTGTGCGCGCACAAGAGGCACGATTTACCCAAGGATAAGCTGCCATGCGTCTGGTTTCTTTTGTGCAAAACGGCTCAGCCAGCTATGGCACCCTATCCGACGCGGGGGTGCATCGGGTTTCGGGCGATTATGCAGCACGCTATCCAAATTTGCGGTCGGTGATTGCGGCCCAAGATCTGAGCGCGATGGCGGCCTCTTGTCATGGGAATGCGCTGGCGTTGGACAGTGTTGATCTGCTGCCGCCTCTGCCCGATGCGGGCAAGATTTTATGTGCAGGTCTGAATTACCACAAACCCTATCCCGTGGCGGGCGTAGCCCCCCCCCTGCCCGGCAATGTCGTGCTGTTTGCCCGCCATGCCGAAACGCTGCTGGGCCACGGCGCCCCGCTGGAAATCCCACACGGCGAAGCGGCCGAGACATTTGATTACGAAGGCGAGATTGTCGTCGTCATCGGCAAAGGGGGGCGCCATATTGCCCAAACCGATGCCATGGACCATGTTATGGGCTATTCAGTGATGAATGAAGGCTCGGTGCGTGGCTGGCAAAAACATTCCATCCACGCGGGCAAGAATTTCGCAGGCTCAGGCAGTTGGGGCCCTTGGATTACCACCGCTGATGACATTGCCAACCCTGCCACGATGATCTTGCAAACGCGCCTGAATGGCGTGCTGATGCAAGACACCACCGCAGATCAGATGATCTTTTCGGTGGCCGAAATCATCTCTTACATATCGCATCTGATGCCACTTTCGCCTGGTGATATCATCGCGACCGGCTCACCTGATGGTACAGGAGGGTCGCGCACCCCGCCGCGGTTCTTGCGCCAAGGTGATGTGGTTGAGGTTTTTGTCAGCGGTATCGGCACCCTGCGCAATCCGGTCGGTGACTAATGGGTCCGTGGCCAATGGGTCAGCGTTTAATGGGTCAGAAATGAAAGCGTTGCAAATCTGCAGCGTGCGCCACGCCAAACAGATCTGAACCTGACATCACCGTCGGGTTTTAAGCATTTTTGTCCAGATACCTGCCCCCGTGATGGCACGCCCAATGTGCAGCAACCCCCGCCACAATCCAGCTCACATCCATCCGATTACGACATTTTGTCCCCCAGAATGTCGTGCGCATGTCTGTCTTTGATCGCTTGGGCCCCCTAACATTTCGCAAGACAGGAGGCCCAGCATGACACCCAAGCTTCACCCACGTCTGATGCAACCGCTGCGCCTGCGCGATCAAACGCTGCGCAATCGCATCGTTTTTGGCGCCCATACCGCCAATATGTCAGATGACGGTTTGCCCGGCGCGCAGTTTGGGGCCTATCTGCTTGAACGCGCGTTGGGTGGTGCGGCGATGATTGTGGCTGAACCCGTGCCCGTTCACCGCACGGGTGTTTTGACACGCGGTAATTTCCGCGCCAATGATGACAGCGTGATCCCGGCCTTTCGCAAAATCACCGAACCCATAAAAGAGGCGGGTGCGGTGATTTTACAGCAGCTTTATCACATTGGCGCGCATGGTGACTCTGATCTGTCTTTTGCGCCACACTGGTCGCCTTCGGGGCATCCAAGTTATCATGACAGCGATGGCAGCCACGCCATGCGTGTCTCAGAAATTGAAGAAATCATAGAGGCGCATGGAGCAGCCGCGTTGCGCTGCCAAGCTGCCGGATTCCAAGGGGTTGAGGTCTGGGCCGCCTATCATTCGTTGCTTGACCAATTCTGGACACCTTGGTCAAATACCCGTGATGATGCCTGGGGTGGCAGCCTTGAAAACCGCACCAGACTGTCGCGCACCATCATTGAACGCATCCGCCGCGCCTGCGGTGAGGGCTTCATCATCGGGCTGGCAGTCAGCACATCTGACAGTCAGGACATCCTGCTGTCAGTGGAAAGCTTGGCCGAAATCGTAGCACTGCATGATGCCACAGGGCATGTCGATTATGTCACCTGCGGGCATGGTGGCTATCTGGATTTTGAGCGGCTGATGCCCACTTTTCTCTTTCCTGAAAAGCTTACAGCGCCAGTGGCCGAGATTTTGAAGGGGGTCGTAAAACACGCCGTTATCACCTCAGAGGCACATATCCGCACCCCTGAAAATGCCGAGACCGTGATTGCGTCGGGTCAGGCCGATCTGGTGTCGATCGTGCGCGGCCAAATTGCCGACCCCCATTTGGCCAACAAAGCCCACACCGGGCGCGCCGATCAAATACGCGGTTGTATTTCATGCAACCAAATGTGCTGGGGGCGGCGGTCGCGCGATTACTGGATTTCTTGTTTGGTGAACCCATCGGTCGGGCGCGAGTTTGAGTGGGGCGGCGATCGCTTTACACAGACGCCCACACCCCGCACCGTGTTGGTGGTCGGTGCGGGCCCGGCCGGGTTAGAGGCCGCGCGCGTTGCGGCTGAACGGGGCCACAGCGTCACCCTTTACGAGGCAAGCGGCGATATCGGTGGGCAATTCCGGCTGGCCGGCTTGCAACCGCGCCGCGGCCAGATCCTTGATCTGATGGGCTGGTATGAACGAGAATTTTCAAGACTGGGCGTAGAGGTGCATCTGCACAGTTTTCTGGAAGAAACAGATATCACATCCCTCTCAGCCGAGGTTGTCGTGCTGGCGACAGGGTCATTGCCCGACCCCTCAAGACGCCAGCGTTGGCTGCCCTCAGAACCCAGCTTGCCGGGGATGGAATTGGGTGGTGTTTGGTCCCCCGAAGAGGTGATGCGCCGCGAAGCCCGGATGGGCGATGTGATTGTTGTCTATGATGAGGGCGGCAATTGGCGCGGCGCGGGCACCGCATGGCATCTGGCCGAACAGGGAAAATCGGTGATAGTGGTCACACCAGACGCCTATGTTGGTAAAGAAATCACCCGCACCTCGGCCGATATGCCATTGCGCCAACGTCTGGCCCGCGCAGGCACGCGCATGATCACCGAACATTGCATCACACGCTGGCATGGCAATGGCGTGACTGTGCGCAGTTTTCTGACCGGGGCCGAAGAAACCCTGCCAGCCTCAGCACTGGTCATGGCAACCACGAACATGGCCTTTGATCCGTTTTCGCAAACCATTTCAGGTAAAGAAACCCACAGGATCGGCGACTGCATCGCCCCGCGCCTTGCAGCCTATGCCTTTCACGAGGGCCGCAAACTGGCGCTGACACTTTAACGCGGCACTCTAAGTTCGAAAGGGTCAGGGGGCCAAACAGGCGATCAGCTGCGCAGCCAATGCCTGCATCATTGTCTCATAAAGATCCGCACCCGGTGGAAGCGTTGATCCGCTGGGATCAAGCATGCCGC
>ERZ888423.1675-NODE-1675-length-18557-cov-13.219274_pt1 | contig 18557 bp, 22 predicted proteins | sample MGYA00520523_ERZ888423 | MGnify/ENA primary metagenome ERZ888423 (study PRJEB32303, sample SAMEA104408611) | aquatic metagenome | biome: Brackish water; feature: Pelagic; material: water | place: Baltic Sea | collected 2014-06-08T10:24:00 | depth 30,27 m ...
CCCCAATCTCGGCAGCTGCCTTATAGACGAACGACAGCGAGTTGGCCGACGCCTCAACGGAGTTCGACTGGAACAATGGGTCGGTGCCGCGATCAGCGAGCAGCATGGCCAACGCTTCGGCCTCAATGTCGTGGCCCCACACGTACAGATGCACGCCAGCAGAATCGCGGCCACGCACTTCGAGTCGATCGATCGACGAGAAAGCCTGCTGGACAACCAAGTAGCCGGCGAGCGACGAGGTCGACGCTGCCGGGCCGGCCAACGCCGTCACTTCAAGAACAGTCCGCAGACGATCGTTGGCGATCGTCCACACCGAATCCTTCAGCGTGATCAGGTCGGCGCTCGCCCGTTCGAGTGCATCGGCGTCGAGGCCCGCGTCGTTGCTATCGAGACCCGCCTCGATCTCGGCGGCGAAGGCCATGAGCTGATCGGTTCGGCTCGTGATTGACGCCACGAGGTCGACCTGCCCTGCAAGCGCGAGAACTCCTGGGAGTCCCTTGAGCATCGAGTTCACTGAACCGGCCTCAGCTGCGACTGCCAGTGTGTGCGGACGGGCCGCAAGCGCCGCGTCAAGGCCGCCGAGGATTTGATCTGCCGTCGGCGTCTCCCGCGTGGGTGGACGACTCACGATTCCGATGATGCCGCACATAAGGCCGTCAGGCTAGCGAGGGCCGGCGCCCTGAGCCGGTCACGCTGTGCCTGGCACAGTGTGACCGTTCAGCCGAAGCGCGCGTGGGCGGCTGCTGCGAGTTGATCGGCGGCGGCTTGAGCACGCTCGGCCGTTGCGGCTTCGACCATCACGCGGATCAACGGTTCGGTACCGCTCGCCCGCACGAGCACTCGACCGGTTGCGCCGAGTTCAGCCTCGACAGCAGCAATCTCGTCACCGAGACGAACCGCCACATCGGGAACCCGTTCGCCCACACGGACGTTGACGAGCACCTGCGGGAGAGAGGTCATTGCCTGCGAGGCGATTGCTTCGAGCGTGGTTCCTGACCGCTTGACGATGTCGATCAATGCCACCGCAGTGAGGAGCCCGTCGCCAGTGGTGGCGTGGTCAGCGAAAATGACGTGGCCGCTTTGCTCGCCGCCGAGCGAATGGCCGCCGAGTGCGAGCGCTTCGAGGACATAGCGGTCGCCGACGCCGGTCTCGACGACGTGGATGCCTGCTGCTTCCATCGCAAGGCGGAAACCTAAATTGGTCATCACCGTGACAACCACGGTGTCGTTGGCGAGTTGACCGCGCGCTCGCAGGTCGGCGGCGCAGATGGCGATGATGTGGTCGCCATCAACGACACTGCCCGTGTGATCTACCGCAATCAGTCGGTCAGCATCACCGTCAAGCGCGACTCCCATGTCGGCACCATGTTCAAGGACTGCCGCTGCGACAAATTCCGGATACGTCGCACCACACCCGGCATTGATGTTGCGGCCGTCAGGCTCGTTGGCGATGACGATCACCTCGGCGCCTGATGCGCGTAGAACGTCAGGCGCAACGGCAGTTCCGGCACCGTGGGCCGTGTCGAGCACGACCTTCATGCCGCTGAGGTCACGCCCGCCCAGCATGGCGAGCACGTGCTCGACGTAGTGCGTCGAGTCGTGATGAACACCGATCCGACCAATCGAGGCGCCCGGATTGCCGAGCACGTCCAGCGCTGCTTCGATCTGTGCTTCGACGTCGTCGGGAAGCTTCGTTCCACCGGGTGCGAACAGCTTGATGCCGTTGTCCCCGAACGGGTTGTGCGAGGCAGAGATGACAGCCCCCATCGCGCCGAGCCGTTGCGCTTCGAACGCAACGAGTGGCGTGGTAGCGGTGACCATGTCGATGACGTCGACGCCCTCGGACGCGAATCCGGCCCCAAGCGCTGCGCGAAACATCGGAGTTGACTCGCGGGTATCACCGCCGAGCACCACAATGGCGCGAGGCGTCCGGTCGATCGAGCCGGAGTCATTGGAGTCATCGGAGTCATCGGAGTCATCGCCTAAACGCGAAAGAACCTGGGCCGCAGCGCGGCCCAGGTTCAACGCGAAATCGACGGTGAGCTCGGTATTGGCGGCGCCACGGACGCCATCGGTACCGAACTTCATCGCCAGGCTGCGATCAGCGCTTGGTGAACTGAGGTGCCTTACGAGCCTTCTTGAGGCCGTACTTCTTCGACTCCTTCTTACGGGAGTCACGAGTGAGCAGGCCAGCCGACTTCAGCGTGCCGCGGCTCTCGGGATCAAGTTCGAGCAACGAACGAGCGATGGCCATGCGCAGTGCGCCGGCCTGGCCGCTGATGCCGCCGCCATGGATGCTCGCCGAAATGTCATAGGACTCGGTGGTCTCGGTGACCGTGAGGGCCTCCGTGACGACCATCCGCGAGGCCGCGGTCGGGAAGTACACGTCGAGTGCCTTACCGTTGATCAGGAACTGGCCGGTGCCGGGCCGAAGCTGGGCACGAGCGACGGCGCGCTTGCGGCGGCCGGTGGTTTGGGTCAGGGGTACTGTTGCCATTATTCTGTGTCCTGTTCTCAGCGACGCTTCGCGCCAGCGATTTCGAATGTCTTGGGCGACTGCGACCCATGCGGATGGTTCGGGCCTGCGTACACCTTGAGCTTCGTGAGCTGCTGGCGGCCGAGCGGGCCCTTGGGGAGCATGCCGCGAATCGACCGACGGACTGCGTCGGCGGGCTTGCGTGCGTGGAAGTGAGCGAACGACTCGCTCTTGATACCGCCCGGGTAACCCGAGTGGGTGTAGATCATCTGGCGGTTGGCCTTATCCGAGGTCATGATGACCTTGTCGGCGTTGATGATGATGACGTGATCGCCGGTGTCGATGTGCTGGGCGAAGGTCGGCTTGTGCTTCCCGCGCAGGAGCCGGGCGACTTCGGTGGCCATGCGTCCGAGGACCATGTTCTCCGCGTCGACGACATGCCAGTCGCGGGTGATTTCGCTTGCTTTCGGTGTGTATGTGGCCATGGCCGTTTGCTCGTCTCGATTCGAAGTGGATCCGACTGCAGGTGCAGCATCCAAGGGCAGACCGCTCAAGCAGCCTGGTCCACGGAACCGTGCAATGATACGGCGCGCGTTCTGGGGAGCCAACGTGTGCGCGTCACACACGCACACGTGCGGCGATGACATCACCAATCCACTCCAGCACCCGATCAGCCATCGCTGCCGACGAGTACTCGTCGTCGACCCGCTGCCGACATGCGGCACGGTCGATTTCGCCGATTCGGGCGACCGCCTCGACGAGCGCATCGATGTCGCCAGCAGGAACGACGAAACCGGTGACACCATGGTCAACAATCTCGGCCGGACCGCCCCGGTCGTACGCGATCACCGGGACGCCAACCGCCATTGCCTCGATCGCCACGTTGCCGAATGCCTCGACCCACTTGGGTGTCATCAGCAGCGCCGCGCAGGAACTCAGCTGCGCTTGCAGGTCGTCGGTTGGCAGGAACCCCCGATAATCGAGGGTTGCCCCTGGGTAGTCGGCCTGAATTCGACGCCAATACTCCTTGTCTTGAAGTATCCCCCAGACGAGCACACGCCGGCCGGTCCGAGCTGACAGCTCAGCAACATCTTCCAGGCCCTTCTCCGGCGAAATCCGACCGACGAAGCCGAGCGGAGCGTCGTCAGCCGCAGTCAACTGAACGTCGTAGCGCTCAGCCACGATGCCGTTGCCGACAACTCGGAAGATGCTCGGGTCTGGAAATGTCACAGCCTGAGCAGCGCTGTGGACTGCCAGACGCCCGGGGCGCAGCCGCTCGACCTCCGTGATCACGTGGTCCATCGCATCGCTCAGCGAACCCATCGACACCACATGGAGCACCGGGACATCGAAGAACTGCGTCAGGTGGAAAGGCAACCAGTCGTAGGCGAGGTTGATGATCACATCGGCCTCGTCTTGGAGACTCCCGATGTGTGACCACATTGCTGCAAGTACCGAGCCTGCAGGGAGCTCTGTCGAGGCCTCGCGGCCGAGTCCCTGGGCGCTGATCTGTAACGCACCATCAATCTGATGGACTCGCTCGCCAACGTGAAGCGAGTTTGCCGGCGCCACCACTTCGACGTGGTGTCCCCGTAAGCCGAGGCCGTACACAAGATTGTGCAATGTCAGCTCGACGCCCCCACCGATACCCGATCCGAGCGCGCCGACCGGTGTCGATGCGATGAGGACACGTAAACGATCCATGTCGGGATCAACGGCCAGGTGCCCTGACATATTCCGCCACGTCGTCGAAAAACTGGGTCGAGCGTTCAGGCGGCGCCGGTACATCCACTCGATTGCAAGCATCAAGGACTATATTGTGGCGTGAGATTGCCATGACCTCTGACCTTTCGAGAGATTCCGTATCCGGGCAGCACCCATCAGACCGGTCTCGGCGCCTGGCCAATGCCGCCGACGCACCATTGCTTGCGTCGATCCCGTCCATCGACGAGCTCGGCGATCCAGTTCTCGCAATCAACACATCGGGGGTGTTGCGCTACGCGAACGAGCGAGCGAGCGCAGTTCTCGGTTGGGATTCGGTCGCAGTGGTTGGGGAGTCGGTGCTCCCCCTCGTCCATCCCGATGATCTCAATCTGGTCGCTGCATCGATGGAAACTGTGACCGGCAAGAACTATGGCAAGCTGCTCCGTATTCGGGCACGCCATGGTCGCGGCACATGGGTCAACCTCGAGCTGCGCGCTGCCATACAGAAGTCCAAGGACAGCTCGGACGGCGAAGACCTCATCGTGATCGTCGCGCGCGACACGACGGATCGTCACCAGCTCGACTTCGACCAGGGTGATGTCGACATGCTCCGGTCCGTCATGAACAACATGCAAGGGATGGTCACACTGCTCTCAGGAGACGGGCGTATCCGTTCGATCAACCGTGCGGTCACGCGCATGCTCGGCCATGATCCGGAGCTGATCCAGACCGAGCCTTACATCTCGTATCTCCACCCGGACGATCGGGACCGTGTCCTCGAACGGGTCCACGCAATACCCGCGAATGCCTCGGCCGACTTCGAAGCGCGACTGCTTTCCAGCGACGGCGGCCATCACGTCTGCGAGCTCAGCGTGAACAATTTGCTCGACGATCCAGTCGTCAAGGGCTACATCGTCAGTGGACGAATCGCTTCGGCACTCGTCGACGCTCGCGAACAAGTCGACTTCCTTGCATTGCACGACAACCGCACGGGCCTCCTCAACCGAGATGGCTTCTTACAGGCGGCCCGCGCCATGATGGCTGACGGCGGCGGCCTCGGCATTTTGGTGATCGATATCGTCAATTTCCGCTCAATCAACGAGCTGTACGGCGAGCCGGTCGGCGACGCAGTCATTTCCGCCGTGGCCGAACGAATTGAAAACGTTCGCTGGCCCGACCTGATCACCGCCCGCCTCGGCGGCGACGAGTTCGTCATGGCCATTCGCTCCTCCAACGACGCAGCCATCGAGATGTTGCGCGAACGGGTCGGGCGCGATGTTGGCCAATCGATCATCCTCGAAGACCACGAGGTCAACTTCGCGATTCGGACAGCAACGGCATTCGATCCGGCACCGAGAGCACTCGATTCCCTGCTCGTGAGCGCTTCGAACAAATTGATGTCGATCAAGCGAAACACCCATTCCAAATCCGGCGGCATCTCATTCGATGCGATCAACGAGCGTCGGGTACAGCTCGATCAACTCCGTGCATCTCTCAACAGCGGCGAGATTCAACCGTTCTTCCAACCCATTGTCGACGTGCGGGGAACGGTCACGGCCGTCGAGGCGCTCGTCCGATGGGTCCACCCCGTCCGCGGCGTGCTCGGCGTCGGCGAAATTCTGCCACTCGCACAGATGGCCGGGCTCGCCGAAGCAGTCGACGATTGCGTGCTCGAAATGGCGCTCCAGTTCGCACATCGCCTTGACCAGGCGGGCCATGGCAACATCGACGTTCACGTCAATGTCGATCCCAAGATGATCGCCTCGCCGTCGTTCGGCCACTCCTTCCTGAACCGCTGCGCGCACCTCGAGGCACGCCCCGAACAGATAGTCGTCGAGATCACCGAGACTGACCTGCTCGCTCCCAGTACCATTTCGCTGTCCAACATGAACAAGCTCCGGCGCGCCGGCACACACGTGTCGATTGACGATTTCGGCACCGGCTATTCGAGCCTGGCCCACCTGCTTGAACTGCCGGTCGACGGCGTCAAGATTGACCGCCGATTCGTTGCCGGCATCGACGTCGATGCCGCAGCCACGAACCTGACCACAGCGATCATCGGCCTCAGCAACAGCCTGCGGATCACCTGCGTTGCCGAGGGTGTCGAGCAGCCGTACCAGCGTGACCGCCTCTTCGAACTCGGGTGTCAGGCCTTCCAAGGTTGGCTGTTCTCCCACGCCGTGCCACCAGACGAACTCCTGGCGATGCTTCCCAACATCGCAGCCACGATCTCCGACGACGCTCCTCGCCCCATCCCCCTGCGCTCCTGATCTCAGCTTGGATTGTCGCCAGGTCAGGCGTCCCAGCGGATGCCATGGAAACTGACGGCATGAAAGGTGAGGCCATGGGGCGGAGCGACTTGGCCAGCGGCGTTCCGGTTGCGCTCGGCAAGAACGGCTGGCATCGAGTCGGCAGCGAGGCGACCGAAACCGACGTCAACGAGCGTACCGACGATGCTGCGCACCATCTGATGGCAGAACGACGTGGCCGTAACTTCAAAGCGCAGCAGCGGTGACCGGTGCAGGTCGTGCCACGGTTCCGAGGTCCAGTGCGCGGCTTGCAGCCTCCGATGCATCGATGGCTCGTCGTACCCTGGCCCAGGCTTGGGCTTGCGGCAAAACGACGAGAAGTCGTGGTCGCCCAGGAGGTCGAGCGCGGCGCTGTTCATCGCATCGACATCGAGCGGTGGCCCGAGATGCCATGCGTGACGGGCCAGCAACGGGTTCGGGGACCGGTCGTTCCAGATGTCGTAATGATACGTGCGCGATGTCGCCGAGAATCGGGCGGAGAAATCGGCTTCGACCCACTCGGGCTCGCGCACCGCAATTTCGGGCCGGAGCAACGCATTGATGCTGGCCGTCAACCGGTTCAGATCAGTGTCAGCGGGAATCAGTCCATTGACAACTTGGCCCCAGCCATGGACACCGGCATCAGTGCGTCCAGAGCCGACGAGTTCGAGGGATTCAACTGACACCCGTGTGATCCTCGCCACCACCTCGGTGAGCGAACCCATGATCGTCCGCACACCATCACTCGCGGCGAAGCCACGGAAATCAGTGCCGTCGTACGCGACGAGGAGCCGGACGTTGCGGAGCTCTCGCCCCGCTACATCCGGCTCCATCATGCCCGTAGGCCTTCGTTCATTCGATTGTGTGCGAACTCAGACGAGTTCGATGCGGGCCATCTCGGCGTTGTCGCCGTGACGCGTGCCCATCTTCAGGATGCGGGTGTAGCCACCCGGGCGCTCCATGTAGCGAGGCGCCACTTCGTGGACCAGCTTGTAGGTCATCTCACGGTCGCCGAGGAAGGCCTGGATCTGACGGATCCGGTGGACCTGCATCGGGCCCTCTTCCTGAGCCTTCTTGGCCTTGGTGATCAGCTTCTCCGCGATTGGGCGGAGAAACTTCGCCTTTGCCTCGGAAGTGGTGATGGCCTCGGCAGCGAACAGTGACGCTGCGAGGTTGGCCATCATGAGACGCTGGTGGGCTGCAGAGCTACCAAAGCGACGTGAGCGGCGTGGTGTGGGCATGATTCAGATTCCGTTTCTTGCGTTCCGGCTGGTAGCTATCAGCCACGAAGCTGGAGGCCGCGCTCATCGAGCTTGGCCTTCACTTCGTCGAGGCTTTTCTGGCCGAAGTTGGTGATGTTGAGCAGGTCGTCTTCGGTCTTCGTGAGCAACTCGCCCACGGTGTTGACCTGTGCCCGCTTGAGACAGTTGTTCGGACGCTCGGACAGATCGAGGTCTTCGATCGGCAAGTCGAGGTCGGGGGACGACACCGTGGTGTCGACAATTTCGCCGAGCTCGAGGCCCTGCGGCTCATCGCTCATGGAGGCAACGAGTTCGCTCAAAGCCTGCAGTGTGGCACCAGCCGAGGCAAGTGCTTCTGCCGGGGAGATCGAACCGTCGGTGTCGATCTCCATGACGAGGCGATCGTAGTTGGTGGCCTGCTCGACACGAGTCGGCTCGACCGTGAAGGACACACGGCGGACCGGGCTGAAGATTGCGTCGATCGGGATAACACCGATTGTACGGTTCTCTTCTTCGCGGTTCGACGAGATGTAGCCACGGCCCTGCTCGACGGTGAGGTCGATGGCCAGGCGGCCCTTCGAATTGAGCGTGGCGATGTGGAGTTCCTTGTTGAGAACCTCGACGTCAGCCGGACACTCGATGTCGCCAGCAGTAACCGCAGCAGCGCCACGAGCGTCGAGACGCAGCGTGACAGCTTCTTCGGACAGACAGGTGACGACGATGTCCTTCAAGTTCAAAATGATGTCGGTGATGTCTTCAGCGACGCCACCAATCGTGTCGAACTCGTGCAGTGCTTCGTCGAAGCGGACCGACACGATGGCGGCGCCGGGAATCGACGAAAGCAGAGTACGACGGAGTGAGTTGCCGAGCGTGTGGCCGAAGCCGGGCTCAAGCGGGCCGACAGCAAACCGCTGACGGTTGTTCGACTCTTCGCCGAGGGCTTCGATGGAGGGACGCTGCATGACGAGCATGGGTGCCGGGGCCTTTCAACTGCAGTATTCGAGAAATAACAAAAATGTTTGGAGACAACCGACCGGAACAACCGGCCGCAAGCGGACTACTTAGAGTAGAGCTCGACGATGAGGGACTCGCGGACCGGCACGTCGATGTGTTCGCGCTCGGGGAGCGTGCGCACGGTGACCTGCTTGCCGCCTTCACCAGCTTCAAGCCAGCCAACGAGGTTGCGATCGAGCGTGTCGCGGTTGTGCTGCACGACGATCATCTTCTCGGCCTTGGCCGACAGAGAAATGACCTGGCCGCGCTTGACGCGGAAGCTGGCGATGTCGACTCGCTTGCCGTCGACGAGAATCAGCCCGTGGTTGACGAACTGACGTGCCTGCGGGCGGGTTGAACCCCAGCCGGCGCGGTACACGATGTTGTCGAGACGACGCTCAAGGAGCTGCAACAGGATTTCACCTGTCGGGCCCTGGAGCTTGTTGGCCTCTTCGTAGGTCTTCTTGAACTGACGCTCGAGCACACCGTAGATGTACTTGGCTTTCTGCTTCTCCTGCATCTGTGCGAGGAACTCAGAAGAGTTGCCTCGACGACGCGTACGGCCATGCTGGCCGGGCGGGAACGGACGACGCTCAAGAACGGTCCGACCCTTTTCGTTTTCGAAGATGTTGACGCCCAGCCGACGCGAGATGCGCAGCTTGGGTCCGGTGTAACGAGCCATGATTCAGTCGCTTCTTTTCTCTAGCCGCGCCGACGCTTGGTGAGGCGGCAGCCATTGTGCGGAACAGGGGTGACGTCCTTGATCGAGATGACCTCGATGCCAGCGTTCTGGATGGAACGGACGGCGGTGTCGCGGCCCGAACCCGGGCCCTTCACCTGGATTTCAGCGCGGCGCAAGCCGTGCTCTTGTGCGGCGCGGGCCGCCTTCTCGGCGGCCAACTGTGCTGCGAAGGGGGTGCTCTTTCGGCTGCCCTTGAAACCCACGGCACCAGACGACGCCCAGGCAATGACATTGCCCTGCGGGTCAGTGATCGAGACGATCGTGTTGTTGAACGTCGACTTGATGTGGACGACACCAGTCGTGACGTTCTTGCGGTCGCGCTTACGAGGGCGACGAGCTGCGGTCTGCTTAGCCATTACTTGCGCACTGCCTTCTTCTTATTCGCAACCGTGCGCTTCGGACCTTTACGGGTACGAGCGTTGGTGTGCGTGCGCTGCCCACGGACGGGCAGGCCTTTACGGTGACGGATACCTTGGAGGCAGCCGATCTCAATCTTGCGCTTAATGTCACCTTGGACATCACGACGCAGGTCGCCCTCAATCTTGAGGTTCTGATCGATATACGAACGGATCTTGTTGACCTCGTCCTCGGTCAGATTCGACACCTTCGTGTTGGGATCGAGTTCGAGTGCTGCGCACATGGTCTGCGATGTGGGCAGACCAATGCCAAAGATGTAGGTGAGCGAGATTTCCAGCCGCTTTTCGCGGGGGATGTCGACGCCAGCAATACGTGCCATTGTTCTTCTAACCGTGCTTCCTGTTCAGCCTTGACGCTGTTTGTGACGGGGGTTGGTGCAGATGACCATGATGCGGCGATGGCGACGAATCACCTTGCAGTTGTCGCACATTGCTTTGACGCTGGGTCGTACTTTCATGGTGTCTCTCTACTTGTACCTGTACGTAATACGGCCTCGGGTGAGGTCGTAGGGGGTAAGTTCCACCTGCACTTTGTCTCCAGGAAGAATACGGATGTAGTGCATCCGCATCTTTCCGGAGATGTGAGCCAATACTTCATGGTCGTTTTCAAGTTTGACCTTGAACATGGCGTTCGGAAGTGATTCGAGGATCACGCCCTCAAGCACGATCGCATCTTCCTTTGGCTTTGGCAGGGGATTCTCCTCACCTGTATGGATCCGGGCGAATGGTTTTCGTTGATTCTCAACGACCGTGCGCACAGGCACGCTCGCGCGGCCTACGGGTAGACCGACGTGCCATGATAGCGGCGCATTTCGCGAACCGAAGCGCGAAAGTCGCGTACTTCGCTGTGACCTGTGATATCAGCCATTAGTTCGCGCACACGTTCGATGTGCTCGTGATGATTCTGGCTGACAACCCAACCACATCCGCGCGGATCGCAATCCAAGCAGCGCTCAGCCCTGCAAACGGGCCGAGTCGAAAATGATCTTCGAGTCCGTTGAGTCGAGCGGGGTGAAAATGGTGCCGCGCAGCAGGCCCGTCACGCCATCGATGGCTTGGCGATGCTGTTCGGGCGACATGCCGACGGTTTCGGTCAATCCGATCAGCACAGTGCGCACGAATTCGACCATGGCCGGCTTTGCGAGCGGCGTAATCTCGCCCGTGGCAATGCCGACGTCAACGATGTCGACGAAGAACTGCTCACGTGCTTCGGCGTAACGAGCAAGTTGCTCGGCAACGGCAGGATGTCGGCGGGTGTCGGTCCGGACCGCACCAACGAAGCCAGCTAACGACGGATCTTCGACACCCATTTGATGCGATGCCTCGAGCACTGCTGTCAGCTTGCCAAGAAAGTTTTCGGAGCTGCCGACCGCGTCTTGAAAACGCGTATAGATCGTGCGCTGCATATCGCGGTCGACCTCGAGATACAGATCAAGCTTCGATTCGACGTAGTGGTACAGGGCGCCCGTTGTGATGCCAGACGCTGTGGCCACGTCTTTGTTTGTCACGGCGCCGTACCCGCGTTCGGCGAACAGGCGACGAGCGGAGTCGAGGATGGCCCGCTTCGTGTCAGCCGAGTCGGTTGCCGGTGGACGACCACGGCGACGAGCAGACGATGGCTTCGGGTCACCTGTTACCTCGCCCGTCTCCGTCACAGACCCAGTATGAACGACGCGCCACCGATTGTTCGGCTCGGAACCACCCAGCTCAATGCGCGAGACCAATCAACATCGGGCCAAGCCAGCGCTCGGCGACCTCGCGGGCGCTGCGCTGCGTCAGGTGCGTGCCGTCGGGCCGCCAGTTGACGTCGTCGGTCACTCCGGCAGCGTCCGCCCACCCCGCCAGGTCGACGACAGTCACCTCCGGCCCAAGTTCCAGGGCGACGAGATCGAGCGCAGTACGCAGGGCGTCCCACCGGTCGACTGAAAACTCAACGTAGTGCGCCACGAAGCCGACCGATGGCGGTGGTGCAATGATCGCGATGCGACCGACACCGAGATCGAGAAGGTCGAGCGCTGCTTGGCGGTAGTCCGCAGTAAGGCGCGCCAAGTACCGGATGTCAGTCGGCTCAAGGGGCCCCTCGGAAACTGTCCATTGGCGATCAGCGACATCGACCACCGTCACCATCAGTGCGACCACGTCAGGCTGGACCCTCGCAACCATTGACGGCAGGTCGACGTCAAACATTTCGACGCTTCGAGCTGCGAGCGATGTGTTATCCCAGCTCGTCACTTCCCCGCCCTGCAGCAGACCGCAGCCCTGGCACCAGAGCAGGTCCGAAGTGGCGTACCCAGGATGGTCGAGTGTCCACTCGGCCAATGCCTGACCCAGATAGAACGCTGTCGAATCGCCAACCGTCAGCAACCGAACTGGGCGAGATAACGGCGGACCGAGCGGCACGTCGAGAACGAATGGTTTGTCGAACGCTGCCGGAGGAACGTCAATGGCCGGCCCGAGAACGTCGGCCGTTTCGACGATGACGGTCGCTTCGAGAGAGACCGGCAAGTCGAACTCAGCGGTTGCGACCATCTTGGGCGTGGCGCTCGCCGCGGATTCAGGCTGCAACTCGTTGACCGCCGGCTCCAGAGGAGCAAGCGAACCGACCGGCTCGGCGGATGCCGCAGCAAGGACGGCCGGGTCGGCTTCGAGGAAGCCTTGCGAGAACGGGACAACGGCGATGGTGAGCCCCGCAACGACCATGGCGCCCGCGGCTCCACGGATCGTGTTCCGCGCCGGCCAAGACGCTGAGCGGATCGGCCGTTCGATCAAGACGAAAGAGGCCGTGGCGATCACCAACGTTGCCGCCAGCGCAAGCGCAAAGCGCCATGGTTCGGTCAAGGACCATCCCTGCTGCCGCAGCCACACGAAGACGGGCCAGTGGAAAAGGTAGACGCCGTAACTGATGCGGCCGAGTTGGACCAGTGGCCGACATGACAGCGCTCGGCGCACCGGGCCCGCAACCTGCAGGCTCCACACCATCACTGCTGAAACGGCGGCGAGCGGGGCGAACAGACCGGCATATCCCGGCCCCGACGCCGTCGGCAAAACGACCGCGAGCGCGGCGAGTGCCGCTGCAACAGGTAGAGCAAACGAGCCCGCCCATGCGGGCACGGCCCATCGCCGCAGAACCCCAGCCAAGGCGGCACCGGCCAAGAGCTCACCGACGCGCATCGGAGTCGCCCAATACGTGGCATCGTCGCTGAGTAACTGCGCCGCAATCGGTGTCGCAATCGCAGCAGCGACGAACAGCACCGGCAGGATCAATGACCATTGGGTGACACGCCGAGCGAGGAGCGCGACCATCAGCGGCCACAGAAGGTAAAACTGTTCTTCAATCGCGAGTGACCAGTAGTGCTCGAGGGGCGAGACCAAGACTGCCGAGCCAGCGAACACATCGGTGTAGCCGGTGTCCCCGGCGAGCTTTACCCAGTTGAAGACATGCGTTATCGCCCCGAGCAGCTCACGCCGCAACCCAGGCACTTGGTCGAACTGTCCCGCCAACCGGGCAACGCTCACCAACGCAAGACACGCAATGCTCGCTGGCAAAAGTCGCTTCGCTCGTCGGGCGATGAACGATCCGAGGGCGATGGCCCCGGTCCGCTCGCGCTCGTCGATCAGCAGTGTGGTGATCAAGAAACCCGAGAGCGTGAAGAAGATGGAGACACCGAAGTAGCCCCCGCCCATCCACCCAAAGCCGGCATGAAAGCACAGCACCATTGCCACGGCGACAGCGCGCAGCCCGTCGAGGGCCGGCTGATAGCTGAGCGCCGAAGATGGACAGAGCAGATCCCTTTCAGCCATTCTCGGCATTGTGCCACGACGGCGGCACCGCCAGCACAATCTCAGTCGGGGCGCAAAGAGCATTGGTCGGGGTGCTCGAGGCACCACGGGGTCTGGCCAGGAATCCGATGGCGATTCGCAGCGACCAACGCATAGACCCGGTCGATGAGCCAAGATGCTCCAGGCACCTTCCATGGCAACACCGGCCACCGCGCTTGACGGCCTACCGCAAGGGCCAGGGCGACGGCGCGGGCACCCCCGACCTTGATGCCGCCTGGCGCAATAGCCCACACTGCGACGTTGCCCTCAACTTCGCTCACGCCGGTCTGGTCGCGTTGGCCATTTGCCTGAGAGGCGACGATGGTCAGCCGATCGTGCTTGTCGAGACGTCGCATCCAGCGAGCGCTACGTGTACAAAAGCCTCAATAGCCGTCGAAGACGAGCGATACGCACTCGGGACGACGATCAGGAAGTTGCCCAAAGTCGACGCCGCTCACGCCATGAGTGTGCCAGCTGCAGACTAAATACGGTTGTCCTCGACCGCTTTCACCATGCGGGCGAAGACTGCGTCTGGGTGGCCGACGCCGTTGATGACGACAAGCCGGTTTTGATCGCTGAAGTGCTTGACCAGCGGAAAAGTCTGCTCTTCGTAAAGATCAAGACGACGGTTCACTGAGTCTTCGGTGTCGTCGTCACGCTGCAACACATCGCCGCCGCACACATCACAGATCCACGGGCTCGGGTCATTGCCCGTTGCCGTGTAGTTCGTGCCGCAGTCACGGCACACCCGACGCGACGAGATCCGATCGAGGACAATCTCGCGTGGGACGTTCAGGTCGAGGACCACGTCGATCGGGCGATGCTGTTCCGTAGCGATCTCGTCGAGCTGCAGTGCCTGCGCCAAGGTCCGGGGGAACCCATCGAGGATGTAACCGCGGGAGCTGGCGTCGGCAGCACCGAGACGTTCGCGCACAATGCCGATCATGATGTCGTCGCCAACAAGGCCACCAGCGTCCATGACTTCCTTGGCCATGAGGCCAAGTTCGGTCTCTTCGCGGACCGCTGCACGCAGCATGTCCCCGGTCGAGATATGCGGAACAACAAAGTGTCGCGACAAGCGAACACATTGTGTTCCCTTACCGGCTCCCTGTCGGCCGAGAATGATGAGGCGAGCGCCCGGAATCATCTGGCGTGACCTACTTCAAGAAGCCCTCGTAGTTGCGCAGGGTGAGTTGGCTGTCAATCTGGCGCATCAATTCAAGCGCAACGCCGACGGCGATCAGCACGCTGGTACCAGCGAACCCGAAGGAGTTCACGTCGGCAGCGATCAGCAAGATATACGGCAGGATCGCAATGATCGCTACGAAGACAGCGCCAGGAAGCGTGATGCGATTGACAGCCTTGCCGAGATACTTCTCGGTCTGCATACCCGGTCGGATGCCCGGAATGAAGCCACCCTGCTTACGCAACTGGTCGGCCTGACGAATCGGGTCGAACGCAATTGAGTTGTAGAAGTAAGCGAAAGCGATAATCATCAGCGCAAGAATCGTGATGTACACCACGTTTTGCGGGTTGACGATGTACTCATCAACGAAACGCTGCACGGTGCTGCGCCAGCCTTCGCCACCGCTACCACCAAGGACGTTCGAGCCAATAACGGGCAGGAGCAAGATGGAGCTGGCGAAGATGATCGGAATCACGCCGGACTGGTTGACCTTCAACGGGATGTAGGTGTTTTGGCCACCCATCATCCGGCGTCCTACGACACGTTTCGCAAATTGGACGGGGATGCGACGCTGACCCAACTCGACAAACACCACCGCCACAATGATGCCAAGCGTCAGGACCACCATCGCTACGAACCAGAAGACCTTGTTGAGCTGAAGAATACCCCAGAAGCCACCCGGCAACGAGGCCACGACTGACGCAAAGATGAGCATCGAAATACCGTTGCCGATACCGCGCTGCGAAATCATTTCGCCCATCCACATCAGCACGGCCGTACCGGCGACGAGGGTGGGAATGATCAGGTAGCCGCGAGGCCAGACCCCATCCGGCAAGAGAGGCACGGTGGGCGCTGCACTGGCGGCGGAAAAAAACGCTGTGCCCCGACCCGTGCCGAAGATAAAGACAAGGCCAGTCGACTGGAGCGTCGCCAAAGCAATGGTGACGTACCGCGTGTACTGCGTGATCTTGCGTTGGCCAACGGCGCCGTCCTGCTGGAGTTCTTCCAGCTTTGGAATCACGACGCCGAGCACCTGCATGATGATCGAGGCGGTGATGTACGGCAGGATTCCGAGCGCGAAGATCGAGAACGACTCGAAGGCGCCACCAGAGAACAAGTTGAGGAAGCCGAGGGCACCCTGCTCGCTCGTCTGCGCACGCAGCTGCTCAACGGCGATGCCATCGATGCCGGGTACAGGAATGGCGACGCCAAGTCGGTACACGATCACCATCAAGATGACGAACATCAGCTTATTGCGGAGGTCCGAAATCTTGAAGATATTCAGGAGATTCGAAATCAAAGGAAACAGCTCCCGGTTGGGGTGACGGTCGAGTGGGGCAACAGAACGTCAGGCTAGACAAACGCCCTCCGACCGTACCAGCGCGAGCAGAAGCTCCACGCGGCAGGCCACGAACGATGAACAGATCGATTAACGGTTGGCGAACTGGTTGCCCTGCACTGGAGGACGACCGGCCTTGCCTTCTTCCTTGAAGGGAAGCGTGACAAGCGTGACCGAACCGCCAGCAGCCTCGATGGCCGCAATGGCCGAGGCAGACGCTCCGTGGGCGTGCACATTCACCTTGGTGGTGATTTCACCACGGGCAAGGATCTTGGCGAAATCACCCTTCGTGAGCAGACCACTCTGGACGAGCATGTCGAGGTCGATGTCGGAACCGACCTTTTCAGCCAAGTCGTTGAGGGCGTGAAGATTGATCGCCTGGTACTCGACGCGGAACGGGTTATTAAACCCGCTCAACTTCGGGACACGCTGCTTGAGGGGAGTCTGTCCACCCTCGAAACCGCGGGCAACAGTGTTACGGGCGCGCTGGCCCTTGGAACCACGGCCGGCTGTTTTGCCGCCCTTGCCACCGGTACCGCGCGCCTTGCGCTTGCGACTTCTGTTCGACCCCGGTGCGGGTGCGAGTTCATGAACCTTCATGTTCAGCTCTCTTCCGTGACGTTTTCAGTCACAACGATCAGGTGCGGAACTCGGGCAATCATGCCACGAATCTCCGGACGGTCAGGAAGTGTGTTGGTGTTGCCAATCCTGCCGAGGCCGAGCGCACGGAGTGTTCCGCGGTGCTTTGGCTTGGTGCCGATAACGGACTTGATCTGCTTCACATGAATTTGGCTCATGATGCAGCTCCTACTTCGGCAGTGGCCGGTGCCTTCTCCGAAGAGGAGTCAGCGGCAGGCTTCTTGTTCCGCTCGTTATATGCGTTGAGCAGACCCTTGGGGATGCACTCTTCCGGAGTGAGACCACGGCGAGCCGCAATCTCGTCGGGCCGCTGCAAGGACTTGAGGCCCTGAATCGTCGCACGAGCAACGTTGATGTGGTTGGCCGAGCCAAGCGACTTCGACAACACGTCGTGCACGCCCGCCTCTTCAAGAATAACTCGAGCGGCACCACCGGCGATCACGCCGGTACCGGTTGCTGCCGGCTTCATCATCACTCGTGCTCCGCCGGTCTGGCCGAGCACGGGATGGATGATGGTCGAGCCAGCCATCGGGACCTCGAACAGGTTCTTGCGAGCTTCTTCGGTGCCTTTCTGGATCGCCAAAGGTACTTCCTTGGCCTTGCCGTATCCGAGGCCGACCTTGCCATTGCCGTCGCCAATCACCACGAGTGCGGTGAAGGAAAAGCGACGGCCGCCCTTGACGACCTTGGCGACGCGGTTGATGGTGATGACGCGTGATTCACGCAGACCATCGGGATCCTCGCGGCGGCTATCGCCACGACCATCACGGTTGTTGTTTCCAAAAGCCATCAGAACTCCAGTCCTGCTTCACGTGCGGCGGATGCGACGGCTGCAATGCGACCGTGGTAGGCGAAGCCACCCCGGTCGAAGACGACCTTTTCAATACCAGCGGCCTTGGCGCGCTCGCCGATGAGCACGCCGATCTTGGTAGCGGCTTCGACGCTCGAACCTGTCCCTGCGGAACGCAGTTCAGATTCGTTGGTCGACGCCGAGGCAAGTGTGGTGCCGGCATCGTCGTCGATGACCTGCACCGAGAGGTGCTTGTTCGAACGGAACACTGCGAGACGAGGACGCGCCGCTGTGCCGTGGATCTTTTTGCGAACACGACGGTGGCGACGGATGCGACCGTTGCGGCGTGCTTGTGCGACTTTCGTCATAACTACTTCTTTCCTGCCTTGCCGGCCTTGCGGACAACACGTTCGCCGAGGTACCGGACACCCTTGCCCTTGTACGGCTCAGGCTTGCGGAGGCTGCGAATGTTTGCGGCCACCTGGCCGACGACTTCTTTGTCGATGCCCGACACGATGACCTGTGTTTGCGCCGGGAGCTCAAACGAGATCCCTTCGGGGGCTTTGACGTCGATGGTATGACTGAAGCCGAGGCTCAGACGAATGTCTTTGCCCTGCGCTTCGGCTCGGTAACCAACGCCCACGATCTGGAGTTCTTTCTTGAACCCCTCGGTGACGCCGAGAACCATGTTGTTGACGAGGCTGCGAACCAAGCCGTGCAACGCCTTACTTTTGTGCTCGTCGTTCGGACGAACGCACGTGAGCGTGTCGCCATCAACGTCGATGGTGATGCCGCCAGGGATCTCACGATCAAGTGAGCCCTTGGGCCCCTTCACCGTGATGTGGGTGCCAACAATGTTGACATCGACCCCTGCGGGCACCGTGATCGGTGCTTGTCCAATTCGTGACATGAGTGGTTCCTTAC
>ERZ888423.1676-NODE-1676-length-18551-cov-15.607104_pt1 | contig 18551 bp, 13 predicted proteins | sample MGYA00520523_ERZ888423 | MGnify/ENA primary metagenome ERZ888423 (study PRJEB32303, sample SAMEA104408611) | aquatic metagenome | biome: Brackish water; feature: Pelagic; material: water | place: Baltic Sea | collected 2014-06-08T10:24:00 | depth 30,27 m ...
TAAAAATCGGACTGATTACCGGGGCGGCGCAGGTGATGGAGTGCCCATTGTTCCGTGAACAGGGTTGTCGCTGGTCTCCGCGTCTAACCTCGTCTTTCTGCGCGAAGACGTCGCCGGATCATCGACGCTGGCAAGCTTCAGCCTGGTTGCCGTGCTGGTCTGATCCGGCGAGCGCGGCTCAGTCCGGCTCAGACAGCCAAACGTGAAGGAAAACCAGATCGCGCCATTTTTCCAACGGGCTGCGCGCATCTGCGTTCATGCCTGAGGTAAAGAAGAGGTCAGGCGACATATTGCAGGAAAAGGTGAGTACGGAATTATTCCCCGGGCGGAGAAAAATTCCTGACGAGAAGCCCTCGGTCCCCCCCAGATGATAGACAAAACGCTCGCCATCAACAGTTACTGTCATAAGGCCGAGACCGTAGGCGCGCTCCTCATCTTCATCCGGGTAACGCAGGACACCCGGCGCCGCGAATTTCTCGAGGCGTTCGCGGTCTGCCATCAGGCTTTCGCCCCATAGCGCCATCTCCCGGACTGACGCCCAGACGCTGCTTGCGCCAAGAACATCCCAATGGCTGACAAATGCCGTTGCGCCGCTACCGCCATCGGCATCATGCCCGACAATTCCGGAGACTGGCCGACGATAGCCGTTATCAAATTCAGGGGTCTGCACCTCGATGCCTGCGAGTTGCCGCGCGACCGACCGTATTTGCTGGTTGAACGGTGCGTTGCCGGCAGCCTCAGCAGTCGCGCGCAGCAGCATGTAGTTGCTATTGCTGTATTGATAGCGTTCGCCGGGCTCGAACTTAAGCTCATCCATTTCACGGATAGAGTCCATGATCTGCTCTGCAGACACACGATCGCCCGCGGTCAGCGATGTGCCATGCAGGTAATCCTCTTTCCAGCCATCAACGCCGGCCGCAGCCATCCGGAATTCAGGTACACCGCTGCGCATTGCCAGCAGGTCGTGGAGTGTCACCCGTCTGCCCCAGGCCGGCAGATCGGAAACATGCGTCGAAACGGTGTCTTCGAGCGTCAGCCGCCCGGCTTTGGAAAGTTCCAGAATGACTGCGGCGGTGAAGCTCTTACTCACAGACCCAAAGTCGAGCCGGTCATTTGCCGTCAGCGGTTCGCCGGTGTCTGGATTGGCATAACCGGCTGCATCTTCGCGCATTGCTCTGCCATCTGCGCGCACTGCGTAGGCGCAGCCGGGGCCGCTTTCTCCAAAGCCGCGTATCAGCGCGGCAAGGCCGAAGTGTTCGGGGGGCGTGGTTGTTGCGCAGGCGCCGAGAGTCAGGTTGAGGATCAGGCCTGCGCTGGCAAGACGATGAGGCTCTCTCAAGGTGTGGTCCTTATGACAGATAGAAGAATATGGCGACGCCGATGAAGTTGCCGATCGCATATCCAAGGATGCCGGCCAGTACGCCGGGGGCGAGCAGGCTGTTCCATCGAAATGAGATTGCCAGGGCTGCAATGACGGGAGGGCCGGTTATGCAGGCCAATGAGGCGATCACCAGCTCTGCATAGTTAAGCTTCAACAGATAGCCGGCCCCGAACAACATCAGCATGTGTACGGCGAAGATGATGAGGACCATGAGAAACAGTTTTGGCGCAGCGCTGGTGAGCGCCTGAAGGTCGATGCCTGTCCCGACCATGGCGATGAACATATACATGCAGATCATTGCCAGCACGTCCTCGCCCCTGATGTTGGCGAGGTAGTTTTTTGCGAAGGTGCCGATCATGACCATGATCGCCGTAATCGCCAGCATCGTGTAGGCTGGACTACCAAGCGTTCGCATCAGCGCGTCGGCGCCTGCGCATACCAGGGCTGCCAGTGCGAGGATTGACAGAATATCGGTAAGCGTCGTGGGCCGCTCAAGCCGGGTGCTGGCGGGTGTTTCTACAGCCAGGGTTTCGCTGCGCCACGGGAAAGCGTTTTTCAGGTATTGTCGCGATCCCACATACATCATCACCAGCATGCAGAGTGTGCCCATGATGTTGTCTACGGCGAGGGCTGAGGCCAGAAGCGAGCGATCATCAAACTCGACGGCCTCTGAGACAGCGGCGAAGTTCATTGACCCGCCGATATAGGCTGCGCTGAAAACCCCGGCGAGCTTGGCTTCCTCTGGCCCCATATCCAGGACGGTTGTTGCCAGCATTGTTCCGATAACGATTCCAACGGACCCGATGATGAATCCGATGAGTATTCGTCCGCCGCGCGTTACGATTTCGATCAGGTCCGCCCTGATCAGGAAAATCGCGATCCCGAGCGGTACCATGTAGCGCCAGATGAGATCGTAAAACCCTGCCTCTCTGGGAAGGATCGATACCTGCGTCGCCAGTGCGGCCGTGATGAATATGAAGGCGGGGGCGGGCAGCCCTTTCAGGGGACCGCGTTTTTCCATCACCACGCCACAAAGGATCGTCCCTGCGAAAAGGCCAAACAGCAACATGGCGTTATCGCCGGAAATGATGGGTGCGCTCATGGGCTATACAACTGGCAGCAAATTATCCCATGGTCAAATATAATACCAAAGGTCCAATTATTCCGGGGTTGATTGCCTGATGCCGCGTGTTCTGTCCGCCCATCTTGAGGAGTGGAAATACACTTCGCCCATCCGTATTACGGGCCATGTCTTTCCATCGGCCAGGGTGCTTGTTGCCGAGATTTCCGAGAATGGGGCAATCGGCCGGGGTGAGGCGAGCGGGGTCTATTTCAGGAATGACACACCCGATCATGCGCTGGACCAGGTGCTCGCCTGCGCAGATGCGATCCGGGAGGGTGCTGGCCGGGTGAAGCTGAACCAGATACTGCCGCCCGGCGGGGCACGCAATGCACTCGACTGCGCGCTTTGGGACCTTGAGTGCCGGCTGAGTGGGCGCGATATCTGGTCGCTGACCGGGATAACGCCAAAACCCATCCTGACACTTCAGACCATCACGATGCAGGACGAGCCAGAAGATGTCGGCCGTATGGCGAGCGCGCTGCGTGACGCCCCAATGCTTAAGATCAAGCTGAATGGTGACCGGCCGGTAGAGCGGGTGCGTGCGGCGCGACTGGCACGTCCGGATGTCCGCCTCATGGTCGATGTGAATGCGGGCTTTGATATGCAGCAATTGCGTGACTGCGCGGGGTGGATGGGTGAACTCGGCGTGGAGCTTATCGAGCAGCCCTTACCGGCAGGCGAAGATGAAGCGCTGGAGGATTTCGTTTCACCTGTTCCTCTGTGCGCAGATGAAAGCTGCATCGATCGTCAAGACCTTGAAACAGTGGCCCGGCGGTATCAGGCCATCAATATAAAGCTCGATAAGACGGGCGGACTGACTGAGGCGCTGGCACTGGCGGCCGGGGCGAAGCAGCGCGGCCTGAAACTGATGGTCGGGAACATGAGCGGGACCTCGTTGGCGGTCGCGCCATCTTATGTCATCGCGATGCTTTGCGAAGTGGTGGATCTGGACGGCCCCTACAGTCTGGTCTGCGATCGTGCTGAGCGCATGTTGTATCGTGACAGTATAGTCAGCCAGCCGGAACCTCGCTTCTGGGGTTGACGTGGTTCAGGGAGGTGTTTTGTGCAGCTGAGGGGTCAGCGCATCGGCGATGCGGCTGAAGTGCGCGCCAGCTTCCGGGCCATAGGCTGCAAGCGTGAGGGTCAGCAGAATGCGGGCCTTTGGTGCGCCGAGCCAGCCACTCGTCAGTACGCCTCGTTTCATCAGGTCTGTTTCAGAGCCCCGATAGCCATAAGTGCGCTCCAGGACCGGGCCTGCATTGATGCGCGAAGCAAGTATCACAGGCATCGCGCCAGCAAGAGATTCAATATCAGGCATCATCGTCTCCGGCACATGGCCGGCGCCAAGCGCAGCGAGAATGCAGCCTTTATGGAGAGACGAGGGCAGGAGACCGAGTAACTGGCCATCATCGCCCAGACCTATTGTAACAATAGCGACACGCGGCAGGGGATCGGCAAGGTTCTCGACGGGTATCCGAATGCGGGGCCCGGGAATTTCGGCATGCTGGCAGACCAGGTCTTCAAGGATGGTCATCACGGGGCCAGTGCCAGGCGACGCAAAGGCTTCGAGCGCGGTCGTGTGCATCTTCATCACACGGCGGGCCGCATGCGCCTGACCATTCATGACGACTAAGACAGTATCTTGACCGGCCAGATATCGGGCGACGTGGATCGCGTCGGCCAGGTTGCGCGGACCATCATGACCGGGCATTGACGCGCCGCGCATCGCGCCGGTGAACACAATGGGCAGGGCGGCCTGTGAAAGCAGCTCAATCGCAAAGGAGGTTTCTTCCATCGTGTCGGTGCCCTGGGTAACAATGATGCCGGTCGCACCCTCTGCGGCACATTGGTCGATCATGCGGGCTAGTTCTGTAACGTCTTCATATGACAAGCTTGCGCTCGGCTTGCGGCGAAAGTCCCTGGCCTCAATGATTGTTTCATTATGATCTCCGGCGGCATCTCCGAGCACCTGACTCGCGGAGCGCGTGGGGTAGAGTCCATCTGCCGTGCCGGTCATCGAAATCGTTCCCCCGACACCCAGAACAGTCAATCTGTGAATTGCCATGACCTAACCTTTGCGCCGCTTGAGCCGGGTTTGCACTGGACTTAAATCTGACCATAGGTCATAACATTGACCGTTGTTCACACAAGGCGTATATTCATGATTCTGCACGATGAGGCACTCCTGTATGATGAGACCGGCAGTGTCGGCCTTATTACATTTAATCGCCAGGATCGGCTGAACACATTCCGCCGGCGCGATTATGAAATGCTGCTTGCGCTGCTGCAGTCGGTGCGCAACTCATCGGTACGTTCACTCGTGATATCGGGAACCGGCCGCGCCTTCAGCGCAGGGCAGGACTTGTCCGAAATTGAAGCCGGGAAAATATCTGACGCCGAAGATCAGGAATCGCTCCTGAAGATGATGCAGGATATCACTCGGATTCTGATGGATATGGATATTCCGACGATCACGGCCTTCAATGGATTCGCAGTGGGCGCCGGGCTGGAGATCGCGCTGGCGTGCGATTTTCGTATAGGAGTGCCTGAAAGCTATTTCATGTTCGCCGAGGTGCGCCGCGGGCTGTTCCCGACAAATGGCGTGCTCTGGCTGCTGCCGCGGCTGGTCGGGCTGGCCAATGCACGGGAGATGCTGTTGACGGGCCGCAAGTTCAATGCGGCACATGCCCTGCGTGCCGGGTTGCTGAATGAGGTCGTTCCTGCCGATCAATTGCGCGACCGCGCGATGGAGCTGGCATTCGAGCTTTCGGACAATTCCCTCGACAGCATCGCGGGCATAAAATCCCTGCTGCGGATCACCTATGATGTTTCGCTCGAAGAGATGATGCAGTGTGAGATCGATCACAACCGGGCGATGACACATAGCCCGGATTTCGCAGAGGGCGTGTCGGCCTTCCTCGAAAAGCGAATGCCGGACTTCCGGCGAGAGCGCAGCTGACCGGTCAGGCAAGCGCTTTCAGCATCTGCTGAAAAACCTGCGAGGAGGCTGTCGGCCTGACCTGTTCCGGGTCCGCACAGTATTGCGAGTTTATGCCATCAACAAATGCCTGGATCGTGTCTGCCAGCGCCTGCGTATTGACACCCTTGAAGCTGCCTTCTCGCTTTGCCGCCGTAATCAGCCGCGCCAGATACTCCCGCTGCACCCCGTCTGCATACGCCATGTAATTTCGCTTCTCGTGCACTTCACCAAACGAGCCAAGCGCGTCCATATACAGCGCGAATTCATCCTGATGGCATTCGAAGTATCCCGCGCAGATCATTGGGAAGGCTAGGATCTTGCCGGTGGCCGTTGTGATTTCAGACAACTGGCCGGAGATATGCTCTCCATATGTGACAAGCGTCTCTTCCAGAACTGCTTTGCCGAGGCCCGACTTGCTGCCGAAGTGATACAATATGACGCCTTTGCTGACCTCGATTGTGTCGGCGATCTGCTGGATGGTGGTTTTTTCAAAGCCGGTCGCCAGGAATATCTTCCGCGCCGCGTCGATGATCTGCCGTCTGCGCGCATCCTCAATGAATGTCGTGCGGGTGGATGACCTTTTTGAAGTTCTTACCATAGAATTGTTCTCCCTGGCGCGTTCATAAGCCTGAACAAGGGAAATGACCACTCAGAATAAAAAATGACCACTGGACAAAATATAAACCGATCAATAGCCTGCATTAATTGTTGCGGCCGGTTGTGGTAACGCTGAGTGAGGCAGGGCAGATGAATACAGCTCCTGTGCCTGCCTGGCGCCTGATAAGTTTTGCAAGCCCCGCCCTGATCACATACATGGCATGGATGCCGCTCGGCTATGTGATTGTGAAGTTCTACGCAAAGTACACCTCTCTCGATCTGGCAACGATTGGCCTCATCATTTTCCTTGGCCGGATATTTGATGCTGCGATGGATCCTGCCGTTGCCTACCTGTCGGACCGGTTCGATACGCGCTGGGGCCGGCGGAAGCCCTGGCTTTTGCTGAGTGCACCGCTGTTCGTCACAGGTTTCGTGATGATCGTTTCGCCACCACAGGACATTCACTGGGCCTACTTCCTGTTTGCGAATGTCCTTCTCTACTCAGGATGGACCCTGTTTGAGATTACGCATGTCGCCTGGGGTCTGGAGATGGACCGCGCCCCTGCCTCGCGTGCCCGCATCGCCGTGCTTCTTAAAGTTTGCGCCTATCTGGGATCGCTTGCATTTTTTGCATTCCCTTTCCTGTTTAATCCGGAACCGGGATCGACCGAGTTCACGCCGCAGGTCATGACCGCGCTGGGGATTGCGGTGGCGACGGCCTTTCCTTTGCTCGTCCTGCTTGCAGTCACGGCGGCGCCGCGTGAGCAGAGGGTCGGGGATCAGCCGTTCCGAATCCGCGAAGTTCTTTCGGAAATGTGCGCCAACCGATGTTTGCTGTTTTATCTTTGTGCGTTTGGCCTGTGGGCGCTCGCCGATGGTCTCATCGTCGGATTGTTCCTTGTCTATGTGGATGCCTATCACGACCTGTCGGCCGCCGAGGGGTTAATCCTGCTTGCCGCCTATCTGAGCCGGGTTGTCGCCGCGCCGCTCGTGCTGGCGCTGGTGCGCCTTTTCGATCTGCGCCGCTTCTGGGTTTTTGGTGCGCTCGCGAATGCAGGCCTGTACCTGACGTTGTTCCTGATCCCGGCGGGGGAAGGGGCTTTCCTCTGGCTGATGATCTTTGCGGTACTCGCCGGGTTGATTGATTGCGCGCTTGGCATCCTGGCGCTGATGCTGCTCGGCGAGGTGATTGATGACGATGCGCGTCGTACCCGGAGGGACAAGGCTGCAAGTTGCAAGGCCGCTGTCAATCTGGTCGAGAAAGCGCTGCGTGCGCTTGGCATGAGTGGCGGCCTTGTTATTGTCGGGGCGGCCGGCCTGGCGCTGGGCGAGGAGAACACCGGTTCTGCACTATGGACTTTGCTGGCTCTGCTGGCGCTCGGACCGGCTCTGCTGAACCTTGTCTCGGCATTCGGCATGTCCTTCCTGCGCTTTGATCCTGCAACCGGGGACGCAGAGACGAATGCCCGTGTCTCCTGACGACGGCTGGATCGGCGCAAGCGCTCAGGAGCAGGCGCAGGCAGTTTCTGAGCGGAGGGTGACCGCTGAGGCTCTTGCCCGGCTATACATCGAGCGCATCGAACGTCTGGATGGCAAGCTTGGTGCTTTCGTCCATGTTGACGCTGAAGCTGCGCTCTCGGCGGCTTATGAAATTGACAAGCGCTGCGCAGCGGGGGGCGTGGTCCTGCCTCTTGCCGGTGTCGCTTTTGCCGTGAAGGACAATGCCCATGTCGCAGGCATGCCGACGCGGCTTGGTTCTGCCGCCTTCGGAGATTCAGCGCAACCTCACGATGATCCGATTACCGCAAGGCTCAGGGCGGCGGGCGGCGTTGTGCTTGGCAAGACAAGCATGCCTGAACTGGGAATGCATTCAGCGACCAGCAGCGAAACATTCGGCCTGACTCGCAATCCCTGGAACCTTGATCACACACCGGGCGGCAGCAGCGGCGGCTCGGCTGCGGCGGTCGCTGCAGGGCTTGCCTCTATTGCCACCGGCTCTGATGGCGGAGGCTCGATCCGCACACCGGCGGCCTTTTGCGGCTTGGTCGGGCTGAAGCCGACAACTTCGCTCGTTCCCCGCAGCAATGGCGACTCCGCCCTGACGGCGCTCGGTTTCCTGACACGCACCGTCGCAGAGACCGCCCGGCTGCTTGATGTGGCCGGTGGCGCGCATCCTTGCGATCGGGGCTCGGTAAGTATGGCGGGCGAGCGGTTTGAAACAGCTCTGACCCTTCCCCTCGCGCCGGGCCTCCGCATAGTCTGGTCTCCAGATCTCGGCTATGCTCCGATTGAGCCGGAAATCGAGCACATCGCCCGCCGGGCTTTCGACCGTCTGCTGATGACTGCCCCGCTTGAGAGCATAAAGATGACCGTCATCCTGCCCAACATCTATCAGGCATGGGTGCAGGACGCATTCAACTTTGCCCTTGAGGATCTCCATTCTAAAGGTGTCAGGATCCAGCACCTGGATAAACGTACCAGAAGACTTCTGGATATACATTCCCGCTCGGATCCGTCCGTGTACCTGGAAGTACGGCGCGCCTTTGCCGAAATAGAGCGGCAGGCGGCGAAACTGTTCAGCGAGGTCGATATCCTTGCGACGCCTTCTACCGCGTGTGAACCATTCGGGGCAGGGAGTGAAATTCCGTCAGTCATAGCCGGGCGAGCGGCAGAGTGGACGGGCGCTGAACCCCTTTCGATGTTTGTCAATGTGCTCGGCGCGCCGGCGATCTCTGTGCCGGCTGGCGTTACGGGTTCGGGTCTGCCTGTCGGGTTGCAGTTGGTCGCGCGCAGGTTTGAGGACAGGACGCTGCTGCAGCTGGCGCACATGCTGGAGCGCGCCAGCCCCTGGCTGCGTCTGGCCCCGGACTATGCCTGACCCGCGAGCTGTTTGAGCGTTTTCCTGTCGACCTTGCCATTGGGCAGCATCGGCAAGCTGTCGACAATGCAGAAGCGCTTGGGGATCTTGTAGTTCGCCAACCGTTCGCGGCAGTGAGCCTGAAGGGTGGTTTCGTCGATGTCGGTACGGTTTGGAATCACGAACCCTACTCCAACCTCGGCATAAAGTGGATCGGCGACACTGACCACAGCGGCAAGCGCTACACCGGGATGCGCTTCAATTGCCTGTTCGATTTCAACGGGATAAACATTGTAACCGCCCGATTTGAACATTTCAGACCGCCGGCCGACGAGGGCGATGAGGCCATCTTCGCGGCGCATCGCGAGGTCGCCTGTCTTCAGCCAGCCGTCAGGGGTAAAGGCGGCTTTGGTCGCCTCGGGATTGCGCCAATAGCCTTTCATCAGGAAATCGCCCCGAACATGAATTTCGCCGGTTTCTCCGGCATTGGCCAGCGCCCCGTCGGCTGCGCGAATTTCAACGCTATACTCGCCGGGCGGAAAGCCGACACTGGCGGCGAACTGTTCATCGGTCAGGTCGACGCGTGCGAAGATGACGTTGCCAGTGGTCTCGGTCATTCCATAGACATTGCAGAGGTTCGGGCAGAGCGCGCGCAGGCGCCTGACCAGATCGATTGAAGCCGGATTGCCGCCCCACATAATGACGCGCAGCGATGACAGGTCGTGCTGGCCGAAGTCCGGCTGGTCGAGGATCATCTGCAACATCACTGGAATTTGCCCGAGATGGGTGATGCGCCTTTCGGCGACTGTTTTCAGGATTCCTGCCGGATCAAATTTACGCATAAACACGACCGTTCCCCCCGCGACCAGGGTTGTCATGCAGACATCACCGATGCAGGCGATATGGTTGATCGGAAAGTTGCATAACATCCGCTGGCCATCGGCATGAAGATTGTAGCGCGCATCTGTGCGCGAGCAGAAAACAAGGCCGTGATGGGTAAGCATCGCGCCTTTAGGTGTACCGGTCGTGCCGGAAGTATATACGATCAGGCAGGCATCATGAGGATCAATTTCCGCGCGTCGCATCTGGAGGGCCACCTCCGGCACGCCTGACCCTTGAGAGAGGAAGTCCTGCCATGCGCCTTCTGACTGATTGTCGCCGGGCAGGGAAATGATGCTTGTATGAAGGCCCGCCTCGGCGATGATTCCGGCGAGTTCGTCATAATAGTCTCGGCCATCCATGGCCTGCTCGGTCAGCAGTATCCGGGGTGCGGAATCGCTCAGCGGATGGGCCAGTTCAAAACGCGAATAGCGTGGATTCAAGCCGATCCAGCAGGCCCCGATCGATGCTGCGGCCAGGAATAGTTTCCATGCCAGCGCAGACGGTGGCGCAAGGGTAGCGACCCTGTCACCGGGCACGACCCCGGCGGCCATCATGGCCCGCGCGATGCGGTCTATCTCCGTTGCGGCCTGCGCATAGGTCCACGTTTTGTCGCCTTCGATCAGGGCAGGGCGGCCCGGAAATGCCTGAGCGCCGTACGCCGCATAATCACTGACAAGCCGCAGCGATGGCGGCATTGTCGCTTCGTCAGCGCTGCTGTGTCTGAGAGGCTCCTTCACGATGGCAGCCCGCCAAGACCAAGCATGTTCCAAACATGCAACTGCCAGAGAAAGACTGATCCCCCCGCAACTGCGAATGCTATGCCCGCAAGTTGGATGCGGGCCCGCTGCTGCTGGCGCAGAGCAATCAGGCACATGACGGCAGAGGCAAAAATCATAACCGCGCCGATCGGCGGCAGCAGGAATACTGTCCGCATTTCCGCAGAAACGCCGTAAACCAGTGCAGGCGTAAAGTAGCTGACCACAAGGGGAACAAACGCGATCATGGCGGCGCTTCCCGTCGTCAGGAGCATGCAGGCAAGAAGTTTGATCCGTGAATGGCGGGATGCGAACATCCCTGCGATTCCCAGAAGTGCGCCTAGGCCAAGCCCCCCGAGGCTGGCCACCAGCAAACTCCCATGCCGCGAGAGTGCCTCTGCAGGTGCCGGGCGTTCGAACATGAATGAGCCGATGCCAGAAAGAAAAATCTCGGTTTTGCCGGTATCCGGCGCCTTTCGTGCGAGCAGTGCTCCCAGTGCAACTGCGCTGGCCGGCGCGCCTTCAGACGGAACATATACGCCGGCAGCTGCGCGGACGAAGGTGTTGTGTTGACCAACAAACCCGACATCTATCTCCGTCTTGGATTTCCGCTCGACTGTCAGGCCCAGTGATAACGGCCAGAATAATTTCTCGATCGTCGAGTTGTTGCGGCGGCTTGGCACAAACCTGCCTTCGAGTTCCTCTGTTGCGCCCTGAAGCGGGACGTCGCTGAAAAGCAGGCTGGCTGGGGCCTGTCGAGCCGGAAGATAGCGGTGTGCCACGGCGTCGATGATCCGCGCTCCAGCATCGCCGGTCTGATCACTATTGAAAGCAATGAACAGGCTGATGCCGCTTTCGGGGAACATCACGAAATGCGTCTTGTATCCGGCAATATCTCCGTCGTGGCCGATTGCCTCATGGCCGTTCCAGCGGCTCTGCATAAAGCCCAGCGTCAGGCCAGCCGCCTGGGGCAGGTTGCCGAAATGACGCTGGTGCATGGCTGCGCGCGACTCTGGCGATAGCACCAGGGCGAGGCCTCCATCCGTCATCTGGGCGATGGCGAACCGCGCCATGTCCGATGCGGTTGTCGACAGCGCACCATTGGGATAAAGGTTCATGTGTTCAAAGGCGACGGGCGAAAGAGTGTCTCCATCGCCGGAATATCCCACAGCCAGATGCGCGCCTTCAGTATAGGGTGGCTGGCGCATTGTTGTCCGGGTCATGCCCAGGGGGCTGAATATCTTGGTCTCGAGATGCTCAGGGAACGGTGCATCTGCCGCACGCTCCACAATGTACGCTGCCAGCGCCGTCCCATAGTTTGAGTAAGCTGTTCGCAGGCCGGGCAACGCAACGCGCCTGGGCTTCATGCGGCGCAGTGTGTCAGAAAGCGGTTCACGTTCGGCGGCGCTGCGCGTGGACGCGCCGATATTTACATCCTCGAAGCCCGCCGTGTGCGTCATGAGATGGCGTAGAGTTACTGGCTCTCCGGGGAAGGTGTCGTCGATCACGAAGTCCAGATATTCATTGATATCCCGATCAATATCCAGAAGGCCCTCTTCGCGCAGTTGCAGGACGCTCATCCAGACGAAGGGCTTGGAGACCGATGCCACACGGAACATGGTCCGGTCTGGATCGACTCCGGCCGGCGCTGCAATGTCGGCATAGCCAAACCCCTCCAGAAAAACGATCCGGTCACCCTGCGTGATCGAGACCGCCGCGCCGGGGATATGGTTGGCTGCCATGGCTGCCTGTACTTCCCGGCTCACGAAGGCGGAGACGTCCTCGGAATCAAGCGGGCCGGGCACCTCCTGCGCTGTTCCGGGTAGCGCAAACAAAGTCCCGAGCACGCCGGCAAGGACAATAGAGGAGATCAGGTTCCGGGGGGCAGTATGCATCTGGGGCGCTCACCATGACGTGATATAGACCACAATCTAGCTGAAAAATTGACCAACGGTCAATTTATTCATTGCGAGCTATTGACCTTTAAAATAAAAAATGACCACTGGTCATATTCATGAGGCAATCAGCGGATGAGGTTCGGCAGAAAATGAAGATTAGGGCGAACATGACGAAGTGTGGATTGAAACTGGCGAGCTCGGTCGCGGCCGTCGCGCTGTGCATTGCCCCGCAGGCTTTCGCTCAATCAGAAGCAGATGATGAAACTGTCGTTCTGGACGAAGTCCTGGTTACGGCAGCGCGCCGCTCGCAATCTATTCTCGATGTCCCGCAGAGCATGCAGGCGCTGGGCGGCGCGATGCTGGAAGATTTAGTCATCAACAGTGTTGAAGATGTCGCTGCCCTGGCACCGAACCTCAATGTTGAGACCAACCGGAAGATCGGCGGGCGCTTCAACATTCGTGGCTTTGGAGACCAGGATGGTGCCTTCACGGCCTTTTCTACAGTCGGTACTTATATCGATGATACGCCCCTGACTGATGCGAGGGCAAATCTTCAGGCCGCGCTGTTCGATATCGACCGGGTTGAGGTGCTGCGCGGCCCGCAAGGCACGCTCTATGGCGAAGGTTCACTCGCGGGCACCGTTCGTATCATTACCAACCGCCCGGATGTGAATGAGTTCAGCGGTAAAGGCCTTGCGCGCGCTGAGATCACCGATGGCGGCGACCCGAGCTACCGGGTCGCCGGCGTGATCAACGTCCCTCTTGTAAAGGGCGTTACGGCGCTGCGTGTCACGGCCAGCCGTGATGATGTCGGCGGCTTTATGGATTCGGCGCCATGGCAGGCCGGAACGCCGATCAGCCGGAACGTCAACGGCAGTTCCGCCGACTATGTTCGCGCGGCTCTGCAATTTGAGCCGAATGCGCAGATCACGATCCGGCCCAGCTATACCTATGAGAATATCAGCGCCAAGGCAGGACCAATTGACTCGATCGCGCTGCCGGCATTCGTTGGCTATTCGAACGGGCCAGACTCCTTCTCCGATAAACTCCGCATCGCAGCGCTTGAAGCAGACTTCGATTTCGGCTGGGCGACCCTGACGTCCAGCACGTCTTATTATGAGCGCGACTTTGCCAGTATCGATGATGATCTGGGTGCCAACACCATAATCGACCTTTTCATTGCGCCGAGCACTGCTACCACGCAGGACTTCAGCCGGCAGACGGAGACACTGTCTCAGGAATTCAGGCTCGTCTCGTCAGACGCCACGCCGCTGACCTGGCTGGCTGGTGTCTTCTACCGGAAGAAGGACATGAGCGAAGATACGCTCATCCTGAACGATACGATCAATGCGATTGTCGGTAATCCGAATATCTTCTTTCAGGATAATGAAGCCCGATTCGAACAGCATGCAGTATTCGGCGAGCTTAACTACAGCCTGACAGACCGTCTCACGGTGACTGGCGGCATGCGTTGGTTTGAAGAGCAGGCAAGGTCCAGCCTTCAGTTTGGTGTGTTCGATCTCGGTGTGTTCGGCTTTGTTTTAAATCCTGAAATCACGCCGGACTTTTCGGAGAATGGAACGCTTTTCAAAGGGGCGTTGACCTACCAGGTTCAAGACAATCTGACCTTGTATGCCCTTTACTCCGAAGGATACCGGCCGGGTGGTGTGAATGATCGCCTGGTGGACCTGACGGGTATGTTAACGCCAGGCCAGCTGGCCGCCCTGAGCACGTATAACCGTGATGAAACAGCCAATTATGAGGCAGGTCTCAAGGGGCGTTTCCTTGATGGGCGCCTGTCTTTCAATCTGTCAGCCTTCAGTATTGACTGGAACGATACCCAGGTCGCAACGCAACCAATCCCGGGCGCTAATGTTGTGGTCAATGCAGACGGGGTCCGCAGCTCCGGCTTCGAGGCAGACTTCGCCGCCAGGGTTTCTGATGCGCTGCGCGTCGGAGGCGCAGTTGGTAATGCCGATGCAAAGACTGTTTCGGATACAGTTTCGGCTTCCGGGCTGATCCCGCGCGGTTCGCCGCTGGCGCATGCGCCGCTCTGGTCAGGAAATGTGTATGCAGAGTATCTATACTCGCTGGGCAATGCGAGGGACCTTCGCTTACGTATCGATGCGCGTTATACCGGCAAGCGGTTCAATGGTGTGGAGATAGTAGGCCAGCCTGCAACGGAGCTGGAGGCCTACACACTCCTGAACGCGACGGCAGGATATGAAACGCCTGACTGGTCGTTTAATCTCTACGTCAACAATCTGACGAATGAGAACGCCCAGTTGAACGCCATGATGTTTGATGACGGCCTGGTAGGCAATCTCGTTGCCGGCTATGTGCGGGCGCGGCCGAGAACGGTTGGTGTTCAGTTGCGCGCTCGTTTCTGATAAGGGCTCCTGGTCATGCAATCGAAGATTCATGACCTGCCCACGCCCTCTCTGTTGCTTGACCTCGGCAAGATGGAGCGCAACATCGCCCGTCTCGCCGGGCGCCTGCCTGCAGCCGTGGTTAAACTCCGCCCGCATCTGAAGACAACGAAGTGTATTGAGATTGCCAGCCTCATCCTTAAGGGGCGTGAAAAGTCGATAACTGTATCGACCCTCAAAGAGGCGCAGGTCTTTGGGCGGGCCGGTATTCTGGATATTCTGTATGCGGTGCAGATCACGCCCCAGAAGCTGCAAGATGTAACGGCTATCCGGAAGACCGGCGTAGACCTCAAGATCCTTGTCGACACTGATCAGGCTGCGCAGGCTGTCAGCGATCATGCCGCTGCGACTGGCGACCGTATCCCATGCCTGATTGAGGTCGATATCGACGGCCATCGCGGCGGGATAAGTCTTGAGGCAAAGGAAACGCTGCTTTCAATCGGGCGGATTCTGGATAAGGGCGCCCGCCTGGCTGGCATCATGACGCACGCCGGCGACAGTTATAACCTGTCGGATTATGCAAGCCTGCGCGCTGCGGCAGAATCGGAACGGCGGGGCGCGGTTCAGGCGGCGGACTGCCTGCGCGCTGGCGGGCTCAGTTGTGAGATCGTCAGCATCGGCTCTTCGCCCACTGCGCATGCGCTGGATAGTTTCGAAGGTATCACGGAGATCCGGGCAGGCGTTTATGTCTTTGGTGATCTGGTCCAATCTAATATCGGAGTCTGCGATGTCGACGACATCGCCATCAGTGTGCTGGCATCAGTTATTGGCCACCAGCCTCAAAAAGGATGGATAATAACCGATTGTGGCTGGACGGCCTTGTCCAGTGATCGCGGACAGCCGGGGCAGGCGATCGACTATGGATACGGCCAGGTATGCGATGAAAATGGCTGCCCGCTTGATGATCTGATCGTGCTGAACGTCAATCAGGAGCACGGCATAATCGGTTTGCGCCCCGGCGCTAATGGCCACTTGCCGGCATTGCCGGTCGGCAGCCGCGTCCGCATACTGCCTAACCATGCCTGCGCAGCAGCCCACCAACATCAGGCTTACAATGTAATACGCGGGTCTGACGTCATAGACGCCTGGCCGCGCTTCCGGGGTTGGACAATCGACAGCGCCGGAAACGCCCCGAAAGCAGACAGCCTGATTGTCCTTGACCATAAGACCGTTGCAGCTGCGAGCAGCCGCAACGGCGCCTTTAGTGCGGTCGCAAACGCCTTCAAGGCGATGGCCGATGGTTGCGCCACCGCCTTCCCGGTGGTGAATGCGCTGGTCGAGGCGCCCGAAACAGCCTTCAGCATCAAGGCCGGGGTCGATCATCAGCGGCGGCTGACGGGCCTTAAGATCGGCGCCTACTGGCCGGAAAACCAGGCGCGGTTCAACAGGCCCAATCACAACTCGACGACCCTTCTGCTGGATTATGAGACCGGCGCTCCGCGAGCTTTGGTGAATGCGCAGGCCCTGAACGGTTTGCGCACCGCCGCTGCCAATGCCGTCGCGACCAATGCCCTTGCGAGGCTGGATGCGCATGTGCTTCTGGTGATCGGCGCAGGCCATCAGGCCCGCTATGAAGTGCGCGCGCTGTGCGATGTCCGCCCGATAGAGCAATTGGTGATCTGGGCACGTGACCGGAGCGCGGCCGAACGCATGGCCAGCGAGCTTGCGGATCTTGGTATCGAGATGATCGTCGCTGATGATCCGGTCGCCGCCGCGCGCCGCGCTGACCTCATCACAACTGTCACAAAAGCCCGCAAGGCTCTGTTGCCCGCAGATGCGATCCGCCCGGGGGTGCACATTTCAGCCATGGGGGCGGATATGGTGGGAAAACAGGAGCTGGACCCGGAGATTCTGAGGCAAGCCTTGCTCTTCGCCGATTGGCCCGCGCAATCGGCGCGCATTGGCGAGTTCCAGCATGTTTGCGGCTCGGGCCTGCGCGCGTCGGGCGATATCGTTGCCATAGGCGAAGTGCTTGCCGGGCGCCATCCTGGCCGCAAGGCGCGGGACGCCATTACCGTGTTCGACAGTTCGGGTGTCGCCATACAGGATATCTATGTGGCCGGCGCGGTGCTGGACGCTGTGCTGGCTTCGGACACTGCGCGCCAGTTTTCTTTCTGATGCTCGACGCCTGCGCGCCTGCGCCAGCCAGCCGCTACCGGACGTTGGGTGTGCTTGGTGGTATGGGCCCGGCGGCAACCATTGACTTTATGGCAAAGCTGGTCGCGCGAACGCCGGCATTGCGGGATGAAGAACACATCCCCTGTATCATCATCAGTGATCCCCGCTTGCCGGACAGGACGGAGGCATTTCTCGGGGGCGATGGCGCCGAAGTTCTCAAGGCCCTGTCTGAAAGATTGCGGCGGTTGGAGGCGGCGGGCGCTGATGCCTTTGTCATGCCGTGCAATTCAGCCCATCACTGGGCTGAGACACTCGCGGCGCAGACGCGGCTGCCACTCATTCACATAGCCGATGCGAGCCTTGCGGAGGCTGTCCGCCGCGCGCCGGGCGCCCGGCGCATTGCGATCATGGGTACACCGGTGACACTGCGCTCAGGCTTTTATCAGCGCCGGATGCTGTCGCTCGGGCTCGCGCCGCTCACTTTGCAGGATGCTATGGTGGAGCGTGTGCTGTCAGGCGTCCGGCACATCAAGGCAGGCGATCTTGCGGGTGGGCGCGACCTGCTTTCAGCTGCCGCCTCAGAAATTTTTGCGACCGGCGCAGATGTGATCCTGATGGCGTGTACGGAGATTCCGCTTGTTCTGAAAGAGGGTGAGAACCCCCGCCTCATCGATACCAGCGCCGCACTCGCGCTGGCCAGTGTCGTCTGGTCCGGCTCGGCCGGGGCGCGTGAACGGAAGGTTGCCGCTTCCTCAGAGTAGGCGGGACGTGAGGCTTCAAAGCACAGCACGGCGCCGACATCTCCGGCGCAAAGCCACGCAACAACACGCTCGAAGCCCGGACGGGCAACCGTGCCGCTTGCCGACACTCCAAGATCATCGTCGATGAGTTCGGCCCTCTGAAACCCATGGTGACGCGCAGCATTCACCTGGTCGCACTGGCGGCGCTGGCTCTCGGGAGATTGTACACCTGACCCTGGCTGAACTGGCGGACATAGACCACAGCGCTGCGCTTCAGAAGTGCCGGCGGCAGGGGGCTGAGCGCGCTCAAGCGGCGCCTCCTTCGAGCCGGCGACAGTTCATGACCCCTGCGTTCCATTCAGGCGAGCGCTTATGAGCAGCGCGGTGAGCAAAGCCTGATAAATCCGCGTCCGTCACCAGATGCACACGCTTTGGAAGCGGGGGCGCACTTCGTCTCTTGTTCGCAAATCATGTTATACCGTTGTAATGAAAAGAATAATTTTCATACTTTCTTGATTGGTGCGCCTTCCCGCACCCAAACAAGCCCCTGATTTCCCTGCGGATTTCAGGGGGTCTTCTTTGCCGGAATTCAGGCGCCCGGACATGAAAGCTACCTTGGTCCGGTGGGGCCTGCGCTGAGCCTGTTTTGCTTAAATCTTACCGATCGGGAAGAATTAGGCTTGCAGCAAGGACTGCCTGTCAATATCTTCCCGATCGGGAAGGTAAAACATGATCAAGACGGCCAGGGAGTTCGGGCAGCGGGTGGCGAAGGCCCGGAGGGCGCTCGGCAT
>ERZ888423.1677-NODE-1677-length-18544-cov-5.244578_pt1 | contig 18544 bp, 21 predicted proteins | sample MGYA00520523_ERZ888423 | MGnify/ENA primary metagenome ERZ888423 (study PRJEB32303, sample SAMEA104408611) | aquatic metagenome | biome: Brackish water; feature: Pelagic; material: water | place: Baltic Sea | collected 2014-06-08T10:24:00 | depth 30,27 m ...
AGGCTTCATAGGTCTGGGATACAGTCTGGCCAAGCGCGTTGATCGTGCCTGCCCCAGTGATAACCACCCGTCTCATGTCTGGCTCTGATCAACCAGCGTTTCAACAGCCGCAATAATCGCCCCAACTGAGCTGATATCAAAGCTAGACTTGCCCGGCTCATTCGCATTGAACGGCACCGAAACATCAAATGCCTCTTCAATAGCAAAGATGCTTTCCACCAAACCCAAACTATCAATGCCCAGGCTCTCCAGCGTGGCCTCAGGTGTGACATCCGACAGATCAAGCAGTGCCTGTTCGGCTATGATTTCCATCACACGACGTGCAATTTCTGAGGCCATGACAAAGATTTTCCTTGAATGAAAGGGCGTTTGGCACCCAAATCAGGTGTCGGTTGAGCCCTTGTTCTGCATCAGTTTTGCAACAGTTTCTTGAAGCTGGGCCACCTGTGCCATCAAGCGCGGCAAACGGCGCAACCCTTTATAGCTGTCAACATGGGTCTGCATCTTCACGGCCGGATAGCCCAGCAAAACCCGGCCCGCCGGTGCATTGGTAAATATCTTGCTCGCACCACCTGCCACGACATCGTCACCCACAAAGATATTGTCGTTCACACCGCATTGCCCAGCCAATACAACCCGGTTGCCAATGCGGGCTGACCCAGCAATACCAACCTGCCCACACAGCAAACAATCCATACCAATCTCAACATTGTGGCCAATATGGACCAGGTTATCAAGTTTGGTGCCTGACCCGATGCGGGTTGCACGAATAGTCCCGCGATCGATCGCACAATTGGCGCCCAACTCGACATCATCGCCAATCTCAACCACCCCCAGAGAATGGATCCGCGACCAGCTTTGCGCAACGATCTGTGCCCGCGCACCCAGCGTCTCACGCACCTCTTCAACTCCAGATTTTTCCGGGGTGACAAAGGAAAACCCGTCCGAGCCAACCACAGCCCCCGGCTGGGCGATAAACCGATCACCAATATGCACCCGTGCGCCAATCCGCACGCCGTTCAGGATCAACGCATCATCACCAATTGTGGTCTCTTCGCTGATGGATACATGGGGTGCAATGCGCGCCCGCTCACCAATCCGCACGCCCCGCCCAATCACAACAAACGGGCCGATCGCTGCATTTGGACCAATCTGGGCGTCAGGGTGTACAATAGCTGTTGGGTGGCACCCCAACGCAATCTCTGGGCCTGGGTCAAAAAACTGGGTTAAACCCGACATTACGAACCGGGGCCGGGGCGCAAAAATAGCCCCCCGCAATCCAAGCGCCTGCCAATCAGCGCCTGGCCATAAAAGTGCCGCCTGCGCTTGGCCTTGCGAAAGGCCTTCGGCATAATGCGGGCTCATAGCCAACGCCAATTGGTCACTTTCTGCGCTGGACGGCTCTGACGCGCCTCGTAGTTTCATATCTCCATCACCCGCGAACTCAGCGCCAAGGGCCGCGGCGATTTGTCGAAGATTGTGGGTCATGGCGGGCTCCACCCAAGGCTGAGGGGCGCGTACTGCGCCTCTTTGGCGACCTTTTAGCTCTGAACCACGGGCAACTCCACCCCGGCCGACTGTAATGCCTGCCAGATGAGAGCATCGCGCCCATAAACATCACGCCGAAAATTTGCCCGCCCCTTGGCTGGAACAAAGGCAGTGGCATAAACCAAATGAACAGGAACCGGCTGCTGCAACATAACGGTGGCCTCAGCCCCTGCATTCAGCACCTTGGCAAAGGCCGCAACAGGGTCCGATTCTTGGCGTGCAAGCAAGGCATAGGCAAATTCAAAAGGTTCGGCCAAACGAATGCACCCATGGCTAAAGGCCCGGGTTTCGCGGGCAAAAAACGACTTTTGCGGGGTGTCATGCAGGTAGATATTCCAAGGATTGGGAAACATAAATTTCACCAACCCCAAGGCGTTTGCGTCAGACGGTCCTTGTTTCAAACTGTAGGGAAAGGTCTTTGCGGTAAATTCGGTAAAATTCAGCGTCTCACGCGGAATTTCGCGCCCCTGATCATCAATGACATTCAAATAAGACACCGCCGTAGGGTCTTCCTGCAATTTTGGCAGATATTCCGCAACCGTGATCGACCGTGGCACGTACCAACTGGGATTAATCACCATAAATTCCATCTGATCAGAAAATTCGGGGCTCCGCTGATCGTCAACATTACGTCCAACAACGGTACGTGTCTCAAAGGTCACCTGTCCATTATCGACAATTTTGGCGGTAAAATCCGCCTGATTAACCCAAACGTGGCGTGCACCAAGATCGCGCGGCAACCACCTCAGACGTTCCATCGCAACCACAACAGACTTCAGCCGGTCTTCGGCACTGCGGTTAATTTCGCCCAACGTACCCGGCCCAACGATCCCATCGTCAAATAAACCATGTTCACGCTGAAACTCCTGCACAGCCTCAAGCATCGCTGCATCAAACTGCCCTGTTGACGATCGCCCCAAATAGGCCATCGCCATCAACCTATCCCGCAGCGCCACAACACCCGGGCCCGTCGCACCGACCTCCAGCCGATCAGCCTCAACCATGGGCCCCCATCCACCCTTGGAAATCACGCGCTCCAAACGCAACTTTTCCGCCATTAATCGTTGATAATCGGGCAACTGCGGCGGCAACGATTGCAAAAATGCGTCCGGATCACTTTGGGCAAAGGCATTTAACAAGGCCAGAGGATCTGGCCGCGCAACTTTGCGCACCATGTCAGGCGTCACATCCGAAGGGCTGAGAACACCCGACGCCACATCACGGGCATAGGCCAAAAATGCCCGGCTCATCGCAAGCTCTGCCTGGCCGCGATCTCGCTGGGTTCGTCCCAAGCCCAAACGCAAATCTGACAAATCATAGCGCTCAACCGGCAATCCATGTGCGCCAGCACTATCCAATACGCGCGCCAAAGCCACCCGCCGCGCGCGATTGGCACCGCCTGTCCACAAAGGCGCAAAATCGCGTGCCTCATAAAAAGCCGAAATAGCCCGGTCTTTTGGGCCGACTTCTTCAATAGCCTGACGATAAGCAAATGGCTCTGCCGCAAAAACTGGGCCTTGCCCCACCATTCCTAAAACGGCCGACAGCAGGATAGCCCCAAACCACAAAGGAAATGCGGGATGAAAACGACGAAACGGGTTCATGGGTTTGCCTCGAGTTACAACCGTCTAAGGGTGTTCGAAAAGACGGGGCAGAGTCTACAAATAACCCAAACTTTCCATAAAATTTTCGCCAACTGCATTTGTCACGCAACACAAATACCGATGAACTCAAACCACCACGGCACTTTGGCCACCAAACTTAGGCAAAATTTCGCCTATGTCACACGCCTGACGTGTATCTCGGCCTTAAAAGACTTGGCCGACGAATCAAGGCGTGCCATACCTTCGTTAAGAATAGATATCTCATAGCGGGCATCTGCTAAAAAAGCTGTGAAGTGAGGGACATACTGAATGAGTGATGGGCGTTCGCAGGGTGTAACCCGCCGGGGTTTGCTGGGTTTATTTGCCGCAACGGCTCTGATTGCAGCCCCGACTTATGGGAATGCCTTTGGCCTCTTGCGCGGTGCAGGTGATATCCGCCGCATCCGTATGTCATCTGCACATACGGGCGAGGCCATTGATCTGATCTATTGGATAGATGGGAATTATGTGCCTGAAGCGCTTGCAGAAATCAGTCATTTTGCACGCGACTACCATTCAAACGCCGTGAAAGCGATCGATCCACGCACCATCGATATCGCAGCGGCCGCCCATCGCATGATGGATGCCGACGAAAGCTACACCTTGCTGTCTGGCTACCGCACGGCCAAGACCAACGCACAATTGCGTGCAAACACGCGGGGTGTCGCTCGCAATTCTTTGCACATGGCGGGTCAAGCAACAGATCTGCGGCTCAAGTCACGCTCGGTCACGCAAATGGCAAAAGCCGCAACTGCTTGCGCTGCGGGTGGCGTGGGCCGTTACTCAAAATCTAATTTTGTACACATGGATTGCGGCCCAGTGCGCCTTTGGGGCCGTTAAAAACCTGATACGGGCGCAGCGCGGCTGCCCCTATCAACAAAGATCAATAAATTTATTGGCCGCTATGTCAGCCCGCTTCATGCAACAGCTGATCCATCATCATTGATGGCTGGTCGCAACCTGCTTTGCCAACCACACGCGCCGGAACGCCTGCAACCGTTGTGCAAGGTGGAACATCCTCCAGCACAACTGACCCAGCCGCGATACGACTGCACGATCCAACAGAGATATTTCCAAGCACCTTAGCCCCTGCGCCAATCAGCACATTATCGCCAATCTTGGGGTGCCGATCACCATCTGCTTTACCCGTGCCCCCAAGCGTCACAGAGTGCAACATAGACACATTGTCACCCACCACCGCCGTTTCACCAATCACAATAGAATGTGCATGGTCCACCATGATCCCGCGCCCAAGTGTGGCGGCCGGGTGAATATCCACACCAAACACCTCGGAAACGCGCATCTGAATGAAATAGGCCAAATCTTTACGCCCACTGCCCCAAAGCCAATGACCAATGCGATAGGCTTGGATCGCCTGATAACCTTTAAAAAACAGCAACGGCTGGATAAAACGATGACAAGCCGGGTCACGTTCAAACACCGCTACCAAATCAGCACGCGCATCCATCACCAGATCATTTGATAAGGCATAGGCTTCATCGGCAATTTCCCGCAGAATCTGCTCTGACATCTCGCCTGATGCCAATTTAAGTGAAAACCGATACGCCAGCGCCCGCTCCATCGTTGGATGATGCAAGAGGCTTGAATGGATCAATCCCCCCAAAAGCGGCTCAGCCTGAATGGCGTCGCGCGCCTCTTCCTGAATCCGGGTCCATATCGGGTCAAGCTTTGTCATTCTTGCAAGCGTCTTTGACATGTCCACCCTCGCTTATCAGCTCATATTCTGCGGGATCTTTACCCCAAACTAATGCTTAGTTTAACCCAAAAAGCGCAAGATTGCACCCCCTCGACTTTATGCGTTCTTTATCCAGATTGCAGCCGGTCTTGACGAGCTGAGTTGTTTGTTTTCAAATTCAAAAACCGTTGGCGCCGTGGTTGAATAATCCCAACTAACCCGCAGCACTTTGGCAGGCCAGCGCGTTGGCACGACCGAGGGCAAATCGGGGGTCGCGTTGGTTAACAATGATGCAACGGACGCGTATGAATTGCTCCAAAAACCCAACCAATACCCCCGCCCCAGTTCAAACCGAAAAGAAAGATCTGTCGTCACCGTCCCTGCGGATGATAAATCAAGGTCTGGCGATTCATACAAAAGCCCCGCCGGATAAAAATCCGCATCCGACCCATAGATTACGATGCGCCCCAGGGCTGCCGGCTTCTGTGTAATAATCACCAGGCCTAATTTGGTGGCATCGATATCGCGCAACGGGGCAAAGGGGAATAACTCGCACCGATCAGGCGCAGATGAGACACCCGGCAGGTTTTGCAACCCACTGGTTGTCGGCGTGATCCAAGTGCCACTTTTGGCCAACACCAGCGGCGGCGCAACCACGTCACCCCCAACCGCACCGCCACCCCCTGCGCCCAGCACTTGGTTATGGCCGTTGACCCGTGACTGAAAGCCCGGCAGCGTAGCATCATACCAAATCGCACCATCTTGCACCCCCTCAGGCTCCGAGCCACCTCCGCCCAAAACAAGCCCCTCAGGCAAACGCACCATCGCACTCTGGCCATCCAAAGCCAGCGCCGTCTTGTAATCACCGGCATCAGTGCGGATTTTCATAGAAAACTCGTCATTTCCCAATAATCCAAACATCGCCCGCAAAACATAATCTGACTTAAAAGACATTGACGCCTCAGCCTCGGCACCAGTCTTGTTCATTGTCAAATCAAACGACCCATCTGAGGTCATGAGCGCATTGGTTCCCGAAAACACAAAACGATTAAGGTCGTCGGGTGCGGTACCAATCCCCAGCGCATCCGTTTGGCGTGTATCATCTTTAACAATGAGTGCGCGCCATGTGTCCCCGGTATAGACGAGGGCATGCTGCTGCGCAGCATCCCATACCAACCACCCTTCAGCCGGTTGATGAAACACCCAGCCGCCCGCAAAAAAGGCGGCAACACGTCCCTCCTGCCCAAGCCAAGCATCGGTTGCAGGCGCTGCCACGATGTAGCGTACCCCCTCAGTTGGAAAGGCCGGCGGCGTATGCAGCTGGGCCGAGGAAACGCTCATTTGCACCAGTTGGTCCAACAACGCCAAAGCTTCATTCACCGTCACATGCTTTTGGGCCTGTGCGGGCTGCAAAAGCGGCAGTTTAAGCTGTGTTGTTTCATTCATTGACGACAATCCTTTTAAATGGGCCCGCTCCAAAGCGGTCTGATATCTGGGCAACTTGCAGTTCAAATCCACCAAGCACGCCGTCTGAGGCCTGCGCGGCGGCAGAATAGCTCCATTGCGGGCGAGACACCGTTGCTTCATGGCAAAGCGTGCCATTTGACATTACCTGCACCAGATATTGCTCAGACGCCTCTACCAACGGCACGTCTTGTTCTTGCCATAAATCACCATCGCGCCGCGCACGTCGGATCCAGCTCGCCCAAACCCCACCATCAGCAGCACGCACCGCACGCAGATGTGCCGGGCTATAAGGCCGCAGCCCTATGCCGCGAAAACTGGCGACTTTGTGCACAAATGCAGGGTCATCATAACCAAGTTGGGCTGGACCAATGCGGTAATGCCGCTCAACACCGCGTGCTGATGACGGCAAACTGATCTGTGCCACAGCACTGCTCATTAGAACGACGATACTGCCGATGGGCCAAGTCTCTGGCATAATCGCATCCGTGCCGCACTGCCCCCGCAATCGCATCGACAACGCATACGTATTTGGCGCAACCAATGTGGCTGTCGCAAATTGAAACAGCTCCCAATTCTCGGCACTGCCATCGCCGATCGCCATCAAATTGTCACCACTTAACACCCCACCAAGGCTCGATGAACTGAGCAGACCACTGTTGGTCTTAACCACAAGCGGCGCACCCCGATCCCAGAGCCCAGGCATTGCTGACAACAGCGCATTTTGGGTCACACCAAAAACCGTTGGTGCGTCCAGCAACTGACGCCACGTGTAGCCCTCATCAAAATTGGCATCATAAAGCGCAACAGAACCGGGCCAAGGCACCGCCGACACCGCCAAATGTGGCGCATGCGGATCTTCGTCGCCACTCATCAATGGCAGGTCCAGAAACTGTGGATAGGTCGGAACAGGGGCCACAAACGGGCGCATCGCCACACGCTCTTCAGCAAAATCACTGGGCACATAAATACCGGGCTCAACCCGCACGGCCTCAAGTTCTAAATGGCCCGCCATTTCCACCCGATCAATCCGAAAAAGCCCCTCGGCCCCGCCATCGCGCAACGCCACCACTGCACCTGCACCAATTGCAAGCCGCGAGGGTGGCAACCGAAACCGCACTCGGTCCCGGGCCACATGCGCTTCGGCCAGCCAGCGCTCTGCGATGGCACGCCCCTCGGCTTGTGTCAGAACCAAAGGCAAATCACTTTGTGAAACGCTGGGCGCGGTGTCATCGGGCAAAACCGCTTCGGCTGATCGAATTTCATAGACACCATCTGCCTCGATAAATCCCAGTTGAACACGCCCTGCGGTCTCAGCCTCGGCCGAGCGTCCCAGTTCAAACACCGCAGCCCCGTCATCGGCAACTGCCAGATCATCGGGTCCCAGCGTCACCTCGGCCTCTCTCCCGCGCATCTGAAAAACAACCTTGCCGTCCCGCTCCACCGCATCAAAGCCATAAGCCAGCATCAGCGTTTGCAGACTGGCACGGGCAGTCTGGGTCGACTCAAAACGATACCCCCGCACCGCACCATAAAGCCCGCTGACATCAAATGTGGTTACACCACTCTTGCGGCAAATCTCGGCCACCACATTTGCCAAGGGCTGCAAAAGAGCACGCCCGGTCAACCAGTGGCCCCGGGCATGATTTTCGCCGTCGCTCCACAGCGATATCGCGTTTGGAAAAGCAGGATATGGCCGCGCATCCCAGGCCCAAACATGCGCATGGGCCCAATCCACCATCCGCCCGTCATAGTCAGACGCGGTGGGGTTGTTGTCTGGCATATTCCAGAATTGCGCCATGGCCCGATGATACTGCAGCAACATAAGATCATCACGCCGCCCATTTGAATAATGCGGCAACGCGGACTCTGATGATTTTGCATCCAGAAACTTATTGGGCTGGTTCGCCCCCTTATCAATCGCGGCGCAGCCCAATTCGGTGAACCATATGGGCTTTGATCCCGGAACCCAGGCCGTTGGCGTGGCACTGCGTTTGCCGTCAACACGCTCATGATGTGGGCCGTTCCACCAGCTTTTGATATCCTTGAACCGATAGATCCAAGCCTCGTCATGCGCGCCATCAGAGATCGGCGTGCGGATCTGCGCCTCTCGATGCGCATGTGAGGCATAATACCACGCAAACCCCTCGCCACCCATAATATTGGCCTTAAGGTAATCGAGATTATAGACAGAGCCCCAAGCCGCATCAGCATGTGCAGGCCCGTCGCGCCAATCGGCAAGCGGCATGTAATTATCAATACCGATGAAATCGATCGCCTCATCCGCCCATAGCGGGTCCAGATGAAAAAAGACATCACCGTTGCCAGGGTGACAGCCAAAGTATTCCGACCAATCCGCAGCATAAGAAATCCGCGTCTCAGCCCCCAGAATGGCCCGCACATCCCCCGCCAACCGCCGCAACTCCGACACAGCGGGAAAGACATTCTGCGCCGCGCGGATCTGCGTCAAACCGCGCATTTCCGAGCCAATACAAAACGCATCCACCCCACCAGCCGCCTTTGCCAAATGCGCATAATGCAAAATAAACCGGCGAAACGAGAATTCATCAGGCCCACGATACTCCACGTCAGCCCCGCTGATCACAAAGTCTGACGCAGCCGCCTGCCCGAAAAATTCAGACACTTCCGCTGTGGCGGCGTCCGTGCCATCGGGTGACCCATCTTGGCCCGGCGCCCGTGATAACGTCACCCGCCCCCGCCAAGGCAGCACGGCTTGATCTGGCGCATCACTCCAAGGGTCCGCCCGCCCATTGCCCGCCAGCTGTTCCATCAGCACAAACGGGTAAAACATCACCTCTTGCCCGCGCTCTTTTATCGCTGCAATGGCCTCAATCACAGATTGGTCCGAGGGCGTGCCACCATAAACCGGTCGGCCATTCACTTGCGCAATTGTCTCAGCCTGCGCCCGCATCACACCGCAAACGCGCCAAGGCATGGGTGCCGCATCTTGCGCACGTTGTTCAACCTTCGGCTTGATCTGACACATCCCACAGCGCAAATCATCGCCAAACCATGAAACAACCAGGGAAACCGAGCCACATCGGGGCAGCTCTTGTCGCATAGCATTCAGTGCAGTCGTAAAATCGGTCTTTCCGCTTGCGGTGTTGATATTCAATGACGTGTTGACGCCGGGGCCACTTTCGGCATGCACCCGACTGGTTGCCAAGGCATATTCCCCAGTCCCCGGCATCATCGCAACAGCCCGAACGGCGCCAGCCAAATCAGGCGCCACGTCCCCATCCAAGCCTTCAGCAGAGCGGAACACCTCAAAGGTAAATTGTGGCACACGATTGCCAAACCGGCTCAGATCCAGATCTTCAATCACCACATAAGCGGTGCCTCGATAGCCCGGCGCCTGCCCCACCCCCTCTACCGCCTCAATCTTCGGATCTGGCAGCTGATCCACCCGACCCTCATAAACACGCAGGCTCATCAAATCAGCCGCCAGTTGCTGCCCATCTGCCCAAATTCGACCAATGCCCGAAATTTCACCGTCACAAAGTGCAATCGCAAGACTGACCGAATAGCTATACTGCGTCACAGATGCGCGTCGCGCGCTCCCCTTACCGCCGCTGCTGGTCGTAGAACTTTCAGCAAAACGCGAGGCCCAGATCACCTGGCCACTCAGGCGCATACGCCCAACAACCCGCGCAATTGCACGGCCCTCAGTGGCACCGGTCAGCCGCAGCCGATCCAACCGCCCAACCTCGACCGCCGCAGAACCACCGCCCAACAATGTCTGGTCGATCATCTGCCCAAGTGTCGCCCCAGCTGCCCGCCCAAGAACAGCCCCCGATAATCCCAAAACCGCACCACCAAAGCCCGCCCCAAAGGCCGCACCCGCCGCACCAAGAACCAGTGTTGCCATCACAAAACCTCTTTAGGAAAGGCAAACCGCGCCACCAATCGGCGCTGCCACGGCGCAGAAAAGGGACTTTCAACCACCCCGTGCCCACTGAAAGCATGGATGAAACTGGCGTTTGCTCCCACTTCAGTCACAATACCCAGATGTTTTGCAACACCAGCCTCACGCATGCGAAACAACACCACATCCCCAACATCCGCTGCCCATTTCGCCTTGCGCAGCAAATGCCGCTCGGCCGCGCGCCACAGCGCCTCATCACGGCTGGGTTCAGACCAATCGTGGGTATAGGGCGGCACCTGTTCCGGCTCAGTGCCATAAAGTGCGCGCCAAACACCGCGCAAAAGGCCCAGACAATCCGCCCCCGCCCCCAAGCTCGACGCTTGATGATGATAGGGCGTGCCAAGCCAACGCCGTGCCTCGGTAACAATCATCCTGCATTGCTCTTGTATCATTGCAGACTGCCCCCATCATTGCGGCTGTCACGGCTGGGATAGGCCATAAGCCAATCTTCACCCGGCATGTGCGGAAAGCCGCGAAAATTCAAAAAGTTCGCAAATTTCAACCGGCAGCTGGTTGCGGTTTTGTCGCAACCAGCCTCGATCATCACTGTGTCACCCACAGCTGGCTCAACACTGAACCTTTGCCAAAGCTCAATCGTTCGGGCGCTGCCAGAAACGCGGTCATTTTTGATCACGCCCGAAAGCCCAGCCCCAGCTCCACTCTGCACGCGAAAGCGTCCACCTTCAAACCAGCGATCCGAAAAGCTGTTAAAGACATCAAACCGAAAGATCCGACCGTCCTGTACATCCTCAATCATGCGCTCGGCATGAAAAAGCGGCTGCTGCAAATCAACCCTGCAAGACGCATCACCCAGAACCGCCGCACATTGCCGCTGATAAACCCGGCCCTGCGGCTGATTGAGCCGCTCGGCCAAGCCGCGCAACTCAGCCCGAAAACTGCCACCAGCGCGTTCAATCTCCCCCAAGGCGCCACGAAACTGCACGTATCTGACAGATGGATCAACCCAGTTCACCAACCAAGCGATCACGTCAGCCCCATCATAACGGCCCGCCAAAATATCTGGCTCCGACAACGCTGTACTGCTTAACGCCCCAAAGGCCTCCGAATTGTCGACAGACAAACCGGTTGATTGCTGCAATGCCTTTGCCGTCACGCCGGAACTGGCCTTGAAGGTGATACCCTCAAACGTCAAATCTTGATCATGGTCAGTAAACCCCAACCGCACACCATCGCGCCGCAAGATAGCCCAAGCGCGGCACAGCGTGGTTGGGCCTTGTGTCAAATGCGCCTCCAGCCCCGACATCAAATCCGGACCTCCACCACCGGTACGCTCATCGCCTCGCCCGCGCGAAAACTTGAAACCGATGTCTGAATGCGATCAGTGTCAAACCGCGCTGGCACATCAAATTCAAACCCTGCCGTAATGCGCTCCTCGGGTCCTGGTGGCTCGGCAAACAGCACAATCCCAGTCGTGCTATCCACAGAATACTGCTCGCCCTCGGTCATCTCTCGGCCCAGCAGTCCCACACGGACGGATCCAGCAACCGGTTTACGGATTGGCCGTACATAATCATGCCCCCCCGAACGATAGGTTTTGGTCAATTGAAACACTCGGGTTTCGCCATCACCCAAAGCAATATTCTGATCTTCAAAACTGGGGCGCAGCGGTGCTGCACACGTTTGGTAATCGGCCCAATCCTTCCAGCGAAACCCATAAAGCTGGCCCTGCCGTGCTTCAAAAAACGCAATCAGCGTTTCGATATCCTTCAAACTGCGCAACCCGACACCCGCGTCATAGCGGCGCCGTGAATGGGCCCAGGGCGTGTTGCGCTCTTCAAATCCATTTGACAGCGTCACAATCTCTGTGCGCCGTTCAGGCCCACCAACTGAGCCAAAGCTCAGGTTTGCGGGAAACCGCACCTCATGAAATCCCATGTTGCCTCCTAGCGATTGCGCTGACCGCGCGTCAAAAGACGCGCCAGTTCTGCCGAAATCTGACTTTGTGATCGCTGGAACCCCTGAACATCGGGGGTTGAGACATGCATCACCACGCTTACCGGTTGGCCACCACCACCCGAATTGCGCACCCCTAATCGCCCATCCGCACCGCGCGTCAACGGCATGATCGCCTCAGGGCCCGCCTCGCCCATTAAGCCGCGCTGCCCGCCTCGCATCGCAAAAGACGTGGGCCCAGTGACCACACCGCCTGCCGCAAAAGGCAGGACACGGCCTTGGGCAAAGCTGCCCCCCTTTGCAAAGGGCAACAGACCACTCATCGCAGAATTTAGCCCATTTGCGACAAAGCCGCCCAACGTGTTTTGCACCGGCTTCATGGCGGTTGAATACACATTATCCACCATTGAGCGTGCAACCGATTTCAACGCGTCAGACAGTTTCATGCCGTCAAAAACCAACCCGTCAAAGGCTCGTCGCAACCCCCCACCGATTGATGTGGTCAACGAACCGACCTCGCGGCTGGTAAACGCCATGCCCTGGCGCATCCGATCAAGCTCCCCTTGAAAAGCCCCAGCCATCGCCTGTGCACCTTGCAGGCTTTCCTCAAGCCGTGTGATCTGATCGCTCAGCTCATCCACATTTGCCATCCGTTTGTCCTTTCGTCACATTACCGTACCGCCGGTCCAACTCGTGCAGACGGGCGCGCGTCAGTGGCACCGGCGCCTCTTCCATGCCCAGCATCACCAAAAGCTCTATTGGGGTCAGCGCCCAGAAGTCGCGCGGGCACAGGCCCAGATCGCGCAGCCCGCGCCGCATCAGCCCGTGCCAATCCATCCGTCTTATTCCGCCTGCGGCAAATGGAAGGCCCGGGCCAAAACCTCGGCGGCAAGACGCGCGGCCGTGACCGGGCCACCCTCAATCTCAACAGCCAGCAGATCAGCGGCTTGGCCTTGCCAACCGCCACCGCGCAACCCCGCCACAATCAAGGCCAGGACATCGCGGCTGGAAAACGCCCCAGCCTCAAACCGTGCCACCAAATCCATCAGCGACCCAACCTGCAGCGTTTGCTCCAACTCAGCCAACGCCCCCAGCGTAAGCCGCATGACATGGCGCTGACCATCCAGCCATATTGCCACCTCGCCTGCATAGGGATTGGCCATCACAGCGCCGTAAATGTCAGCGCCCCAGCTGAGGCCAGCGACAGCTCATAACTTGCCTCACCATTATGGCTGCCGGCATATTCAATCGCCGTAATCTGAAACGGCCCCTGTACCACGCCAAAATCGGGGATAATCACTTGAAATTCGGGAACTTCCCCATCAAAAAAAATCTGCCGCGCACGCTCATCAGTCGCAGCATCGCGAAACACCCCCGAACCTGAAATGGTGGCTGATTTCACCCCCGCGCCCGACAACAGCTCACGCCAACCGCCTTGGCTTTCCAGGCTGGTCACATCCACTGTTTCCGCGTTGAAACTGATCCGCGTGGCACGCAGACCTGCGATGGTTTCAAACTGTGCGTCCCCGTTTAAATCCAGCTTGATCAACAGATCCTTGCCGTTTTGGGCTGCCATCTTCGTGTCTCCTGATAAAAGTTCAATTGTCCTCAACGCGCGCACGAAAGGTCAGATCAACCCGCCGCAACGCGCCTTTATCCGCCCGTCGCGCTGCCGCACGCAAAAACCACAGCCCAACCACACGGCCCCGGCTCAGGCTAAGCGGTGCGGATTGCAAACTGTCTGACACCTCTGCGGCCACAGATTTTGCCAACTGAAATCCAGCCGCATCCGACACCACGGTAATCACAAAATCATGTTCCGCTCCCGCGCCCGACTTGTCAGACCGGTCACGAACATCTTCGGGGCCAAGCGTGACATAGGTGCCAGACACCGTGCCAATTGGCGCCGCATCAAAAATCCCTATTCCAACCAAAGCCCTCAGGGCCTCACTGGCCCAAAGCCGTTGGAAAACCGCCGCCTGCAACGCAGGCGAAACTGCATAGCTCATGCTCCAGCCTCCTCTTGCGTCAAACAGATCAAATAGCGGCCAAGGGCGTCACGCTCACTGACTGCCAAAATCTGAAACACACGGTTTCCATCACGAAAGCGCTGCGTGGCGCGCGGGCGTGACGGCGCATCAGACGGGGCCGCGCGCACTGTAACGCGGTGCATGACTTGCGACACAGTCAGCGGGTCAGCATAGCGTTCGCGCCCCATTCCCATCTTGACCTCAGCCCATAACGCGCCCAATGCCACCCATTGCGTCGCATAGCCGCCCGCACCATCAGGCACAGTTTGCTGCTCTTCCAAGACCAGTTTTCGATTCAATAAAATGGGGCTCATACCGGCGCCCCCACCCCCAGCCGCACCGCGCGCCATCGCTCGGTCAGCGCCACAACTGCGGACGGCATCGCGGCACCGTCACGCTGGTCATGGTATTGCGCGGCCAGCATCAAAACCGCATGCTGCAAATCTGATGGAATATCCAACCAACTGGCGCCAAAACCCGCCTGCAATCGCACCTCAGCCTGCCCGCCCTCTGGGATCAACGGTAACAACACCCCCGCCGCCCGCAGCAAAGGGCGATGCAAATCCGCCTCCAGCCGATAGCGATCAGAGGGCACCACACTTTGCACACCAGCCGCATCCACCAAGGTCACGCTGTCGATCTGCGGCACGGGTGCCAGCGGTATCGCCACAACCGACAGGTCACGCCACATCGCAACCGTCCACAAAAAGGACCGACGCACCAAAACCTTGCCCGTACGCCCCTCAATCGCTGCAACGGCAGCCCGCAACATGCCCAACAACGCCGGGTCCTGCGCTCCGTCATCGGCAAAACCACTGCTCAACCGCAACAGATCTTTGAACCCCTGCAAAGGCAAATCAGTATCCGCCAGGCGGGATTGCTCTGTCATCATCATAAGATTTCTCCGAAAAATTTCGCAGCCCCCGAATGGCGTGGACGCGCGCCCCCGCATTGCTCGGACGGAGGGGAACAGCTAGAAAACACGGGCCAGTCTGGCGCGCGCCCACGACCTGGGCCGTGGCAAACACCACCGCCCAGGCCCCTGCCCTCGATCTTAGCTGGCTGCGAATTTCAGCAGCTTGATCGCGGCAAAGTCAGTCACCTCGCCGCCGACACGTTTGCTCGCAAAAAACAACACGTGTGGCTTGGCCGAAAACGGATCACGCAACACCCGCACATCAGGGCGTTCGGCAATTGTATAACCGGCGGTGAAATCACCAAAAGCAACGGCAAAGCTTGAATTGGCAATATCTGGCATGTCTTCAGCGATCAGCACCCGATACCCCATCAGACGCGCGGGTTCCCCTGCGGCCAAACCATCCGACCAAAGGAAACGCCCGTCAGCATCCTTCATTTTGCGCACGGCGCCTGCCGTTTTCGAATTCATCACGAAAACCGCATTTGCACGATAATCAGCCGACAAGGCATAGACCAAATCAATGATCGCATCCGCCGAATTCAGCGCACTGAAATCGCCCGCCGTCCCAGTGGGAACATAGCCAAGCTTGCCCCAAGCCCAATTGGCATTTGTGGTCTTATCCGTCGTCAAAAACCCCTTGGGTTTGTCGATCCCATCACCACTGACAAACGCCGCAGCCTCAGCGCGAATAAACCGCCCCGCAATCTTGCCAGCCAACCAAGCTTCGACATCAAAGGCAGCATCGTCGAGCAAGCGCTGGCTGGCTTTGGGCATCGCTGACAGCTCGTGCAGCTTGATCGAAATGCGCTCAATCGCTGGGCTTGCGGTCTCGGAAATCGCGCCAGTTTCCGTGGCCCAGCCCGATCCTACCTCTGAGCGGTCGATCAATACATCAAAGCTGCTGGCTTCAACCGTCACAACATTCGCAATCGCCCGCAATGACGAGGTGCCAACCAGCATCGAACGAATGGTATCAGCTGTCTTTGGATCCACCAAATAGCCGCCATCCGCAGCAACAGCCGTGCTCATAGCCTTACCCTCAAGCACCAAACCGCGCAAACCGTCGTCGTCGCCCGAACGCAAATAGGCGTTAAACGCCTTGCCATGTGGCAATTCGGTGTCCGCCTGCACAGCCAAAGCAGGGCGAGTATAGGTCATTGTTTTGCGGTCCAGCATGGTCAATCGCTCTTCATGATGTTGCAGCCTCGACATGAGGCCAGATTGAAATTCGTTGAAATCGTTTACAAACCCTGACAGCGCGGTCTTCACCTCTGCCGCCGGGTCCCCTCCATCGGGCACAGCCATATCGGCCCGGGCCCGTGCCTCGGTCTTTCTCATCTCCATACCTTTCCCAAAGCGTCAAAGCGCAGGCGGAATGCCTGCCATTGCCTGCCGCGCCTCATTCAAGGCCGCAGTCAGTTCGCGCCAAAGGCCATAGGGCGCATCACCCTTGACCCCCACGCGCGCATCGGGAAGCATCGGAAACGTCACCAGCGATACCTCCCAAAGTTCTACCTGTGACAACAGCCGCTGCCCCTTGGCGTTCCGTTCGGCCGTGACCGTGCGATAGCCGATGGACAAACCGTCGATCGCCCCAGCCCCAATCAGCGCCACCGCCTCGCGGCCGCGCGCCACATCACGCAGCAACCGCCCCTTAACAAACAACCCACGCCCATCTTGTCGCACTTCATCCCAAATGCCGATTGGCTCTGCTGGATCATGCTGCCACAGCATTTTCACCCGGCCTTTGCGCGCCGCCAGCGCGGCAAGCGATGCCCCAAACGCCCCCGGCATCACGACATCGCCGCCCTGATCACATTCCCCAAACAATGAGGCATAGCCCGAAATCTGATGACCATCGGTCACGCTAAAGGTCTCACTCAGCCCCACAAACTTGTGTTCCAGACCACTGCTATTCATTACTTTTCCCTTTATTTTTAATGATTTGCTGCGGCCAACAAAGTGTTGGCGCCCTGTGCCAACAAAAACCCCGCCACCCCGTAAACCGCCAACCAGATGCGCTTTTCCATCCGCTCCAGCGTCGCCTCAATCTGTCCCAACCGATAGGCCAGCGCGCTCCAACGCTCTTCGGCCACGCGTTCATTGGCCTCAATCCGGGCGGCGGCGGCATCAAAACTGTCATAAAGATAGCGCGATCCCCCCACCGCAGGCCCCGCCTCACGGTGCAGGCTCATGCGTCAGTCACCAAACGCGGCAGCCCCAACAAGGCCCGCTTTTCAGCATCACTCAAAAAAGTCGCAGCCCCAACGCGGGCCCATTGCTGATCGCGTTCTTGCGCGAGGGCCGGCACCTGATCCAAATCAGGGCGCAACCCAACCACCACCCCCGCCAAGCCTGACAACCACTGCGAAACCGATCCCATAACCCGACTGACCAGCGGTACCACCGTCAGCCGATAAAACGCCCGATTGGCTTCTTGATAATTGGAATAGGTCGCATCACCCGTCAGCCCCAGCAGCATCGGTGGCACACCAAAGGCCACAGCAATTTCTCGCGCGGCGGCTTCTTTGGTCTTTTGAAATTCCATATCCGAGGGGCTGAACCCCATCGGCTTCCAATCCAAGCCCCCCTCCAACAGCATTGGGCGGCCCGCATTGCGTGCGCCTTGGTGGTGGGCCTCCATTTCTTCAACCAGCCGTTCATATTGCTCGGTTGACATTACCCCCTGCCCCTCGCTGCCACGGTAAACAATCGCCCCTGATGGCCGCGCCGCATTGTCCAGCAACGCCTTTGACCAGCGCGAGGCCGAATTATGCACATCAATCGCCGTAGCGGCCGCCTGCATGGGCGACAGCCCATAGTGGTCGTCCTGGGGATGAAAGGTCTTGATATGGCAAATCTGCGCCACGCCACCTGTGACATCAAAGCGATGCTTGCGTCCCCCCACCGCATAGTCATAGGCCACAGGCCACCCATCCGCCCCGGGCACCAAACTCATCCGGTCCGAGCGCAGCACATGCAGTTCAATCGGCAAACCGGCATCCGCGCCAACAGCCTCCAAATAACCATTGCCCGAAAGCAAAAGCTGGCCATAAAGCGCTTCAAACAGCTCAGCCCGCCCCTGTGCCGCATTGGGCCGCCCAATCAGGTTTAAGATCGGGTGCGTCTCATAGCGCCGTTCGTGATCTTGACACACCAGCGGCAACGCCGCCGCCGCCTCAGCAATCAGACGTACGGCACGAAAACCGATTGGATTGCCCTGAAACCCGGTTTTGGTCAGCGACACCGTATCGCGCGGGCTCCAAGCCACGCGGCCCGACGTGCCATAGGCAATCACCCGCCCCGTAGCCGAAGCCTTTTGCTCCGGTATCGCCCGTTGCGACCTGCGAATAAAATCGAACACCATGCAACAAAGCTCCTTTG
>ERZ888423.1678-NODE-1678-length-18538-cov-9.229508_pt1 | contig 18538 bp, 20 predicted proteins | sample MGYA00520523_ERZ888423 | MGnify/ENA primary metagenome ERZ888423 (study PRJEB32303, sample SAMEA104408611) | aquatic metagenome | biome: Brackish water; feature: Pelagic; material: water | place: Baltic Sea | collected 2014-06-08T10:24:00 | depth 30,27 m ...
GATGTTATATTACTACCAATAATATGTGAATTAGCAAAGGTAGAAGTATTGTTGTACCGACCTCCTAAAACACTTGAATTAATACCTGATGCAGTATTATCGAACCCACCTCCTATTGTTGAAGTATGACCAGATGCCGTGTTATTACGACCACCACCTACAATTGAATTACTACCTGATGATATGTTACCGTACCCACCACCTATTGTTGAGTAAGTACTTGACGCCGTGTTATTAAGACCACCTCCTACGGTTGCAAAAATGTTTGATGCTGTGTTTTCAACACCGCCACTTACTGTTGATGCATAATTACCTGATGCAGTGTTATTAAGACCACCACCTATTGTTGATGCACTAGATGTTGCATTGTTGTTATACCCACCCCCTACAGTTGAAATATATGCTGATGCTGTGTTATTATAACCACCACCTAATGTTGAGTAATCTCCTGATGCTGTGTTCCTATAACCACCACCTACAGTTGAAATATATCCTGATGATATGTTACCGTACCCACCACCTACGGTTGAAGTATCATTTGATGCAGTGTTACCACCCCCTCCTCCTACGGTTGAGCCGGGTCCCGATGAAGTGTTGTACATCCCTCCGCCTACTGTTGATGCATAATTTGATGCCGTGTTATTAAGACCGCCACTTACTGTTGAACCGTAAGTACCTGTAGCACTATTATTTGAACCAACTCTTTGAGTTGACTGAGGACCTCCTGTTATATTTTCCTCAAAGAGACCTCCACCAAATCTTCCTCCCAGAATTGATTCCACTCCTGTTGTAGAGTAATTAACTAATTCATCAAAAGGAATTTGATTATAAAGCTCATTTTTGTCTTCTGATCTATAGCTGTGTACTGAACTAGGGTCATTTTCAATATTAAATTCATAAGTATCTATAGCACCACTTGTTTCCATGTAATTTCTACTAAAAAATACATCTCCCGTAGCTACAGTAGTTATAGACGAAAATTCATATTTAAATGTACTCCACAATGTACCTGCAGGAAACCCTGAAAACGCTCCTGCATCAATATTTCCTATAGCTGATGTAAATTTAATAATTGTATCATTTGGTGTTCCAGAAAGATTACCAAATAAAGAAGAATCAACTAAACTTTCTTTTTCTTCAAATGTACCTGTAAAAAGTACTCCTTTACCAAGTATGCTAGAAACATTAACTGAAAGAGGTTTAGTAAAATCATTACCTGGGTCACCTGCATCAATAATTATTACAAAATCTACTTCTTTTTTTTCTACATATTTTGTTATGCCTTTTATATTGTTAACTTCTAACCATTTTTTTATAGAAATAGCATCATTATCTTTTACACTAATATTACTTTTATTATTTTTATTTTCTCTTCCCATATTTTTGGAAAAGAATATGTCTTTTGGTATTTTAGTCATTTTATTTTTATTTATTAGTTTTAATTATGCTTTTTTCTGAATAATGAACCATTCTGTACCGTTAGACCATACTAGTATTCCTTCATATGATTTATTAATTCTATATTTATCAGTAGAACCATCTAAAGTATCTCCACCTTGAGGTGTTACGTCTGCATGGGTTGAAGCTGCAAAACCTGTATTAGATATAAACCTAATTACTCTGTTTGCATTTGAAGCAGCAAGTGGTAAATGTAAAACCATTGTACCCGTTGCTCCACTCCAAGATAATTCAATCATATATACATCGTCAAATGCTTCTGTTGATAAATCAACTGTTTCTCCTGCTACTACAGTTAAATTTGTTGCTACAATATAACGCTTTGCCTCCGTAGTACTTTCATCTATACTAGTAGTACTTTCATCTATACTATTGGCTTTTAACCAACCTTTCAGAGAAATAGCATCATTATTTTTTACACTGACACTGCTTTTATTGTTTTTATTATCTCTTCCCATACTTCTTGAAAGGAATATATCTTTCGGGTATGCCATTTTATTTATTTTAAGGTGTAAATGTTAAATTTAAATCTACATTAATTACGTATGTACCTGTAGTGCTTGCTCCTAAATTTGCAAACTCTACTTCAAACCAGATACCACCTTCTGTATCTGCCCCTGAGGGATCTCCTATAAACACATTTATATTTTTTATAGCGTCTGGTTTATCTAGATCCCAAGTATTCTGTGCTGAAGTATAGTAAGCAGCTGTTGTTTGATAATGTAGTATTGGTACTAAAGGTGTAAAATCAGTAGTAATAGCTTTAAATAGCCAGTTTCCTGATCCAAGTGTTAATCCTGGTAACGTACCTGTTTCATCCACTTGGTATTTTATTTTTCCTTTAAGGTGGATATTAACTGGTGATGTGGAATTCATATCTGTCCTATGAATAAGATCCATCCTAGTAACAAACATTTGAGAAGCATATGCATCATCTAATAATATAGGGGCATGAAAACCAGTATCAAAAATAGGAGCTCCTGCACCAACATTAAAATCTTCAAATATAGTTGCATATTCTCTAGTTTGTTCTATTCCAAATCCATCTATATCTGCAACAGTGCTTTCTTCAGAAAGAATTTTAACATCCCAAGATGAACCATTATATGTACAAATTACAATAGGCTTAGCAATAGCCCAATTTGATAAATGCCTTTGACTAAGAGTTCTTCCAAATATAGTGACATTATCTCCAGTAACATTTAATGCATCACTTAAAATAAAAGTGTACTGAGTTCCTTGATAAGGTGTGCCAGTTGATTGTATTGTCCAACTAGATGTTAGAGTTGCTACTCCATCTATAGTGTATACAGTGGATAAACCGTTTACTGGTAAATTAACTGTTCCCCCTCCAGCTGTTAATGTAATTAATTGTTGTAAATTTTGTACTGGCATTATGCTATTTTTACATGTTTAATTGAAATTAATTCTATTCCTACTCTACTTGGATTTGCTTGTCTTATTTCAAATTCAATAGGAATTGCTGCTGCAAAATCCATAGGACCTAAATCATCTGTGTCTATTGCACCAGCTGAACCTATCTTTGGAGGTAAATTACTACCCCAAGTTACTATGAATTTAAATAAAATAGAACTAACTCTTATTGCTTTTATATTTAAATTATAAGTAGAAAAAGTTAATGGTTCTACCTGTGGTCTAATTACTGCTAGTAATTCATCATTAGTAGCTGTTATTGGATATTTGTTTACAAGTTTACGATTTGCAAATTGTAGTCTTAAAGAACCTGTTGGTAGATTATCAACATCTAAACTAGCAGATGTAAATATTTTAAGATCTATATCTAAATATTCACCATTAGCATCTAAAGTATTTGCTGGTAAAGTATAAGTATACATTGGTTGCCATCCTACAGTACCGTCTTCCAATAAAGGTGCTAAAGATGAATTTAATATAATTATATTATCATGACCAGCTGGTCCTGCAGCACCAGTTGCGCCATCGTTACCTGCTGCTCCCGTTGCACCTGCTGCTCCGTCAACCCCATTAGTTCCATTTGTTCCTGCTGCGCCTGTTGCACCTGTAGGGCCTTGCGGTCCTGTAGGGCCTTGCGGTCCTGCTGCTATTGAGAAATTTAAATCTTGATTACAATCTATACATGCCATTATGCGCAGTTATTTAAAGTTGTTAGTAAAAGTTCGATACTAGAATATATACTATTAAATGCTTCAAAGTTATTACAAAGAAAAGATTTAGTTAATATATCATATAGTGCCATTAATTCGCTGAACGCTTTCATGCGATCAGATTTATCTGAGGTACAGCAAGCATCTTTTGTATCTAACATTGTGTCAACAAAGGATTGAATACTACAATTGAGTTCACACAGTGAAGCTATATAAGCTACTGTTTCAATTGTACTATCATCCGTTAATGTTACAGTGTGAGTAAAAGAGTAAATACCATCTTGTATTGTTTCTATGCCTGTTGGAGTAGAATTCAAAAACAAATTAGCAAAAATATAATTATCTGTTGCAGTTGTTGCAGCAATCACAGCTATGTCATCATAAATGACTCCTGTTTTATTATTTTTGATAACTAGTATTGAAGTAGCTACATCACCTAAAATAGGATTGGGTGCTCCCCATCCTGTGGTATTAGATACTGAGTATGCTCCAGTTGTTTGATTGTAATCAAATGATAAACAATCAGGTTTAGTTACGTTAGATTTTATTTGTACCATTTTAAGTTTTTAAAGTAATAAAAAAAATATAGTGGGCCAATGACCCACTATAATTATATTTTAATTTACTATTAAGGTATTACTACTCCTGTGCCTGGAGTAACTTCTCCATCAAAAGATGCATTTTGTGCACTTGAGAAGTAAGGATTAAGTACTGCTTCGATAGCAGTTTTAGTAGCTGCATCACTTTCTTCTACTAATATAATGTTCACCAAAGGTGATTCTGATAATACTCCATTAGAAGTACTATCTACATCTGAATGCATGATAGTGTATACTACATATTTTCCGGTAGCAGAAACTGGGGTATTATAATGGATTGAACCACCATCTAAACCACTCAATTCTGTTGAATCATATCTACGTAAACCATCAGTTGCTTCGTAGTATAGTCTCCAATTTCTTCCTTGACCTTTTCCTTCAAAAGGCTTAACTAATTCTACTTTTCTAACTGTACCAGCAAACCCGTTGCTTAATCCAATTTGAATTCTAGTTTTAGTTTCTCCAATTTTATCAAAATAAGCTTTGTCTTGATCAGTAGCTACATATAAAATCATGTCTACATTAGATGCACCTGTACCAGCTAGAGTTTTATCTACTAAGATAATTTTTGCTGTATTTGGAATAACTCCACCATTAGCTACCAAAGTAGATTGTAATGAAGCTACAACGCTTTCAGTTAATTTTAAACTAAAAATTTCACCTGCAGAGTTAGTAGCTAACTGAATAGTTTGACCTATTGTTAATGCAGAAATTAAAGTACCAGTTCCTACACCTAAAGCGTCAATAGCAAAAGGTACTGCTTGGTTGCCTGTTTTTCTATATGCTACTGAATCTTGTAAACCATTATATACTAATCCTTGTAACATTTCATCTCTAGCATCAATTGTTGTTAAACCTAAAGTTGTATAATCAAGAGTTGTATATTCTGGAAAAGAAGCCGGAGCTGTTCTACCATTTAAAATATCAGTTCTTCGTCCACTATAAGCAACTGTTAAACTGTATCTAGTTTCATCTAAAGGACTTACTGCACCAGCATTTCCGTCTACATCCCCTATAACAAATACATTGTTCAATGGATCAGCATAAGCTACTCCAGTAAAAACAACTCCATTTTTTGTTACAATTGGTCTTGAAATTTCATAAGGTCTTTCTGGCAAAGGACCATTATCTCCTGATTCATCTCTTTTAATTGCTAATAACAATTTAGGAGCTGTAGAAACAGTATCTGTAGCATCAATTGCTAAGTATGTGTCTGCATTGTAAATACCTAATTGGCCTGTCTCTAACATTAATTCACTTGGCTGAAAAGTATTACCGTTAACAGTAATTGCAGCCCCAGTGTTGTTAGAAAATTTTGTTCCTTGCGGATTTAAAGGAGCAGTTGCTGTTAAACCTTGCTTTACTACAAAGATTTGTTCAACTCTCACTTTGTCTGTGTTATTTATCATTTTTTATTATTTTTTTAATTGTCTAAACTTACTTGTTTGTTTTTGATTTGTGTTCCTTGAACATCCCCCAAGTCTTCAACAGCAAATAGAACTGCTTGTCTCACAATTTCATCATGGAAACCAGCATCTATGTCGCAATTGATTTTAGGATCTGTAGATACAGATTGACCATCAATGTGATCATATCCACCAAAAAATACCCTGTTAGGATATTTAATGTAATCAATATAAATTGTTGTTATTTCACTACCTTCTTCTGTATATATGTATAATGCACTTTTTTCAACGTTGGTAGCAGTTCCTGAATCTGTTTTCCCAAATTGACCATTAACAATTTTCCAATTAAAATTTGGAGAAGAATATAATGTATTATTATCATCAGTTTGCGTTAATTTAATTCTTACCCCATTTTTTATACAATCTGCTTTTTTTATATCGCAGTTTGCTTTGGTAAGAAATAAATATTCGTAATCTAAATCCTTTAATTCTATTTTGTAAGTACCATTAGTGACTAAGGTTGGTACTATACCCGGTTGTAATTCTGGGGATTTAATGTGTAGATTTGATAACTGTGTTATTCTATCTTGATTTGTTTCAAATCCCCGATTACTTTGATTTATTTTGTATCTACTTTTTAAGAAAAACCAAATACTTTTATTTAGATAAGCATCAATTTCAACTGGTAAATAGTCCATACTTGCTAGTGAATCAACTTTGTTTTTCTCTAACTTAAACTCATGATGTAGTTGATCTATTACCATATTTTATTTTTATGCTCTTGTTCTTGCTACAAGTTGTCTGTCTAATAATTCTTGTTCTTTTTGGAATCTTGGATCTTCTAAGTATTCAAGAGCATCTGTTTCTCTGTCCCAAGTTACTCTTTCCATTTGTACTCCATCTTCATCTTTAGGAGCATCCCATATAAATTCATTTCCTTTTTTGTAGATTACTCTACTGGATAATAAATCCCATAATTTAACTTTGACATTAAATTTAGCTGTTTCTTTGTCGTATACTTTATATACATTGTTAAACTGCTCTGCTTGAATTTCATTTTTCTTAATGAATGCATCTAATTCGTTATAAGCTTGAGGTTCAGTTAAGTTGATTCTTGAAGAAGGAATACCTCCTACAATTTTACAAAAGTTAATTGCAGTATCATTTTTCAATTCAAAGATTTCTTCTAATCGACCAAGGGCCATGTTCTCTTTTCTTTTTCTAGATTGCTTAGCTTTAGCTGTTTCATCTGCAATAGAAATAAAATATTTAGTGTTAGAAGTAATTTCTGCAAAGCTATTAGCAATAATGTCAGCTGCTTGTAAGTTATACAGTAAAACTTCTTCTCTTGGTTTAGATGTATCTAAAACAGTTACTCCGTCATTTAAGTTCAATGTAGATTCTACTCTTTGAAAATAAGGAATATCTGCTTCTGGTACTTTAGTGTAACCTGAGCTTATAATATTGGTATAAAACCCAATTGGCCTACCATGTTTATATTCAAGTTCTGTTTGTTTTGTAATTTTTGTAGTTCCTTTTAATACTTTTTTCCACTCTTCAGATTTGTAACTAGGTTCAGCTACATAAGGATTATCAATACTAAATAAAAGTCCGGTGTTTAAATAGCCACCTAAACTTACTGATGGAGCAACCATAAATGTGTACTTAGTACCTGGCGCTCTTGTTAATGTGTGTTCGTCTACTTCAGTGTCTCGCTCTCCGGCTAGACCTTTTTCTACTATCCTTTTGTAGCCTAACAAAGGCTTTTGATTAGGATTTGATTCTATCAATACTTTCATACTATTTTCTTTTTTAATTCATTTAAGTTGTTAAAGATACTGGGAATAGTTGACATCCCCAGTAACTTTCATATTATTTCTTAAGCGTCAATTCTATATTGAATAGAACCTAATCTTGAGATATCTCTAATCAATAGACCAAATGATTTTTCAACTTGCATTGAGTAACCACCAACTCCACCGGCTAAACCTTCTCCACCACTAGTGATAGGCATACCTGATTTAGGATCCCATTTTCCAGTAGAACTGAAGTAAACGTCTGCAAATTTCTCACAAACCATTTCAATGTTGTTAGACATTGTACCCATTTTACCTTGCTCTGATGTAGAACCAAAGTCTAAGATGTCCATTCTCCAAGAATCAATAGTTGTATCCGGGAATAAAGGATGTGTTTGTGGGCAATAATCAGGATTATCATAATGAGGATTCAACATCACTGTGATATCCAAACCATTTTTACCTCTATAGTGTGTAAATTGAGCTCCAAATGACAAGTGTCTTGGATCTTTACCAGAAATGAAGTAACTATCAACTGTCAAGAATGAACTTGCGTCAGAAGCTACCATTTGATCAAACATCAATGCACCCATCTCACCAGTCATTAAGACTAATTTTCTAGAAGCTGCACTAGCATCTTTACGTCCTCTGTAGATAGCTGAAATCCACTCATCTAAACGAGCTAATGTCAAGTTACCATTGTGAGTCATATTGTGACCAAACTCTAATTGTTGTCTTAAACCTGGAATAGTTTTTTTAACATAACCTTGAGGTGATTTACCATAAGATTTTCTAGAGTAGTTTAATGCCCATTCAATATCTTCGTATACATTGTTCCATACTTCAGCTTCAGCCATAGGCATAAAGTTGTAGTAAGTTTTATTTGCATTATCTAAATAAGGTACTCTCCATTGAGATAATGTACTTTTAGCTGTACCAGAGTTTTTATCAACTCTTAGCATTTTATCAGTAAATTGTACTTTCTCTGCTACATTACCAGTGATAGATCTAAGTTCAAATACAGAATTAAACTGCATTGTTCCATAATCTTGATTCATTTCATCAGCAACTGAAGTACTAACTTTCATGAATTCTCTACCAATTTCTAATAATTCCTTAGGGAAAAATCTAGCTGCGTCATCTGTTTGTAACTTTAAGGTATACGCGTAGTTTAATCCACGAGGTTTCATATCAACGATTTCAATCGGATACTCACTGTGCTCGCCAATAAGAACATCAGGGTATTTAAACCATGGTCTATCTAGAACAACTGTGAAAGGCTGAAAATTTTCGCCTGGTCTTAATGAAGTTTCTACAACCTCTTTTACTCTTAATTTTTGTTTTCTATATCCTCTAAGCTTCCATGTAAAATGTGAGCTAGTTAAGTAAGTTTTCTTACCTTTAGCTTCAGTCATTCCTATGATAGGCTTGTCTTGATATCTATCTGTTGCAGAAAATAAGGTTGCAATGTTATTAGCATCAGCTGATAAATTATGTGGTTTATCAAGACCGTATGTATTTATCAAGTGAGTAGAGTTAAAGCTATTACCACCTAATCCTTCTGTTACTTGTGTAGGCTTTAAGCCTGCCATTGTAAAATTCATATTATTGTATTATTTTTATTTTTAAATTATTGTACTTGTGTCTACAAAATTAGGAACATATTTAGATTTATCAGTACTAGATGTACCAGTAGATTTAATTATGGTCGAGCTCTTTCCATTTAATGTTTCATAAATAGATTTAATTTTTTCTGTTGCTTTCTTTGTAGAAGTCTCCAGGTTAAATCCTTTTCCAGATTCATACTTTCCTAAAATTTGTAATAGTTCTATAAAATCACTAGGATTCTGTTTAATTTGTTCTAATTTATATTGATATTCAGGTATTTTGCTTCCATTTTGTAGCTCAACATTATTAAATGAATTTAGAATTTCTGCACGATCTTCTGCTTTTAATTCTTTACTTTTTAATGTTCCTAAAAAGTTTTGTTCATATTGTTGTTCTGCTAGCTTGTGTTGTTTAGCAGATGCTACATCATTCTCTTGTGCTTGTGCTATTTTATCTTCTGTTTTTTTAGTAAAATAATTTTTTGCATCTAATCCAAACTCTTCTAATTCATCATTTTCAATAGCGTCTCTAATAACTCTATCTATAATCTTTGAGGAATTACCTAAATCAGATAAATGTTTTTTTACTATTTCAGTAGCTTGGCCTACATCAGTTAAATCTATTCTATTTATATCTAGATGCTCTTTAAGACCTTTACCAAACTCTTTTAGATTGGCAAATTCACCGGCTTCCATACCATAGTTTACTAAATGTTGTAGATAAGGATCTGAAATTTTACTAAAAAGCTCTGCTTTAGCTGTTTCTGATTGTACTTTCATTGTATAATTGTACACTTCTTCAGTCTTTTCTTCAGAACCATCGTATTCAAAGCCTTCAGGAACTGTAAAAATTCCCATTGCTACTGCTTTATTAAAGTTATCAATAGCTTCATCTTTAGTTATCTCGCTGCTTTCATCTGAAGATGCTTCAGTAGTAGATGTGTCTAAAGGTGCAAAAGGATTTTTATTTTCTGGTTCTTTTTCCTCTTCTAGTTTTTTATTTTCTTCGGCCTTACTATTATCTACAGCATCTGATGCTGTTTCTGCTGCTATTTCTTGTTCTTTTTCCAACTCCTCTAAAGGAGTAAATGTAGGGAAATTACTTTTTTGTTGTTCTAATTCTTTCTCCATTGTGTTATTATTTGTAAATATACTTAATTATTTTTAGTTATTTTAATTGTATTAATTGATCTCAGCCATTATATAGCCAATGTTTTATTTATTTAATTTCTAGGTTTGTTTGCTTGTATTTTCTTGACTTGAATTTCTTTTTCTTTTAGTTTTCTATTTTCGGCTTCATTAAAATTATCTGAATCAATCTTTTTGTTATCAGTTTGTAATTTTTGTGATTGATCTGATGTTTTCTGTCTTAGCTTTTCTATTTCTAATTGATCAGGAATACCATTGTTATCAGAGTCTTGTAATCTTTGATTAATAAAAGATTTAATTTCTTCTTTTTTAATATCCCATTCACCTTTTCTATCTATTTTTTCAATTTCATGTGCTTGGGCATCTTCTCTAAATTCTAAATCTCTTTCTTGAATTTTAGACTCATGTTCTTGTTGTTGTTGTGCAGCTTGGCCTGCTCTTTCTTCTTGTTCTTTTTCTATGTTTAATACATAATCTTTAAACTCAGCTACACTTTCGGTCCCCATTATAGTAATTAATGTAGACAAACCTTGCTTCTCATTTTGTAAAATCTCATTAGCATGTTGTTTTAAAAACTGCAAATCAGAATGTGCTTTAGAATTGTTAGCTATCTTAACATTAAACTCATCATCAATAAACTCATTCTCTTCAACTTGAAGCATACCAAGCTCTTCATCAGATAATATAAATCTAGAAGCATGTTGTTTACCATTATTGTATTTAAATTGCTCTACTTTTACAACTCCATTTAAAATATCTTCCCATAATAAATCATGTTTAGCAAAAAATGGTTCTGTAATATGTGAGCTTTGCATTAAATCTTGTTGATTATCTGTTACATTAGAATTAGCAGAACTTCTTCCTTCTCTTTCCGGAGGAATACCTGCAGCTGTACCAATCATTGATTCTATGAATTGTAGTATTCGAGTGTAATGAGATAACTGCTGTGTATTAGACAGATCTAATTTCTCACCTGCTTTCATAGTATTTACTAAACCAGCTCCTTCTGCATTAGCTAAAGGATTAAAAGGAATCATACCAGTATCTTTAGCGTACCTCATTGTTTTTTCAATCCCAATCAAAGGATCAATCATAAGTGTATTAAGTAAGTTAATAACACCGTCATCTTTAGCAATTAGTTTTAGCCATTTAGACATAACCATAAAATACAGCTTTTGCCATGGGTACATTCTATCCATTGTACATACAATTGGAGCATTTGTGTTATTGTAAGATGTTCCAAATACAGGCAAATACACTTTATTAGGATTCATTTTAGATCTCAATTGAAACTCCATCGGCTTAATGTGTCCATATATATCTTCTTCTACTCGTCTCCCTTTCCATACTTCAGCTAGCCACTTCCATTCAAATGTATAACTATCTCCCATTTCATCAGTCCAGTTATAGGTTATTTTGTTTCTGCCTACTTTTTCTTTGTCAGTAGTTTTGATTGCATCTTCTGGTACTTTAAACTCTTCTCCAACTAATTCCATGGATTTATCTGGAGCTGTTAAGAATCCAATCTTTCTTTGTGATTTCCATATAGTAGTGTATACTATTACATAATTTTCGTCAGCAGATGATTGACCGTAGCTACCTGAGTAATCTATATCAGTCGAGCTTGATTGTCCGTTATTAGGTAAATTTTCATAATGAGATGGAGAATAGCCATCTTTAGACATTAATTTAGCATCAGTACCTGTAACTTTGTTAAGCTTGTTTTCTAAAAACTCTAAATCTTCGTCAGTTAATTCATCTTGTAATTGTTCTAGTACATCTCCAATAGTCATTTCTTGTTTGTACACAAAATAATCGCCATTTTGATAAAATTCAACTTCTGGAGATTTATGTTCTACACACCCTAATGGGTTAAGTGCAATAACTTTAGTTTCATTATTTACTATATCAATTAGTACAGCTTCTTTTCCTGCTACATTAGCATGGAAGAAACATTCATTTTTAATATGTCTAAGTTTCTCATTTATAACTAATTGTTTTAATATATGAGTTATTTTAGTTTCTTTAATACTTCTATACTTTTTATATTTTTTTTCTATTTGATTTGGATTAAGAATTTCAGCTTCTTCTTGCTGATATTTTTCCAATAGTGCTTGTTGTTGTTTTTCTGCTTCTTTAGGATCTAGCCCTTCAGTTTCCATAGCAACTTTTTGTTCAATTTCCTGAGCAATAATAGCCATTTCTTTTTTGAAAGTAGCTTGAAGGTATTTTTTAAAATCTCTTTGCTTTTCTCTTAATATTTCATTTGTTGCCTCTTTATTAATAGATATTACACTATAATTCCATGGTCTTTTCATTTCCTCTCCTACTAATACTTGTATTTTATTAGGGGTTAAATTAAATACCTCTACATAATCTTTAGCTGTATTTTCATCAATACCTAGTGGATCACAGAAGTTTTTATACTCTTGCTGATTAATAATATTATTATTAAGTAAATAATTTCTTTTCATTCTCTGATAGTCTTCTCTATTGTTAGTATCGACTTGAGAACATAAATAATCTACTTTATCTTTTCTCCACTGAGTTGTTTTTGCTGTATAACTTATCTTATCTGATAGAAAGCCTTTTTGTAATTTCATTTGCTCTTTTTTTATAAATTCCTTCTGGTGAGTTATCTGTAGATGGTAAGTGTAGTGCTCTATCAGCAAACCAACTTATTACAGATTCTCGTTCTTTGTCTTCTTTAACATATTCGTTAAATACATTTTTCATTTGAATAATGGCACCCATTAAGGCCATTACTCTATCCGTATTTCTTTCTCTGTTGTAAGAGATTAATTCTTCTAGCAAACCTTTGTCTGCTAATAAATCTAAATTTCTTTCTTCAATCCCTGTTATGTTGTTTACTCCTCTTTTCTCTAACAACCATTGTTTTAAGTAAATCTCGCCTATTTCAACTAGTTCCTTTGAACCCATTGAGTGTCCAGATTTTCTTAATAACGTTTTTGAGGATGATAGATGCTTCTCAACTATATTACTAGGCGGCTTCATTAACATATGAAATGCCTTGTTTTTTACAAAGAAATCTCTTACTGACTTACCAGCAGCATCATTCTCGTGTGTTATTTTTGCATTGTAATACTTACCCATCTTATATAATATAAAATTGGCTGTATCTATTGGATCATACTTAGGTCTTCCTACATATGACATTACTATTTCATCATGGCCTATATCAAAGGCATACCTTTTTGTTTTAAGAACGTATATAGCTACTAGAGATTGCCCTCCTTCGTTATCCATTCTAATTGTATCTATTGATATAATGTATGCTCCATGTGGAATTACATTATTTATAGTTCTTGGTGCTTCATATTGTACTATACAACCTTCTCTAGAAGACCCTGTTTTCTGAGGATAATCATTTATAGGTTGTAACTTATTCTTAAAATCAGGTACAAAATTTACTTGGTCTGATGCTTCAACTAATTCTCCATTGGTTCCTAATAAATCAAATTCATTGTTAGATTTTAATCTTGTAAGTCTAGCATATAACTCAGCAACTGGGAAGACATTACCTTGTACTATTAAGAATGCTTCTGCAGGAGTTTTACAATACTGAGTAATCTCCACATTGTAAGCTTCTTTTTTTCCTTTTTTTGCTTTTTCTCTTTCTATATTTAAATCTATTTCAGCAACCCATCTTAATGCATTCCCTTGTTTATCTACAGCTTCATAAACATTACCATCAGGCCCTGTAAATGTAGCTCCTTCTCTAAACCACATATCATCTACAAACCAACCACATTCACCTTTAGTATCTGTGTTTTCTTCGTAAATGTTTGCATAAGCTGATAGCTTAGAGGCTTCTGGGTTGTAAAACATATCTGCAAAATCTTGTGTAGCACCATCCATGTCTCCACCAGTTCCAAATATAATTGCAATACCTTTTAATATTTTACCTGATCTAAGTGTAGGTTCAGCAAATTTCCATGCTTTAGCTAAGTTTCTAATTTTACCGGCTTCTTCAAATATTAATCGTACACAACCTAAACCAGCTGCAGCATCTGTTCTACCATTTAAAGATACTGTAAAAATAGAAGACTTTCTTCCTTTTTCATTTCCTTGCTTATCTTTAGTCCCTGCTTTAATAGCTCCTTTACCCTGAGCTTCTGAGAACGTTCTATAAATATGAGGACCACCAAACTCTGTGTATTGAGTTAAGAAATCTATATTATTTAAACATTTTTCAAATGTTTTTAATGCATCTCCACCAGTTTCTGCAATGATTGCTACTTTTACATCTTTAAAGAATGCGTATTTCCAAACAGCTCCACCGGCATTTTTGAATGAAAATCCTTTTCTTCTTGCTTTAGCTAGTACAAAATGTGATTTGTAATCAATGGATAAACCGAACTTAGTTGGGTTTTCTCTTAATTCTAATTCTTTAAAGTAGTAATAATCCATTGTGTTGAATCTAGGAAAATCTGTTCCTTCTGAATCCTCGCCGGTATCTTCATTCTTTATAGTTAAGTTTATTCTACAGTAGTTTAAATAGAAATAAAATTCTCCTGGAATCCTAACGCCTCCTGGTTCCCCGTCAATTTCAGGCTCATATCCTTCTAAGCATCTTCTTCTTTCTTCGTGCCAGAATTTCTTATAAGTTGTGGTTCCTTTAAGGAAACCACAATAACTAGGTTTTATATTTGTATTTTTATTCTTTTCTTGAGATGCTTGGAAAGCAATTGCTGCTGGCCTAAATACATCTGAATTATGGAAGAATAAATATTTCCATTTTGTATTTCTTGTTGGTACTGAAGTTACTTGCTGAGAAAGTGGCCCAAAGATATTTTCATTGTCCAAAATATAATCCATAGGTATCCTGCTCAATAACTTCTCTTCAGTAATTATTTCTGCTATCTTAGGATGTGGATTTATTATTTCTTTCTCTAGTGTAATCATTATTCGTCAAACATATTTAACTTAGCATCAGCTCTATTATTATTAGACTGTTCTTGCATGCCTTTTTTAACTTGTTCTTTCAATTTCATTAAAGATTCCACTAACCCGGCCATGTCTTTTAAATTTTGTACTGCTTTTCTAGCATCATGTACTAAAGCCCCTTTTTCGTCTACTTCTTTAAAGTCAATAGATTTAAAATAACTAGTTAAATTATCACACATAATTTCAGCGCCTTCTAAGGCTCTTATTTCAGTTGTGGTTATAAGTATACTATATTTATCTCTAGCCTTCTGTACGGCTTTCGTTGGACTCCATTTAGATGTTTTATCAAGGAAGTCTTCACACAAATTAGCGTGTCTGTCTACAATTGATAAGTTTCTATATACTGATTTAGGGTTAGCCATATGGTATATATAAGCACAGTACCCTTTAAAGGTACTTTTATCTGGGGACTTATCATCTTCATAGAGTTTATTAAACTCTGGAATAGATAATCCTTGTGTTGTTACTACAGGTGAATCACCTTCTAAATCAAATACTTCCATTATGTTGTTTTAATATATAAGCAAGGAAAACTTTCAGCTATACTCCCACTTATAAATTTACCTTCTTTAAAAAACCCATCATATAATTTTGTTGCATTATAAGTAGGATCTACTTGTTTATAAAAATTTAAAAAAGCTTTTTTAAACGTTTTTTCATTATTTGTATCTGGAATCTTATAAAAAGCTTTGTAATATTTTTCTACATTTTCAAGTCTTTCTTTAATTGCTTTTTTAGGTAAACTATTATTAAATAATAACATCTTTATAGTTATTGTTATTAGTTGTTTACATTCCATTAGATTCTTTTTTTAATTTCTTTAATCATTGTATGAGGAGCAGCTTTTTGTCCTCCAAACCAATCTCTAATTAACCAGCCTGTTTCTCCAATAGGAGATTTAAAAGCTGTTGTATATTTAAAGTTTCTACTTTCTATTGTTAATTCGGTTATTGATATTCCTAGTTGCATAGTTATTATAAGAGAATCTTTTAACTCTGCCTTATTAATAAAAAATACACCTCTATCATTGAACCAAGCTTTTTCTTCATTGTCATGGTAGTAATAAGTTAGCTCTAATCTATCCTTAATTGTATTCCATCTCCACCCAACCATTAATGAGTCTTTCTGTGGATTAAAGTAGCAACTCTTAACGCCTATTAATTTGTTCCAATCCCATTGATCATTGTCGCCGTGATCATAAATACAAGATTCATCAAATGTAATCTCATACTCCATCTTTCTTTTTACTCTTCTTAAGTAAAGTGGGTTGCTTCTGTGGTTCCCCTTTTTTATAGTACTTACCATTTATTTGCAGGACATTGAGATTCAGGACTTAAGACTTTAGCAGGTAGATAGCAACCACATCCGGGTACCATCTTCTCTGTAATTAAGTCTTTGATTTGTACGTCTGCACTACATACTTTATTTACATTAGCGGGACATTGTGCACAAATACTACTTCTAGTAACTGCTAGATTTCTTGTTTGTTTATCAAGTAGATCTAGTTCATCTTTTACAAGATTAAAAAAGCCATCAAATATTTCTTTTGGTTTTCCCATTATAATATACTTTCAATATCATAAGCACTAATACTAAAATAACCTTCATGATTAGGGAAAGCAGACTTACCAGCTATAATATCTTCTAGAGCGACTTTAGTATCTATGCTGGATTTATCTAAATAGTACCTTTGATTCTGTAAATTAAATTCTTTTAATTCAACATAAGTCCCTGGAGATAAATTAATTCCATATTCTTTTAGATAGGCTTCTTGTATTACCTTTGGTATTGCTACAATTACCCCCTCAAACATATAAGGTAAAGGATTATCAATCATAATATCCTTACCGGCTTCTGTCATTAGAGCAATTAAATTATCTTTCTTAATACCATCTTTCATTGCTGAACCTGAGTTCTTTATGATATAATCTTCTTTCTTTAATCGTACTTTGATCTCATTGCCTACAAATACTTTCTTAGTGAAAGCTGGATCCAGGGTTATTAGACTATCGTTATAACTTTCTACCTCTACTTGTTTAGTTAAATTTTTCTTCTTTTCTCTTTCAGCTTTTGCTTTAAGTTCCTCTTCTGGAGGTAACATAATTGATTTTGCTGCTGAGATGTCTACGTTTTCTACTTTTCTTTTTTCTTCCATTGTTGTTTTATTTTAGCAGTCTTCTGCTTTACTATTTGTTGATGTTGTGTAAAATATTTGGTCTTTTGGGTGGGTATTAGGTGGAAATGAATTAGGAGTTCTTCCTGTATTAATTATTCCATCTAAAAACTTATTTAAAGGTCTTATTTCACTTACGATTTTAAACTCATCTAGTTTTAAATCTTTAAACCTATCCATCAATTCTTTGATTGTAACAGGTTCTAATATTGTTATTTCTTTTTTGTTAAAATTAATATTTACATTCATTCTTTTTCTTTAATCTTCTTACCATCATTATATTTAATAACGGCTTCTAATATAGTACTGTACTTATCTTTCTCTGTTTGTAATTTTTCCTTTTCCTCTGTTTTACTTATTGCTGAGTCAAGATAAGTAAGGTACTTTTTTATTTTTGATTGTGGTACATAGAAGGTACCAAAGTTATTATCTAGTATTGCAGTATAGTTCATCTCAGTTAGCTCTTTTCTTAACCAAGAGAATTTATGTTTTAAAACTGTTTCAACTACGTGCTCACTAATATCTAATTCTTTTGCTACTTCTATGTATATTTTTTCCATTTATAGAACTCTTACTTCTTTTGTTAAATTCATAGTTACTAATAAATCACACCCTGCGAATAAAGTGATCTCTTGATCAAAGGGTATTCCCATCTCTTCTTTTAGTATGAAGTAATCATCTCTATTGACTACAATGTAGGAAGGAGTTGTTAAAGTCCTTACCCGGAAGTTTCTTGCTTCTATGTCAATTATATCTCTTATATTCATTGTTGTTCTATTTTGAAATTAAGAGTATAATCAAACTCAAAGTCTCCTTCTTTTAAATTTTCTTTTATTGTTTTTCTAACTATTTCTATTTCTTTAGAAAAAACTATTTCTTCTTCTTCATTTTCTTTGAGAACTCCATGTTTGTATATGCTATTAATAAGATTACTTATTTGATTCTTAGTTACTCCAAGTTGAATTGCTATATCTTGCTTAAGTGAAAATACATTTGCTTTTTCTCTTTTTAACATTCTAGTAGACAAAGGTAATGCACATAATATTGATAAGAACGTTATTTCTTGCGCTGTTATAGTTTTATGGGTTTCTTTCTTTAAGTTTAAAATATTAAAATAAATAACATAGAACTCTTTTTCTTTACTTACGTATTCAACGTTTATTACTGCTTTTTTCATTTAATTATTTTGTAAATATAAGTAGTAATATTTAATTCTTACTACTCTTTAATATTTATTA
>ERZ888423.1679-NODE-1679-length-18526-cov-27.357154_pt1 | contig 18526 bp, 15 predicted proteins | sample MGYA00520523_ERZ888423 | MGnify/ENA primary metagenome ERZ888423 (study PRJEB32303, sample SAMEA104408611) | aquatic metagenome | biome: Brackish water; feature: Pelagic; material: water | place: Baltic Sea | collected 2014-06-08T10:24:00 | depth 30,27 m ...
TCAGTGCATTTTACGCTGAATACGCCGCACCATGAGCCAAACCAGCCCAACCACCAGAGGCGTTAGCACCGAGGTTGCAATAGATTTTGATATGCCGAGCACCTCGGTCAACGGATAAGCAGCATAGCTGGCCAAGTTGACGCCGTAATAGCTGATGGCTACGACAGACAGCCCCTCGACGGTCCGTTGCAAGCGCAGTTGTAAATCGGCACGGTCATTCATGCTTTCCAGCAGCTTTTGATTTTGCGCCGAGCGGTCAACATCAACACGCGTGCGCAACAGCTCGGCCGCACGTTGTGCCCGGTTAGCCAAGGATTTCAGGCGCTCATCTGTCGCTTTTACGGTGCGCATCGCAGGGTCATAGCGGCGCATCATGAATTCACCAAATGTTTGGCGGCCGTAGATGCGTGTTTCGCGCAGGATCTCGATCCTTTGATTAACAATTGCCTCATAGGCCGAAGTGGCTGCAAAGCGGTAGGAATATTGCAAGCTCAAACTTTCCAGTTCCGCTGCAATCGCCAAAAGCGAATTGAGCGCCACCTCGGAGGAGGTATGAGCACCGTTCAAACCTGATACAAGATCAGAAAGTTGGCTATCAAGGGCATTTAGCGTCTGGCCTAAACCACGCGCGCGCAACAAGCCCAGCATCGACATGGCGCGATAGACCTCAATCTCACAGAGGCGTTGCACAATGCGCCCCACCCTCCGCTTACCTGTGCCTTTGCGCACAAAAACCGCAAAGCGCATCTGGCCACTGGCATCAATTTGAAAATCTCCAGCGACAATAGCTGCACCTTCAATGATTTGCGCGCAAGCCAGACTTTCTTGTACGAACCAGTCCCGCAGTAAAGGAACCACCATTTCCAGATCTTCGGGTAGCTCTTCAACACGGATCGTAAGGGCAGCCAATCGCTTTCCAGGGGCGCTTGCAATCCAATCTGGCAAAAAGACCTGTGCGGACTTCCCATTAAAAGCGGGCATGCTTAGCCCATCTGAAAAAGCGCTATAGGTGACAAACTCGGTGTGGCTTTCCCACTTCAAATCAACCCCTTGAGCGTTGCCCGAATAGTGGTTGACCACTCCTGCTGGCGCCTCCGAACCCAAACGGCCTAATAGGTCAGACAAATGCGCAATATCACGCCCCCGATCGCGGCTGGCGGCCTGCTCAGGCTCTTTAAAGGCCAGATACACAGCTTCACAAGGCACCGTCAGAGACGGAAAAGGCCGAGCGTGCAGTTCATTGACAGTGGCATACCGTTGGGGGTGATCAACCTGTTGTGACATGGATTTTCCTAATTTTCCTTATGCTATAACGCCCAAGGGCGTGCGGCCAGCACACCATGTAGAATACAAGAGTATGCCCAAAAACTGTGCCCAAAATGCATCAAGGGCCCCGCTAGCGCTGAGCCCTTGATCCCATTTTAAAAACTTTTAGTCGATCATAGGCAGCAAAGCATCCAAAGATTTTTTTGCATCACCATAGAACATTCTAGTGTTTTCTTTGTAGAACAGTGGGTTCTCAATGCCCGAATAGCCAGTGCCTTGACCACGCTTTGACACAAAGACTTGTTTGGCTTTCCAACATTCCAATACAGGCATGCCTGCGATGGGGCTATTAGGATCTTCTTGTGCTGCGGGGTTCACAATATCGTTTGACCCGATCACAATCACCACATCGGTGCTTGGAAAATCCTCGTTAATCTCATCCATTTCCAAAACGATATCATATGGCACCTTAGCTTCGGCCAAAAGCACATTCATATGGCCCGGCAAACGCCCCGCAACAGGGTGGATGGCAAAGCGCACAGTCTTGCCTTTGGCGCGCAGGCGTTTAGTCAATTCTGACACAGATTGCTGCGCTTGCGCCACCGCCATGCCATATCCAGGAATAATTACCACGGTGTCTGCATCATTTAGCGCTGCTGCAACCCCTTCAGCATCAATGGCTATCTGCTCGCCCTCGATCGCCATTGCAGGGCCCGTGGTGCCACCAAAGCCGCCCAAAATAACCGAGATAAAGCTACGGTTCATCGCCTTACACATAATATAAGACAAAATTGCACCGGATGAACCTACCAAGGCCCCCGTCACGATCAACAAATCGTTGCCCAGTGTAAAACCAATTGCCGCCGCCGCCCAGCCTGAGTAGCTGTTAAGCATCGACACCACGACAGGCATATCGGCCCCGCCGATCCCCATAATCAAATGGTAGCCGATAAAAAAGGCCAAAAGCGTCATCAGAAGCAAAGGCTCAACACCCCCGCCGTTGAAGTAGATTACACCCAAAACCACCGACAAAATCGCTGCAGTTGCGTTCAAAATATGCCCGCCGGGTAGTTTATTGGCACCGCCATCAATTTTGCCTGCCAGTTTGCCGAATGCGACGATCGAGCCTGTGAAGGTTACAGCTCCAATGAAAACGCCCAAAAACACTTCAACATGCAAAATTGCTTGTTCAACAGCATCTTTTTGTGCCAACTTTTTGGCAAAACCAATCAGATTATCGCGCGCAGCAAGGTCTATTGACAAGACCCGTGTCATTTCCAAATCGGCATTAAAGCCGATAAAAACCGCAGCCAAGCCCACAAAGCTGTGCAAAGCCGCAACCAGTTGCGGCATCTCAGTCATTTGCACACGTTTGGCAACAAACCAGCCCGCTATGGCCCCAATCACTACCATCGCACCGATGATTGCCACATTGGCCACGTCAGGCGACAAGACTGTGGCTAAAACCGCAAGCCCCATGCCCGCAATCCCATACCAAACTGCCCGTTTCGCACTTTCTTGCCCCGAAAGGCCGCCAAGGCTTAGAATGAATAGAACAGCGGCCGCGATATAAGCTGCCGAGATAATCCCAATATTCATGCTGCTCTCCTCAAGATTTTTGGAACATGGCGAGCATGCGACGTGTTACCAAGAAGCCCCCGACAATATTGATAGTTGCGATTAAAACAGAAACAGCGGCCAAGCCAACAACCAGCGCGTTGTCAGAACCAATTTGCAGCAAAGCTCCCAAGACCACGATCCCCGAAATAGCATTCGTGACCGCCATTAACGGAGTGTGCAGCGAATGGCTGACGTTCCAAATGACAGAAAAGCCAATAAAACAAGCCAAAACAAAGACAATAAAATGGTTCATGAACTCTTGCGGCGCAAAGGCCCCTGCCAGCCCCAAAAGGCCTGCCGCAATCACCAAAAGTACAACTTGGGATTTGGTTTGCGCTTTAAAGGCAGCAGTTTCGGCAAGGCGACGCTCTTCTAATGTGGGTTCTTTCACCTTTTCTTTGGGCTTTTGGGCCGCAATTGCCGCCACTTTAGGGGGAGGCGGCGGGAAGGTAATTTGTGCGCCAAAGGCCACTGTTGCGCCGCGAATGACGTCATCTTCCATATTATGCACGATCACACCATCTTTTGCGGGGGTAAGATCAGCGATCATATGACGGATATTATTGGAATATAGGGTCGAGGATTGCGCAGCCATCCGACTTGGAAAGTCCGTATAGCCGACGATGGTCACGCCATTGTCTGAGACAATTTTCTGATCCATTTGTGTCAAGTCGCAATTTCCGCCACGTTCGGCCGCAAGATCAATCACCACCGAGCCAGGTTTCATTGCGCCGACCATATCGGCCAGCCACAGTTTAGGCGCAGGCCGCCCTGGGATTAGGGCCGTGGTGATCACAATATCAATTTCAGGGGCCAGTTCGCGGAACTTTTCCAACTGTTTGGCCAAAAATTCTGGGCTTGATGGGGCCGCATAACCACCTGTTGCCGCCCCGTCTTGACTGTCTTCGAATTCCAGAAAGACAAACTCGGCTCCCATCGATTCAATTTGCTCTGCCACTTCTGGGCGCACGTCAAACGCATAGGTAATGGCGCCTAGGGAGGTTGCCGTCCCAATCGCGGCCAAGCCCGCAACCCCGGCACCAATCACCAGAACTTTCGCTGGTGGCACTTTGCCAGCAGCCGTCACCTGACCTGTGAAAAAGCGGCCAAAATTATTACCCGCCTCAATGACCGAACGATAACCCGCGATATTGGCCATCGAAGATAAGGCATCCATTTTTTGCGCGCGGCTGATACGGGGCACCATATCCATCGCGATAGCATTTGCGCTTGCGTCGCAAAATTTTTGCAAAAGCTCAGGATTTTGAGCAGGCCAGAAAAAACTGATCACCGTTTGATCAGCGCGCAGACGTTTTATCTCTACGGGTTCAAGCGCGCGCACTTTCACGACAACATCTGCCGCTTTAAACAAAGCTGCAGCCGTTTTAACAACTGCAACCCCGACGGCGCTATAGCTTGCATCCGAAAAACCTGCAGCCAACCCAGCACCCGATTGAACCAAGCAGCTATGGCCAAGCTTGATTAGTTGCAAAGCGGAATCTGGCGTCATCGCCACCCGCGCTTCACCAGCAAAAATTTCCTTTGGTGCCCCAATTTTCAAATTGCTATTCCTCTGCGGTTGATCTGGAAAACATGTTATAGATGCACCACTTAACACTGAGCAAAAATATTGCGCAAGGCTAAGCTTCAATGTTAGGGCTGTTATTGTTCTTAGTTTTGGGCTTACCCATCGTTTGGGGAAAGGGCTGCGCAGTTAACAGATAAAGACTTGCAGCTTTCAATTTTTGCGGCCAACTTACCCGAAAAAGGAAGACCCATGACAGTCGACTTCGCCGCCACGCGCGCCCTATTTGACCTACCCCAAGATGTGATTTATCTCGACGGAAATTCACTTGGCCCCTTGCCGCGCGCCACTGCCAAACGCTTGGCGGACTGCGTACAAAGTGAGTGGGGCCAAATGCTAGTTACGGGGTGGAACAAGGCCGGCTGGATGGCCCAGCCCAACCTTTTGGGTGACCGTATAGCACGACTAATTGGGGCAGAGGCGGGCACGGTTATGGTGGGTGACACGTTGTCGATAAAGGTTTATCAAGCGTTGGCCTCGGGGCTTGATCTCTTGCCTAAACGGCGCATTATTTTAAGCAATGATGCTAATTTTCCGTCAGATCTTTATATAGCACAAGGGCTTTGCAACAGTTTAGGTCCTGACTATCAGTTAAAGATTGTTGAGAATGGCGCAATTGAAGACGCCCTTGATGAGACAACCGCACTTTTAATGTTGACGGAAGTTGACTACCGTACGGGCGCAAAATTTGATATGGGCGCTTTGACAAAAAAGGCACATCAGGTGGGTGCCTTGACGTTGTGGGATCTGGCCCATTCCGCGGGGGCTATACCCGTTCATCTATCCCAAACCAAAGCTGATTTTGCTGTTGGCTGTACTTATAAATATCTAAATTCAGGCCCCGGCGGCCCCGCCTTTATTTATGCGGCCCCACATTTGATTGATAAGCTGCGCCCAGCCTTGGCGGGTTGGCTTGGTCATGCAGACCCTTTCAACTTTTCACAGACCTATGAACCCAAAAAGGGGATAGCGCGTATGCGCATCGGCACCCCCCCCGTGCTTCAAATGGCCGCACTTGAAACGGCTCTTGATATTTGGGATTTGGTCGATATGGAGGATGTGCGCCGCGCATCAATCCACCTCAGCACCCGCTTTATAGCAGCCGTCGAGGCTAGCTGTCCAAGCCTAAGCTTGGCCTCGCCGCGCGACGCAGAACGCCGAGGCTCACAAGTGAGTTTTAGCCACCTCGAAGGTTTTGCAATAATGCAAGCGCTGATCGCACGTGGTGTGATAGGTGATTTTAGGGCACCAAATTTGATCAGATTTGGTTTTGCGCCACTTTATAACACGGAAGATGATATTGACTCAGCGGCCCGAATATTAGCCGAGATTATGCGCGACGATCTTTGGAAAGAGGCTACCTATCAAACACGCGCAGCTGTCACCTAAGATGAAAGCGCCATAGGCACTTCCCCCATAGCCCAAGCTTGGGCAGCTTTACCAAAAGCCTCAAAAAGAGGGCGGGACACAGGATCGATATCGGCGCGCCACTCGGGGTGCCACTGAACCGCTAGCGTAAAGCCAGGCGCGTCTTTGATATAAAGCGCCTCTGGTGTGCCGTCGATGGCGTGGCCGTCTAATACGACATTAGGGCCTGCGGTTGCGATCCCTTGCCCATGCAGCGAATTGGTTTCAACCTGATTTTGGCCCATCAGCCGCTCGAATACCCCGCCCGCACGAAATTGTACTGTATGGCGCAGGGCGAATTTTTCCTCAAGCGTGCCATTGGGAGGCATGCGATGGTTCATACGGCCGGGAAGATCGCGAATCTCAGGGTAAAGGGAGCCGCCCATGGCCACATTCACCTCTTGAAAACCTCGGCAAATGCCTAAAAATGGCTGCCCCACTAGAGTGCACGCCCGTATAAGAGGCAAAACCAATGCATCGCGGGCACGGTCAAAAAATCCATGCGCAGGGGTTTCTTCTTCTCCATATTCAGAAGGATGCACATTTGGCCGTCCACCGGTCAGCAAAAATCCGTCACATATCTGCATTAAATCGGCAACGGAAACACAGCTTGGGTCAGCAGGAATGATCAAAGGAACACAGCCTGAAGCCTTTGCCACCGCTTGTGCATTCATAATTCCCACAGCTTGAACTTCATATGTGTCGTTCAAAACGTGTGCATTGCCGATGATGCCTATCGTCGGGCGGCGCAATCTTGTGGACGACATTATATTACCTATGCATACTGTAATTACAGTTATCCAAAACAAACACACAGAACAACAACAAACAAGGCGGTAAGGCAAAATCCTCTAAAAATATGACCTTTTCTTCCCAACGAGAAGGCAGGACTGAGGGCATTCCCCCTATGGTCCAACCGCGCGCGCAATGCTATGCGCAGCAGCCGTCAAAGCCCCATGGCCGTGTGGAATGTCAAGTGCCGAAAGGCCGGCTTCGATCACGCTTAACGCACCCAAAGTCATATGAGCATTCACATGCCCCATATGCGCCACCCGCAAAAAGCCATGATACGCAGGATCGCTTGGGTCAGCCATGCCAAGCCCAATACCCAAGGTCACGCCCGCATTTTTTTCGCACCAAATGCGCAAATTCATGGCATGGGGCGCGCCAAAACGCGCCGCCGTCACTGAAGTTCCACGATGTGCGGGATCTGGCACATTCATCGCAATATGCTCATACCCAAGAGCCCAAGCGTCAAAGGCAGCCCAAACGCTGGCCGCAAGCGCTTTGTGGCGCGCCCAAACGGCTGGCAGACCTTCGGCCAAAATCAGATCAAGCGCTGCCTCAAGCCCATAGATGTGATGAGTGGGGGCGGTTCCTGCCCAAAGTTGCCAAAATTCAGCTCCAAAAGCGCGTGGTTGCCAGTTCCAATATGGGCTGCGCAAATCAGCCGATGCGCTGAGCGCAAGCGCTTTGGGCGAAAACCACACAAATCCCATACCAGGCGGCGTCATAAGTCCTTTTTGAGAAGCGGCAACAGTCACGTCAACGCCCCACGCATCCATCAAATAAGGATCGCAGCCCATCGATGCAATTGCATCCACAGCCAGAAGTGCAGGATGGCGCACAAGATCAAGCACTTGGCGTAGCGCTGCAATATCATTGCGCACGGTTGTGGCCGTGTCGACATGGGTGACCAATACAACCTTTATCTCATGCGCATGATCCGCGCGCAAAGCCGATTCAAAGCGTGCCAGATCAACCGCAGCAGTCTTGCCAAAATCCAAAAGCGCCACATCGATACCCATCGCCTGAGCAGAAGCCGCCCAGCCAAACCCAAAATGCCCTGTGGCCAGCACCAGCGCCTTATCCCCGCGCGAAAAAAGATTAGCGTTGGCCGCCTCCCATGTAGCGTGACCATTGCCAATATACATGGCCAAATAATGTGTTGTGCCTGCCACTATCTTAAGATTGGCTTGGACCTTAGCTGCGACATCAATAATCTCTCCTTCATAAATATTGGGGGCTGCACGCTGCATAGCAGCCAACACACGGTCAGGCATAACCGACGGCCCGGGGATTGCGTGATAATGACGGCCCTGAGCAACTACCATGGTGGTCTCCTTTTCATTACCGCTAATCCAAGCTCTGCGTCACGTCAATTAGAACAATAGGTTTGACGCAGGTTTGCTCATCGCCTTGCGCCGCGCCCCTATTGGGCTTAAATCATAAGCACCCAAAAGGATAAAAACGTTGTCAGATTCTCAGTCCCCCGACCGCGCCTTGCAAGTTCAAAGTTACGAATCAAAGCAGCTTATCACCCGCTACTGGCGCGACAGTTTACGGCCCTATGCGGGCCTTATGACACTGGCGTTTGCCGTAATGATGATCGAAGGCAGCGCCCTTGGGGCGCTTAGCTATTTGATTGAGCCGCTTTTTGACAAGGTTTTTACCCCCAAGGGCCAGTCTGCCTTGGTTTGGGTTGGGCTAGGTATTTTTGGCCTGTTTGTCTTGCGCGCAACCTGTTCCATTATTTCTAAATATTTGATGGCGCGCGTATCGCAAGGCAGCGCAACCGGCATGCAGCTGACCATGTTGCGTCACATTTTAACTCTAGATGGCACGTTTTTCTTGAAAAACGCGCCCGGCGCTTTGATTGACCGAGTGCAAGGTGACACAGCTGCAGTGCAACAAATCTGGGCCACACTTTTAAGCGGCATTGGTCGCGATGGGGTCGCGCTTTTGTCACTGATGGTTGTGGCGGTGAGCATTGACCCCTATTGGACATTGGCCGCTTTGGTGGGCACACCGCTTTTGATTTTACCTGCGGCCATATTGCAAAAATATATTCGTAAAAAAACTGGCCAAATGCGTCACCAATCTGGACTAAGGGCAACACGCTTAGACGAGATATTCCACGCAATCAACGCGATTAAACTTTACCAGATGGAGAGTTATCAAATAGCGCGTTTTGGCGCGATCGTGCATAAGATTGTGCGAGCCGAGTTGCGTATGGCTCTTGGGCGCAGCGGCTTGCCCGCTTTAATTGATATTGTCACGGGCCTTGGTTTTTTTGCAGTTTTGATGCTCGGCGGACACCAAGTGATCGAAGGCGGGCGCACAACTGGCGAATTTATGGCGTTTTTTACAGCCATGGCTTTGACTTTTCAACCTTTGCGCCGTTTGGGTGACTTGTCGGGCACATGGCAAACCGCCGCCGCCAGCCTTGAGCGCATCTACCGCTTGCTAGACACAAAGCCCAGTGATCCCCGCCAAAACATATCCCAAAACCAAAGCGCGCAAAAACCCGCAACAGACCAGGCAGCCCCTGATATACGCTTTGACAAAGTCTCATTCTCCTATGATGAAACAGCAGTTTTAAAAGAGCTGAGCTTTCATGCCCCTGCGGGAAAAATGACCGCACTTGTCGGGGCTTCGGGGGCTGGGAAAAGCAGCGTTTTCAATATTTTGACAGGGCTTATTAAGGCGAAATCTGGCAGCGTCATCATCGGCGAGCGCGCGATCTTAGATCTGTCAAACCAAACACTGCGCAAGATGTTCGCGGTCGTATCACAAGAAAGTGCTATTTTTGATGAAAGCTTGATTGAAAACATCGTCCTTGGCCAAGACATTCCACCAGTGATGCTTGCCCAAGTGCTCAACGCGGCCCATGTCACGGAATTTATTGATAAGCTAAGCGACGGGCTTGAAACCCAAGCGGGCCCCCGTGGCAGCGCCCTTTCGGGTGGACAGCGCCAAAGATTAGCCATTGCGCGCGCACTACTGCGCGACGCGCCGATCTTGCTTTTGGACGAGGCTACAAGCGCACTTGATGCGCAATCTGAAACTTTGGTGGCCGAGGCTTTGGCCAAATTACGCACTGGGCGCACAACTTTAGTCATTGCCCACTCGCTGGCCACCGTACGCGATGCGGACTTGATTTTGGTGATGGACAAGGGCCGTGTGGTCGAACAAGGCAACCACGATAGCCTATTGGCGCAAGACGGCCTTTATGCAACGCTCTGCCGCTTGCAATTTAGCAACTAGGAACCCAATGACATATCAAGACCGACACATCTATTGGGTTTCAGGCCAAGACGCATTGCCCTTTTTGCAAGGTGTCTTGTCAAATTCGGTTATGTCTTTGCAAGGGGCAGACGGACTTTTATGGGCGGCGTTACTGAACCCACAGGGGAAATACCTGTCAGATATGTTCATTGGCCGCGTGCAAGGCCAGCTGATTTGCGACCTAAGCTCTGCTCAAGCAGAGGCCAGCATCAAACGCCTAACTATGTACCGCCTGCGCGCAGATGTGCAGTTCTTATTACAAGATTGGGGCATGGTTGCAGGGGTGGGCACGGTGCCCAACGGTGCCTTTGCCGATCCGCGCCACCCTGCCTTGGGCTGGCGGATTTACGGGCCTAAAAATCAGCTGCCTGCCCTCCAAGCCGTGGATTGGGACATGCTGCGCGTGCAACATTTGATCCCACAAGCGGGCATCGAACTTATCGAAAATGACAGCTATCTTTTGGAAATGGGCTTTGAGCGGCTGCACGGCGTTGATTTTCGCAAAGGCTGCTATGTTGGGCAAGAGGTGACTGCTCGCATGAAACATAAAACCGAATTGCGCAAAGGGCTAGCGCGCGTGGCCTTATCGGGCCCCGTACCTTTGGGCACGGCTATAGAGAATGAAGGCAAAGAGGTGGGTCGCATTTACACCCAAGCGGGCGGTTATGCTTTGGCATATCTGCGTTTTGACCGCACATCCGAGCTGATGCAGGCGGCAGGGCAAACAGTCACTGTGGCCCCGCAGCTCACCTTAGATTAAGCGCGTTCCGAATATTCAAAAAGCTCAGTATTCACGATGATTTTTTCATCAACGCCAATAAAAGGCGGCACCATGATACGCACGCCATTGTCCAAAATCGCAGGCTTATAGCTGCTGGTTGCTGTTTGGCCTTTGACGACAGGCTCGGTCTCGACCACAAGGCAGGTGACTTTTTGGGGTAAGGACACAGTCAATGCCTCTTCGCCGAAATATTCGACGGTGGCGGTCATCCCATCTTGCAAGAAGGGACGGCGGTCTCCCAAAAGCTCGGCATCAATTTCGGCCTGCTCATAGGTTTCAGAATCCATGAACACCAAACGACCGTCGGTTTCATACAGGAATTGCTGATCCTTTTGGTCCAAACGTACACGCTCAACCTTATCTTCCGAGCGGAATCGCTCGTTCAATTTGCGACCGTCGCGCAGGTTTTTCAGCTCAACTTGCGCAAAAGCGCCGCCTTTACCGGGTTTGACATGCGATACCTTCACTGCGGCCCAAAGACCATTATCATGCTCTAGAATGTTTCCAGGGCGAATTTCGTTGCCGTTAATTTTGGGCATGAGAATACCTTACCAAAAGGTTGAATAAAACTGTGCCGCACCTATATATGTATGGCAGCATGCTGGCAAGCATCTGGTGTGAACCTACAAAGTGGCACCGTTTGGGTCAGAAAAATAGCAGTTAATTAGCCATGCGCTCAACGCATATCAGGCATTCTAAATAGACATAGACGAATCGCCACAAAATTGTCATAAACACGAAACGTAAAGATCAAAAAATACAAGAGCAAGATTAGGAAATAGAATGGCCGATTTTATTGATGGTACCGCATTCAACTTCGAACAAGGCCAGCGTGCTCGCAAATTATTTGCAGCAGTTGTCTTAGCTGCCCTTGATGATGCGATCGCTGACGATAAGAAATATGGCAATGGTCCTGAGCAAATCGCCCGTTGGGCCCGCTCGCGTGATGGGCGTGAAGTTTTGTCTTGCGCCGGTATCGACCCGAACGAACGTGTCGTCAAAGGCCTAATGGAATTTGTGACCAAAGGTATTCGTACATCGGTTGCGCTATCGCGCGAAGAAAGTGAACGCCGGCACGCTCTGGAACTGGATCAAGCCGAAGCTGCTTGATGTTAGGACCAAACAACGGCAAAATATCAAAAAGTGCCCCATAGGGCATTTTTTGATAGACCCTAACCCCTAGACCCTGCTGGTTTCAATCTACTCGACCCGAGCCCTTTTATTGGGCAATCCAGAAGCCTGTAGTTTTCGAATAGAAATTCTACCGTTGGCACAGAACCTCGCAAGCGTACATCAAACATCAGTAGCGCACCTGACAATTTATTTACACAATACCCGCTCGCCCACCAAGATGGTGCTTGACCCTTTTAAAAATCAGGTTGATTTGCGAGATACCAACAGATTTACTCTAATAGATCAACATATCATCGACTTTAAAAAGCAACCATTTGAATTGGTCGTCCAAATAAAAATCAGTTAACAAGGTTTCGGCAGCTCAAAAATAAAAAAATTATTTATTTTCCCAAAGATTTTAGCAACTTATCTAATCTTTTGCCCTGTGCGCTCTGCGAGATGGGGGCATTTTTGACTGCATCATAATAAGTTGAAACATCATAAGTAGGCATGCCCAATCCTAAATGGTCAACGGTCAACATCCCAAGGGAAGCAAGCAATGCATAAGTGCCGCTGTAAAGACGTGATTCCGCAGATAGGCTTGCGTCTTTTGCATCAAGCAAATCTTGCTCTGCATTCAAGACATCAAGCGTTGTACGCGACCCAAGCGACGCCTCTTCGCGCACGCCATTATAAGCGATTTGTGAGGCTTCTATTTGAAGTTTTGCCGCGTCGATCCCGGCTTTCGCGACTTTTAGCGCTGACCAATTATTGGCTACGGATTGATCAACCAAAACTGCAGCTTGCCGTAAGGCTGCTTGCGCGCGATTTTGCCCATTAACCGCCAAACGCACTGCCGACGCCGACGCCCCCCCCGAATAAATAGTTTGCGACAATGTCACTGACAATCCTGTACTATCAAGATCGCCCCCATCATCATAACCCGCCGAGGCACTGGCCTTAAGGGTTGGTCGCAGTGCTGCACGGGCGGATTGCACTCCTAAATCGGCAATTTTTGCCGTATGGCGCGCCACGGCCAAGTCAACATTACTTGCACGCGCCAAGGCAATCGCGGCATCCAACGTGTCTGGAACCTCAGGCAAGGCTGGTAAATTCACAACATCGTTAGGATAAGCACCCGTCGCCACCTTATATGCTTCACGACCAACTAAAAGGGTTCCCTCTGCAGCAGCGAGGTTCGCGCGGCTTGCAGCCAAACGTGACTGTGCAATTGCCACGTCTGTTTGGGTAATTTCACCAACTTCAAAACGGGCCTTCGCAGCATCAAGTTCCTGACTGATCAGCCGGTAGTTGTTTTGACGCAAACTGACAGTTTCCTGCGCCAAACGAACATCAACAAAGGCATTCACTGCCGTTAAAAGCACAGATTGTTCGACCCCAACTAATGTCTGGCGAGCACTTAAAATGAGTTCTTGCGCAGCGGCCTTTGATAGCTTTCCACGCCCAAAATTGTAAAGTTCGATTGAGCCGCTCAGGGTCAAATAATTAGCAAAAGTATCGACATTCACCCCCGACTTTTCACCCACGTAAACCCGCGACGCGCTATAGGCAAAGATGGGACGCAAGTCAGAAACTGCAGTTGCCAATTCTTCATCCGCGGCTCGCAAAACGGTGCGATTTTGTGCAAGCAGGTTTGAATTTTTATATGCGGCGATCATAGCATCCGACAAGGATTCCGCCTTAGTCTGCTGAACCAAAAAAATCGTTAGAAAAATCAGCAAAAATGACCAAAACCGCATCTTATTCTCCAAAAATGTGCTTTATAAAGCAAAAGATAGTGTTTTTCCAAACCCCAGCAAGACAGGCGCTGATGCATTGAAAGAAAAGCGCCAAGTGATCGTGGTACCCATTTTATAGCCAATGCGCGCCACGCCCAGCGCACCTTCCATAAAGATTGCCCCAATACGACCGCCCTCTTTCAACTGCGCCAAGATAGTGTCAGGAATGACTTCGACAGCACCTTGCAGCACAATCACATCATAGGGCCCATGTTTAGGTGCGCCCAAAGCCAATTCACCTGTCATAATAGCGGCATTGTCTACGCCCTGCTCGGACAAGGCGCTCTGCGCTCCAGCCCCAAGACTTTCGGTTTCAACTCCAACAACCGTTTCACAAAGCCGCGCTAAAACAGCCGTTGAATATCCAAAACCGCAGCCTATGTCTAAGGTCAACTCAGCAGGTTGAATATCCAAAGCGTCCAAAAGCTTGGCAAAGCTTCGCGGCTCCATCAGCACTCGTCCTCCGCCTAAATCGATATTTTCGCTCATATAAGCAGTTTCGCGTTTGTCAGCGGGCACAAAATTTTCGCGCGCTACTGCCAACATTGCGGCAATAATTGGAAATTTAGTCACGTCAGAGGGGCGCACTTGGGTGTCTACCATCATCACGCGTCGATTCGAGTAATCTGTCATATCCCACTCATCTGGTAATTAATAACTAACCTATTGGCACAGAATAAGGACAACAGCAAGAAAGCGCCAAGCAAGGCAGTTTTTTTGAATGTTGGCGCCCCCAATGGCGAACTTGCAACGCTTCAATTTGGCACCAAAGGCTGTATATCGCACCACTTTGGTTAAAAGTGGCTAATGATTGGCAGCCCTAAGCTTTAAAAAGACCTTTTCAGGGTGCATTTGGACGAAAAGCCTGCAGCGGATCGTCGCACCTCATAACCCTAAGCCTAACCTTATGCTGACCACATTTTAAAATTATACATAAAAATCATATAATTATAAAAATGCAGTATCAATATCGCAAAAGGGTGTGCCCTTATATAGGGTGGAAGCGTTTTTTTGGGGGACATAAACACTCGCTTTTCTGCTGCTTCTTTCGTATAAAATCAGACAGGGCTTTCGCAGTTTGGTTTAATTCTTTGGCGCTAATTGATAATTTTATCCTGTTTAGCACGAACTACTAACCGACAACGCATTGAATTCAGGGCATAAAATGAACTTTGAACAGATCTTTAGTGATCAAATCAGCTTATTAAAATCCGAGGGGAACTACCGGATTTTCGCCGAACTTGAGCGTAAACGTGGCGATTTTCCACGCGCGGCGAGCCACGCCGAAGGCTGTGTGAAGGATGTGACCGTCTGGTGTTCGAATGACTATCTTGGCATGGGCCAACACCCCGAGGTTGTGGCCGCAATGGTTGAAACCGCACAAGCATGCGGCACGGGTGCAGGTGGCACGCGCAATATATCGGGCAATCATCACCACCATATAAAATTAGAGGCCGAGCTGGCCGACCTTCATGCAAAAGAGGCGGCCTTGCTGTTCACCTCCGGGTATGTGTCAAATTGGGCGGCGTTGTCGACATTGGGGGCCCGCGTTCCAAATGCGGTGATCTTGTCGGACGCCCACAACCACGCTTCAATGATCGAAGGGGTGCGCCATTCGCGCGCCGATAAGGTCATTTGGGCGCATAATGATTGGCGTGATCTTGATAAAAAGCTGACCGCTTTGGGTGATAGGCCAAAAATTGTCGCCTTTGAGTCCGTTTATTCGATGGACGGCGACATTGCCCCCATTAAAGAGATAGTCGAAGTAGCCAAGGCCCACGGGGCTTTAACCTATATTGACGAAGTACATGCCGTGGGCATGTATGGGCCCCGTGGCGGTGGCGTGTCAGAGCGCGAAGGTTTGGCCGACCAAATTGACCTGATTGAAGGTACATTGGGCAAGGCCTTTGGTGTAATGGGCGGCTATATCACTGGGTCAAAGGTGCTTTGTGACTTTATCCGTTCCTTCGCGAGCGGCTTTATCTTTACTACCGCCCTGCCCCCAGCCATTGCAGCGGCGGCGACGGCGTCGATCAAACACCTGAAGGCCTCAGACGCTGAGCGTCAAGGTCAGCAGGCCCAAGTCGCAAAAATGCGTGCCCGTCTTGATCATTTGGGCATTCCCTATATAAATAATGAAAGTCACATCATACCCGTTATGATCGGCGATCCGGTAAAATGTCGCATGATCTCCGACGTTTTGATGCGTGATTTCGGGGTTTATGTGCAGGCCATCAATTACCCAACCGTTGCCAAAGGTACGGAGCGGCTGCGCATCACCCCGTCGCCCTTGCATTCAGATGCCGATATCGACCATCTGACAAATGCTCTAGCAACTCTTTGGAAACAATGCGCCCTAGCCCGCGCGGTGGCCTAAAAAGAGGCTCACGTTACGAGGTGCACACCTACGGGACCGCTTAAAGAACCTGATCCAAGGCAGTGATCAGCTGCGTCACTTCGGCTTGGCTGGTGTAATGGACAAAACTAAGCCGCAGCACACCACGCTCCATATCAATGCCCATCCCGCTTAAGGGGCGGGTAGCATAAAAATCGCCCCCGCCCGCCATAATGCCAAAGGATGACAAGGTTTTTGCCGTGGCTTCGGCGCTCTTATCAAGCGCAAGTGCGACCGTTGGGGCCCGTAGGTTGGCCGCGCGCGGCCCAATCAGGCGCAGATCATTACGCGCAGCTAAATGATCAAGCAACGGTTGCAAAAGCTCCGTCTCATGGTCACGCATCAAATCATGCACCGCTTCGCACCGCGCAACAGGGGCGGTTACGTTTGCTGCCACTTGGCCAAAGTGATGGTTAAAAAGTGCATCAATATAATCGACCATCCCAGCACAGGCCGCCACTTGCGCGTGATCGGGCCCCGATGGGGTAAAGCGTTTATATAACGTATCTGCATTGAAAAAATGCGACTGCGCGGGCAAAATCGCTCCAAAAATGCGGCGAACCACCATAATTCCTTGATAGGGGCCATAGGTCTTATAGGCCGAAAAAAGGTAAACATCCGCTCCAAGTGCGCCCACATTGGCAAAGCCATGTGGCGCATAAGAGACGCCATCTACGCACGTATAAGCACCAGCCGCCCGCGCCATGGTGCAAATCTCGGCCACTGGATTAATCTCGGCCACAACATTCGAGCAGTGTGGAAAACAAACCAGTTTCACACGACCATCCGCCAAAAGCTTTTCCAAGTCTTGCGGATCAAGGTGGCCAGTTTGTGGGTCAATCTGCCATTCACGCACCTCAATCCCGCCATCTTGGGCTAAACGACGCCAAACGCCTGAGTTAGCCTCATGATCTTGGTTTGTGACCACTATCGCCGCCCCTTTGACTCCCGCAAGCCATTGGCGCACCGCTTGAGCTAACACAAAGGTATTGGTCGAAGTCGAGGGGCCAAAAGACAGCTCATCTTCCGCCACCCCAAGCAACGCCGACAAGCGCACACGCGCCTCGTCCATTTCATCGCCTGCGCGCTGAGCGGCCCCATAAGGGGCATAGGGTTGGACTTTGCGGTCCAAATAATATCGGTGCAAACGATCAACCACCGCCCCGCAGGGGTAAGAGCCACCAGCATTTTCAAAAAAGGCCTGACCTTGTAAATTGGCCTGCGAAAAAGCAGGGAACTGCGCGCGCACAAAAGACAGGTCAAGTTTGGTCATGATTGCTCCTCATTTCTTCACGTCAATCCTACCTTTTGAAACAAGCTTGACAAGGGGCAGATCACAGCAAAAGAGCGCAGCACCAAAAAAGCGCCCCTTGCGTCATGATCTCTGTGGGTCTATATTGAATTTGTCGTGGGCAACCTCGACTATGGCGATAAACGCACCCGTAATAATCGGATCGGACCCGGGGGCGGTACCCGGCGACTCCACCAACACCCTTCATTTGGAGGCTATGGGGTCGAAATAGGATCGACGAACGACTAAAGGGGCCAGCTTTTGCTCGGTAGGTACCACCGTTATCGGACCATCTGTACAGTTGCAAATGACAACCGTGCTCCGGCAATGGCTTTGGCTGCGTAAGCAGTTCGAGTCGCCGAAACTAAGTCCTTGCGCCTAGCCGCGTAAGGCGGGGCCCGCCGGAGCCTGGCAACAGAATCCGGCACTTTATTCAACATTAGGCGACAAGATGATATTCAAAATTGCATTACTCATCATGGCTTTTTGGATACTTTATTTTATTTATAGCCGCACAAAATAGCCCTAAATCCCCTGTTGTACCCGTGCAGAAAAGGCCAAAGCGGCGTGGTTTAGCGCCAACCGCCAATCTTGTGGGGCGGCGTGATCCGCCTGATCTGAAATATATTTAAAGGTCCTGAGCGGCGTCCGTTCTGAGCGGCAAACTTTGGCAACCGCATAAAGTTCCATATCCACCAGATCGCAAGGCAGTTCAGGTCGACTGGCGGCGAAACTGTCGCCCGTGCCGCATAACAGCGGGCTATTGGCAAAGCGGCTCAGGTCTCTGTCGGCCTCAAAGGGGGTGTGGCCCAAGGCGAACCCAAGGGCGCGCACATCCATATCGCGTTGACACGCGGCTCCCACCTCAACCAATCCCCTGATCTCTGACATAACTGCACCTTCCGTGCAAAAATTGGTCACCAAATCAGGCTTGTAGCGCTCCAAAGCCCACACAGTTTGCCATGTGGCGTTTACTTTCCCAATGCCCATGTGCACTAAAATCATATCGGGGTTTGGGGGGCTGGCAGCTCTTATGGCATCGCGACTAATAAAAGAATTTTTTGCATCTTACCTCTCATACGTCGATTTCGTGTAAAATAACATGCCCAAAGGTCAAACCAAATCTTTAAGGTGGACACCGATTGCTATTTGGCAAAAAGGGCGGCAACGCTCTTTCTTTTTGGTTCAAATGTTTTATGTT
>ERZ888423.1682-NODE-1682-length-18466-cov-8.814676_pt1 | contig 18466 bp, 19 predicted proteins | sample MGYA00520523_ERZ888423 | MGnify/ENA primary metagenome ERZ888423 (study PRJEB32303, sample SAMEA104408611) | aquatic metagenome | biome: Brackish water; feature: Pelagic; material: water | place: Baltic Sea | collected 2014-06-08T10:24:00 | depth 30,27 m ...
CGAGTGAAAGCTTCAAAAGCTGATTACCTTGCACTTGAAAACCTTACCAAGTATTCAAAATACTGGATAGAGGCACTAGCATTGTGGCAATGTCTAATTCTTTAAAATCTAACTTTCCAAATGAGGCAATACCTCTGCTTGCCTATGCAGCTGGTGATGCATTTGGAGTCTTTTACGAATTCCTGGAGGTTCCAGAAAAGAATGTTCCACAGGAGTTAAAGGGTAAAGATGGCTGGCCATTTGGTGGGGTAAGTGATGACACTTTGCTATCTGTCTTAACCATTAACGCTTTGCGTAAATCTTCACCCGCCGAAGCAGCAGAAGAGTTTTTATCTCAGCTGCATATCGCAGTTCCTCGATTGAGAGGTCTTGGTCCAACTACTCGCACCGCCTTGGGCTTAGAGGTTAAGCCCGATGAGCGTGGAGTAATCGGAGAAACCAATGGCGCAATTATGCGGACAGCATTATGCGGTCTTTACCTTGATGAGAGCCGAGATGAGTGGATCAAAGCATTGGTGGAGGTGACCCATAAATCGCCTAAAGCAATTGAATGTGCACAAATCGCTGCTGGGTTATTTGCAGGTGAAGATCTTCCTGATTACTCAGATTGGGCTCCGCCAGCAAGTGGAATTTCACTTGATCCTTTAGAGACCCTTCAAGCCGTTGTTTGGGTAGTGAAAAAAGCTGATAACTGTGCAGATGCTTTTGCCCTGGCATGCTCATTGGGTGGGGATACAGACACCGTTGCCGCATTATCGGGTGCCCTCTTTGCCACAAGATGGCCAGATCGAGCAGATTTTTACTCAATCCCATGGATTAAGAATGTTGCGTGGGCTGAGGTAGAGGCAGATCTATTGAATTGCGCAGATATGTTGGTAAAACGAAATGGTTAAACGAGTCTGGGTTCAAGGTCCTATAGCTATTGATACCGTTGTTTATCTTGAGAAATTTCCAACACCTGGAACTTTCATGAACTCAACGAAAACGGTAGAAAGAACAGGAGGAACATCTGCCAACGTTGCCTTGGGGCTAAGCACAACAAAAGTTGAAACAAACTTTGTTGGGTACCTAGGTGATGATGAAAATGGAAAAAAACTTCGCAAAGTTTTGGAAGAGAGTCAGATTAGAAAATCAATCATCACAGAAATAGATGGACCTACTTCACACGCTCTTATATTGGTAGATGACAAAGCAGAGCGGACTATCATTTCTATGACAACACCATACCTACGTGAGCTTCGTATGGACAATGTCCCATTTTCAGAACCAGATATTGTGGCATTTATCCTATGGCGTGAAGAATTCATCGGTGATCTACAACGGGCTGAAAAGTCAGGCTGCCTAACGGTAGTCGGGGCGGCAGCTTTAGTTGATGCAAATGTTCTGCATGCAAATTTGGTTCTGGGATCGATCTCCGATATTCCCAGCGGAATCAATCCTGAGGATCACCTAGATAGGTTTGATGAGATCGTATTAACTGATGGTCTAAATGGAGCTCACTACTTCTCAAAGCAGAAAAAGCTCCATCAATCTGCATTTAGCGTTCAAGCTGTTGATGTAACAGGGGCTGGTGATGCATTTATCTGTGGGTATTTGACCGGCTTAGCCAACCAGCTAGACCCTGATACTTGCTTATTATTGGCCTCTCAATGGGCAGCATCTTCAGTTCAAGTTAACTCCTCCATTCCACCTGCATTCGAGCTTGTTCGCAAAGAGTGGGGAATAGAATTGCCGTTATGAGCGCATTCAATCAAAGGGTTCAGCCACTTCGCGATCTAATGAAAGCTAAAAGCCTTGATGCTTTTGTATTACGCCGTAACCCAAATTTAGCGTGGGCGATCGCTGGACGCGCACATGTGCCAACAACTATTGATATGGCCTGCTTTGATTTAATCATCACTCAGGACTCTGCAACAGCCGTTACAAATGTTGTCGAAGCTCCTCGTCTGATTGCTGAGGAGTTACCATCAGAAGTAACTGTTCAAACAATTAAATGGTCTGAAGGTCGTGATCCACTTCTGCCAACTGGCCCAAAGGTCGGCAGTGATCAACCTGGCGGCGATCGAATTGATCTTGGTGTTGATGTTGAAATAATTCGCGCATCATTAATTGAATCTGATCTTTCGCGATTCGAAGAAATCTGTGTTGATGCAGCTGTTGCATTAGGAAATGCGATGAAGCAGGTAGAGAGCACAGATCGTGAAATCGATGTTGCAGGTTTAATCACACATTCGCTGTGGCAAGCAGATCTAGAGATCGCATTCTTAGGAGTTGCAGGCCAGGATCGTGTTCACAGATTTAGACATCCTCTGCCAACTGATGCAACGGTCGGCGATCGAGTTTCAGCATCTATTTGTGCCAAACGAAAAGGCCTTATTGCATCGGTGACCAGAATTATTACCTTTGGAACTGTTACTGATCAGATGGTTTCTGATTACACATCGATCTATAAGGTCGAAGCTGCCATGCTGGATGCAACGGTGGTTGGCACAGCATTTTCAGAACCAATCAATTCAGCGATCGCGGCATATCCAGCCAATGGCTTTGATGCCGATGAGTGGACCAAGCACCATCAAGGTGGTCCAACCGGCTTTCTGCCTCGGGATTGGCCAGCAAATCAGGCCAGCGCACGCTTGATCGCGCACAACCAGCCGATCGCCTGGAACCCAACGGGCAAGGGGTGGAAGGCTGAGGACACCATCGTTGCAACTGACTCAGGCGTAAAAATCCTCTCCAACGACCCAGATTGGCCTACCTTTGAGGTCAATGGTCGGACCAGAGCATTTCTTCTCAGCAAATAATCACCCATCACAGTCTTATAACAACGCGTAAAAACCCCTAACTAGCATTGACTCACGCCTATTCCAGTGGCAGTCTCTGCCCAGAGGTCTTACCACTGGAGGTTTAATGAGCACCGTTGCTCTTGTCGCGCTAGCACGACCTACCTTTGACCTGACCTGCGCCCAAGCCAACTTTGATTCTGCACGATCTCTGCTGACCGAGCTCGGAGCAACGGTTGTAGGGCCTACCGATTTAGTAATGACCGTTGAAGATGTCGCAGCGGTAACACTTCCTGCAGCAGATCTTCACATTTTATTTATGGCCTCATTTTCAGATGCATCACCAGCGGTTGAACTACTTGGAAAAGTTAAGGGACCGGTACTTGGATGGTCAATGCGCGAACCTGGTGCCGTTGGTGAACGTTTGAAGTTAAATTCAATGTGTGGTGTCAATCTTGCTGCGCATGCATTAATGAATGTTGGTCAATCAATTCGTCACATTCATGGAAACGCTGATGAACCACAAGTTCGTGCGGCGATTAAAGATGCGCTCGCAGGAAAGTTACCTGAACCATCAACCCCAGCAAATATCACTGGCGAACTTGGTTCTGAAGCAGATGCGCAAAGAGCTTTTGATTGGATGAAGGGCAAGAAGATCGGCGCGGTTGGAGATGCTCCAATTGGCTTCACTCCATGTGTCTATGACGCAGATCAGATTCAATCTTTATTTGGTTTAGATATTCGACAGATAACAATTGATGATGTATTTGGAAAAATTTCGGAAGTAAAGGAAGAAGCGCGCGAGTTAGCTTATGCGGGTGCACTTGCCGCGCAGCCATCACTCTCATCAGTCAATGTTGGTGAAGCAAAAAAGGTATACGGAGTTGAAGTCGCTCTTGATGATTGGCGTGAAGATGAGTTACTTGATGCGATTGCGATCCGCTGCTGGCCAGAGTTTCCAACTGAGATGGGGGCCTGTATTTGCTCATCTTTAGGGCGTCTTGCAGATCGTGGAACGGTAACCACCTGCGAACGGGATGTTTTGGGCGCTGTCACGATGATGATGTGCGAGGCGCTGGGTTCTGATGAGAATTACTTAGTTGATATTGTCGATCTGGATGCATCGCAAGGTTTAGTGCGTTTGTGGCACTGCGGATCTGCAGCAACAAAGCTTGCAGCCGATCCTAAAAATGCAACCCAATCAATCCACTGCAATCGCAAATTAGGCGTTGCAGGTAACTTTCCGCTCAAGACCGGACCAGTAACACTGTTCCGCATTGATCGGGATGTAGATCCGAGCAATCGCACGGGTTTACGCATGGTTGTGAGCCGAGGGGAATCAATCCCAGCTCCCAATCACTTCCAAGGCAATACAGCAACGGTAATCACTCAACCTGATGCCGCTGCATTGGTGAATGGAATAGTCACTGGTGGATATCCGCACCACTTGGTCATCTCGTGGATCGATGTGCGACCAGGTATTCGCCAAATGGCAAAAATGTTAGGGATCCCCCTCACAGAATGGTAAACAACAACAAACCCTCTAAAGCAAGGATAAAAATGAAAACTAAAGGACACAAAGCCTTAGCTTCACTCCGTGCTGGTGTAGTTGCAACAGTTGCTGCGGCACTTGTTATCACTCCACTCGCAGTTGCAAACTCAGCCGAAGTTCCAACTTTCGGTAAGAAGTGCACGACAGAAGGAGTAAGCACAGGTCAGAAAACTAGCTCACTTGTTTGTCAAGAGAATTCAAGTGGAAAACTCAAATGGCAACGCGTTCGTTTAGGTGCTACTTATGCATCACCTGTTGGTCCAATTACACCTCCAAAGGGTTCAATTGAATTCCATCACTGGCGTTCAGAGGACAAGGCTGTTTTTGAGAACATCATCAGCCAGTACGAATCACGCTATCCAGGCACAAAGGTTAGCCAGGTCATCATGGACTCAACTAACTACCAGAACCTTGAGCTTTCAAAGGCACAAGTGAACAAAAAGGCTGCCCTGGTTACTGTTTTCCGCGGCCAACAATTTGCTGATTTCTTGAAGGCAGACATGATGGTTGATCTTTCAAATGAGCGTTTTGTAAAGCAAAATGTCATTCAATCAGCACTTCAGCCAGGAACAGTAAATGGCAGAGTTTTTGCAGTTCCATACCAGTCACTATTTAACAATCCTCTTTACAACGTAGAGATGTTTGAAAAGAATGGATGGAGCGTTCCAAAGACTTGGAGCCAGACTTTAGCTTTCTGTAAGACAGTTAAGGCAAAGGGAATCATTCCTTTCGCATGGCCTGCAGCAACTAAGGGAAATGCTGGTCAGATCATGAATGCATTTATGATGAACTCAGCTGGAACTTTGTCTGAAATTGAAAAGCACGTTGTTGATATTCAAAGCGGTAAGGAGCTTGTAACCGACCCATGGTTCAAGGGAATTGCCGATAAGTACAAGCAAATGCATGATGCAGGTTGCTTCCCAGACAACGTAGTTGCTTACAATGACACCGCAGCTCCAGCAGATTTCGCAGCTGGAAAGGCCGCCGTTTACCCAACAGGAACATTTGGAATGAGCACAGTTACAAAGCTCAATCCTTCAATGTCCGGAAAGATGGGAATCTTCGGACTTATCACTACAGATTCAAAGCCAACATTTGAAGGAATTACCAACAACACCTTCATGCTGTCAGTGAATCCAAAGGCAAACCGAACAGATCAAAAGATCGCACGTTCGTTCATGTCATTCCTTACACAGGCACCAATTGCGCAGCAGTACGCTGTTGGAACTTCACAGCACGTATCAATTATCAACGTTGATTACTCTGCTAATAAGGATCTACTAAACACATCAGTGATCATGGGTAAGAAGCTAGTTCTAGCTCCTCGCTTCCTTTTCACAAAAGGTGCTGTAGCAACCCCTATTGAGCTTGCATTGATGGCTATCGGATCAGGAAAAGATGTTTCTCCTACTCTCTCCGATGCTGCAAAACAAATCAAGACTGCTCTCGGGGTTTAATGCCAAAAGCGATTAATAACAACACTGACACCCCCGTAGGGGGTGTCAGTGTTGTTGCGCGCCCAAAGAAAGCTGCCAAGAAATTCGAAAAGAAGACTTTACTGTGGATGGCTCTTCCTGCATTTCTAATTTATGCATTCCTCTATCTCTATCCTGCATTGAGCAATCTCCTGTATGCCACACAAAAATGGGATGGAATCACAACTCCCGAATTCACTGGCTTTAGAAATATGCAGTTTTTACTCACCCAAGATGACCTATTTAGAAAGGCCCTTGGAAATAATCTGCGTTTTATGCTTGTAGTTGTAATTCTTCAAACAGGATTTTCACTTTTGTTTGCAACATTTTTACTCAAGAACTCAAAAACAAATATTGCTCTTAGAATTATCTACTTTTTCCCAACAATTCTTTCATCAGTATCGGTCGGAATTATCTGGACATTTTTATACGATCCCAATTACGGTTCAATCAATGCCGTCATTAAAGCTGTGGGGTTGGGCGAGTTTGCACCACTCTGGCTTGGAGATGAAAAACTCTCTCTATACTCAATTGCATTAACCCAAGTCTGGTTCCACACCGGTCAAATGATTGTTATCTACGTTGCTGGCCTTCAACAGATCCCTAAAGAGCTATATGAGGCTGCTGAAATGGATGGTGCATCTCGTTGGCAGCAGTTCAAGGGTGTCACATGGCCAATGGCTCTACCCACCACTGCAGTTGTAGTTGCTTATACAACAATTCAAACCTTTAGAGCATTTGATCTTATCTTCGCCATGACCGGTGGTGGACCTCTGTACTCATCTGAAATTTTGGTGACTTTGATTTACAACACCGCATTTGTGAGTCAGAAATTTGGTTATGCATCGGCTCAATCAATTGTCCTTGTGGTCTTAGTTCTTTTCATAACATGGCTGCAACGTAAGACTTTGAGATTAAAAGATGGAGCTCAATAATGTATAAAGTTATAAGAGGTTTTCTTCTCATTGCGTTTGTTTTGATTATCTTGGTGCCATCAGCAATTGTTGTGACAGGAGCATTTAAGACTGATTTTGAGATTTACACAAAGCCACTGTCACTGCCCTCAACTTGGAATCTGGATAACTTCAGAACTCTATTCGTTGAAAGTAATATTGCCACACCATTTATGAATAGCGTGATTGTCAGTGTTTTTTCAGTGTTTTTTACTTTGCTACTTGCAAGTCTTGCGTCATACTCTGTGGCGCGTCTCATGAATGTGACTGGAAAGGTCCTGTTTTTACTTTTCTCTCTCGGTCTAGCGATTCCTGGGCAAGTCAATATCATTCCAATATTCCATTTATTTGTGAACTTAGGATTGAATAACTCGCTCTTTGGGTTAATTCTCGTCAATATTGCTCTTACCTTGCCAATTTCGATATTTATCCTGTCAGCGTTCTTTAAGGACTTGCCAAAGGAAATGTTTGAGTGTGCGGGGATGGATGGTGCTGGTCAATTTAGAATCTATCGATCCATTGCCCTGCCACTTTCTAAGCCAGCCTTGGGAGCAACCGGAATCTTTCTCTTTGTCATTTGCTGGAATGACTTGCTGTATCCATTAATGCTGATTACTGAGGCAACGAAAAAGACTCTGCCACTTGTTTTAATTGATTACAAAGGAGAGTACTTCTCAAGCTTCAACATGCAATTTACTGCGATTCTAGTTGCATCACTTCCTATGATCATCATGTACCTATTTATGCAGCGTTCATTCCAGGCTGGTTTGACCGCCGGCGCTGTAAAGGGGTAAAAATGAGCGCTGTTACACAACTTGCTCCCCAAAGGGCCGCTCGTATTGCAACTCAATTGATTGAGTTAATTGAACTTCAAAAGCTCTTGCCGGGAGACAAGTTGCCTCCCGAGCGTCAGCTTGCAGATTTACTTGAGGTGAGTCGCCCAAGTTTGCGAGAAGCGCTTCACATTTTGCAGGCTCAGGGCTTGGTTCAAATCAAGCATGGACAGGGAACTTATGTTCAAGAATCTGTTGTTGCTCAAGAACTACGTGCATCGGTAATGACTAAGACCCATGGTTTAAATGAATTGTTTGATGCCCGTGAAGTACTAGAAGTGCCAGCCTCAAAATGGGCTGCCGAAAAAGCTACAAAAGAGGATATTCGTCTGCTCCGGGCTACTTTGAATCAGATCGAGACAATCACTTCAATCCAGCCAATTGATTTTGATCAATTACAGGCACTAGATGCGAAGTTTCATCTAACGATTGTAGGTATTGCGGGTAACCGCTTCATTAATCAGACCCTCAATGTCCTGCAGGATGTGATGAGGATGTCAATGGAAACCACATTGCGATTACCTGGTCGTTCAGAAATTTCTCGAAACCAACATAATGAAATCTTGGCTGCAATTGAAAACGGGGATGGCGAGCTGGCATCTAAATTAACGCTTCAACACATAACAGGTGCTCGCAAAACTGCATTAGCTGATGCAAAGAAGAAAGAAAGCAATTGAACTCTGTTCAAGCGGTGTGTGTTGGTGTCATCACGATTGACACAATTGCTTTAGTTGAAAGGTACCCACACGAGGATGAGCGAGTACTCGCAGACCAAATCTCTCGTGCCGGTGGTGGGCCTGCCGCAGTTGCCGCAGTTGCATTAAGTCGTTTAGGAGTGAAGAGTGCGATTGTTGGCACAATTGGTGATGATGCAGATGGTAGAGAAATTCTTCAAATCTTTGCTAAAGAAGGTGTTGATACTTCAGGTGTCTCGATTGGTGTGACCGCAACTGCAGGTAGCGTGATTGTTGCTTCCAAAGAACATAGCGCTCGTGCAATAAGTACCCGCCAACCCGTTGTTCAAGCTCCATTCAATGAGGCTGCTAAGAAGTTAATTACGAGTGCGCAATGGGTGCATGTTGATCATGTAGGCATACAGCGTTTAGATGAAATGGGTGTTGCTCGCGGTAGAGGTCCTCACATCTCCTTTGATGCCGGTTACGGTGTTGAAAGCTTTGATCCAATAGTTGTTGATCTCTTTGTCCCTACAGATCGACAGATGGCGCTTCGATATCCAGGTGTAGATCTTGCAGTTGCTTTAGAAAATGACTCGTTAAAGGCTGGAAATACCGTTGTAGCTACCCAGGGATCAGCAGGTAGCGCTGGTTTTTCACCAGAAACTGGTCTGGTGACAGCACCTGGATTTAAAGTTGAAGTAACCAGCACCTTGGGTGCAGGAGATGTATTTCATGGAGCCTTAGTTGCTCAGTTAATTCAAGGCCATTCATTGCAGGAAGCGATGCGTCGAGCCAATGCGGTAGCTGCACTTTCCTGTCGTGGCCTTGATGGTCAATCAATGATTCCAACAACATCCGAACTCGATGCATTCCTGGAGGCACACTGATGAGAAAACCACTAACTAAATTAGCCCGTACATCAGGTGCTCTAGCGATGGTTGCTGTAGATCAGCGTGAGGCATTACGCGGAATGTTTGCGCCTCACCAGAGCACCCCTGTTCCAGATTCACAGTTGACTCAATTTAAGGTAGATGTTGCACGCGAACTTTCACCTTATGCATCAGCGCTACTTGTAGATCAAGAGTTTGGAATCGATGCGATTATTGATCAAAAGGCTTTGCAAGGTAGTTGCGGATTAATTGCTGCAGCTGATCTATTAGTTGGTCCCGCAGGAGGAGCCGCAACAGATACAGCTGTTGATCCAGATGTGGATCCAATCCGGATGCGAGATATTGGAAGCGTTGGACTAAAGTTTTTAGTTTTGTGGCGCAATGATGAATCACCAGATGTACGCGCAAAGTTAGTTGAAGATTTCAATAAGCTATGCGAAGTTTCAGGTTTGCCATCAATTATTGAAATTATCGTAAAGCCGCCAACGGATTCTTCGCGAAGCTTTAATCGCGAAGAAGAGTTGATCATCGCAGCACGTGAAGCTGCTGCGTGGAAGCCAGATCTGTATAAGGCAGAGGTTCCATTTCACGGTGAAGGTGATTTAAACCTTGTCACTAAGAACGCTGACAGAATTTCAGAGGCTATTGGTTCTCCATGGGTTGTTCTTTCAAATGGCGTAAAGCAACCATTTTTCAATGATGCGGTTAAGGCTTGTGCGATGGGCGGTGCCAGTGGTTTCCTTGCAGGGCGTGCTGTTTGGGCAGATATCGTCAGCGCACCTGATATTCCAAAGGCGCTTCGAGAGGTATCTATTCCTCGCTTAGAGAAGCTTGCTGAAATCGTTGATACCCATGCTAAGCCTTGGAGCAGTTGGTAATTAGCTCGATCATTCTCTTAACCGCTAACTCTGGATGGAGTGGATTCAAAAGCACCACATTTCCACTTGGTGATTCATTCCAGAAACTCATTCCTTGGGAGTCAATTTTCACCTGCCCGGCAGGCGAACTTTCAAAAAACTCAGGTGCCAATAGAGATAAAGCAGCGATGGGATCGTGAGGAGTCGTCCAGTCTTGATTTCTAGGTTGAATCCAACTCATAATTTCTGAGTGAAGAAGTGCCCCTAACGCGGGCACATTTCTAATTTGCTCGATCTCTTCCATTCGAATTATGGTTTTCTGAGAGTTTGGTAAATCCAAAATTGAAATTGGAACACTTGATTCTAGAACTATTCTGGCTGCATCAATATCACACTTGAAATTGTGCTCCACTTTTGATTGAGTAAAGTCACCTCCCATAATCCAAACTCGCTTTACCATTTTTTCAAAATACTGATTGGACTGAATTGCGCGTGCGATATTAGTTAGTGGTCCAATTGCAATGACATCAATTGATTCAGGTTGAGTAATAACGGCGTTGACAAGGAATTCAACCGCTGATGTTGACAGAGGGATAAATGAATCTAAATCTTCAAAATTGTTACCTTCTGAACCCGACATCCATACCTCACGACCAGAGATGGGTTTACTCTCGCCTATATATGTTGGGATTGTTCGATTTACTAAAGAACATAAATGCATCGCGATAGTTGAACGTAGTCGGGCATCACCGTAAACAGTTGTAATACCTATTAAATCAACTTCTTTTGAGCCCAGTAAAACCGCTAAAGCAAGCGCATCATCTACATCGGTACCTATATCGGTATCGAGGATGATTTTATGCATTAGCCCCAGAGCTCTGTTATCTCAACAACTCGGCCTTCATTGATGCTCTTGTGTGCAGCAAGTCCAGTTACGACACTAGTCACGCCATCCTTTAAGGTAACTTCAGCTGGAGTTGAGTTAAGAATCGCATCACGGAACTTGGTATGTTCGATGTAGGAAGCACCATAGTGGTGGCCCATATACTTAACATCGTAGTTATGAACAATCTTCTGCTCGCTACCAGGTGTTCGTGCAGCACCTGTTTTCCACCCTGAAAGCTTTCCGATTGAGTCACGTCGTGATGCACGTACGACCTGAGATGGCAGGAAGGACTCAATCTTTCCTTCTGCTCCGACGATGGTAAGAATCTCTTTATCAAAAGAGCCTTCACCAAACATGCACAGATCCAGCATTCCACGTGCACCATTTGCATATTCGAGAACCACATAAGCATTGTCCAGCATGTCAGCTTGCTTGCCTGCATACTTTTCATCTAAGTGGTTAACGCTTTGACCACCAGAGGCAAAAACTCGCACTGGGGTTTGTCCAACAACGATGTCCATCAAGTTGAAGTAGTGACAACATTTTTCAACAAGGGTTCCACCGGTCCGTTCTGCAAAACGATTCCAGTTATCAACCTTTGGATAAAAAGGTTCACGGTGTTCACGGATTGAAACCTGATGAATCTTTCCTGCTTCGCCTTCTTTGGCGCGAGCGATTGCTTCAGCCACGGGTGGCATGAATCGGTACTCAAGACCCATCCATGTCATGGCACTTCGCTTCTCATCCCATGCAAGGATGGATTTCAAATCTTCAACAGTTGTAGCAAGAGGTTTTTCAACAAAGACAGCTAAATCAGTTGTGAGCGCATCCTTAAGTACCGCTGCATGTGTGTCATTAGGGGTTGCAATAACGACCGCATCTACCAACCCTGAATCCAGCAAAGCGCGGTGATCGGTGAAAACCTTGGCACCAGGAGCCATTGCAAGGGCAGCTTCCTGAGATGGCGCATGAGGGTCGCTGATGGCGGTGATTGTGGCCCCACCCATTACCTTGATGTTCTCAATGTGCTCGCGACCCATGCTGCCCGCGCCGATAATCCCGTACCGAAGCTCTGATTTCATAGCAACAGGTTAGACCACTTCACAATATTTGGGCAGGGGGCTAGACGGAACACGCTCAACTGTCCTAGACTCCAGCAAGAGGTCAGACCACTACCCATTTATATGCGAAGAGAGGCATGTGTAGATATGGCAATAACTCCACCGCAGTATCTGCTCCACCATGATGGCGACAATGTTGCTGTCGCGATGGAAGATCTGCAACCAGGAACTCTTCACGGTCGTTCCGTGAAGGAAGGAACCGAGGGCACCGCGGTGCTTAACCACGCGATTCCACTAGGACACAAGTTTGCTCTCACAGATCTTGCTGAGGGTGACGCAATCATTAAGTACGGCATCAAGGTCGGACTTGCATCAGCTGCCATCAAAAAGGGCGATTACATTCACACACACAACATGAGGAGTTATCGATGGGAAGCAAGCCGCGCTTAATGGGATACCGCCGCGAAAACGGCACGATGGGTATCCGCAATCACGTAATTATTTTGCCTCTCGATGATCTTTCAAATGCAGCTGCAGAAGCTGTTGCAAAGGTTATCCCGGGAACAATGGCCTTGCCTCACGCATTTGGTCGCCTGCAGTTTGGTGAGGATCTACAACTAACTTTTGACACACTTATTGGAACTGGCGTTAACGCAAATGTTGCAGCGGTTGTTGTTATTGGTATCGAACCTAAGTGGACACAACGTGTTGCAGATGGAATCGCAAAGACTGGAAAGCCAGTTGCAGCATTCTCAATCGAAGGCAAGGGTGACCTACAAGTAATTCAGGAAGCTAGCCGCGTTGCAGCAATGTTCCTACAAGATGCATCAGGGCTTGTTCGCACAGAGGCTGAGATGGGCGACATGATCATGTCAATCAAATGTGGAGAATCAGATACAACATCTGGCCTTGGCTCTTGCCCAACAACTTCACAGGCTGTTGACCGTTGGGTCGAAGCTGGCGGAACTGTGTTCTTTGGTGAAACTTCAGAGCTAACGGGTGGAGAGCACCTCATCGCAGATCGTTGTATCGATGATGCTTGCCGTAACTTGTTCCAAACAACTTACGACAAGTACATAGAAGTTATTGAAGCAACGGGTGCAAACCTTCTTGGTTCACAACCAACGCAAGGAAACATCGCTGGTGGCTTGACAACTATTGAAGAAAAGGCCCTTGGAAACATTGCTAAGACTGGCTCAGTTCCAGTTGTAGGCGTTCTCAAGCCTGCACAAATGCCAGATGCCTCAAAGCCTGGCTTGTACTTCATGGATTCATCATCTGCAGCTGCAGAGTGCGTAACTCTGATGGCAGCAGGCGGAGCGGTAATTCATCTATTCCCAACAGGTCAAGGAAATGTTATTGGTAACCCAATCGTTCCAGTTTTGAAGTTAACTGCAAATATCAAGACAGCTAAGTCAATGACTGAGCACATCGATCTTGATGTTTCAGGTTTGCTTCGTTACGAGTATGACCTAACTAAGGCTGGACATGATGATGGATGTCATTTATGACACTGTTAATGGTCGTCTATGCAAAGCTGAAGTTATGGGTCACCGCGAGTTCACATTTACGAAGTTGTACATCTCTGCATAATGATTCTGATCTCTGAAGATGTATGGGGAACTCCCTTCCAAGTACTGGAAGGGAGTTTTCCCATTACTCGTAATGATGATTTGTGGAGTAACCCTGAAGAGCTCAAGGCAGCACTTAAGGATGCAACCGCACTTGTAGTTCGAAACAGAACCAAAGTAAGTGCAGATGTAATTGCAGCTGCACCCAAGCTAAAGATAATTGCACGTGCAGGTGTTGGCTTAGATAATATTGATTTAAAAGCGGCAGATGCTGCCGGTGTCGTAGTAGTTGCAGGACTTGGCGCAAATGCGGTTAGCGTTGGTGAGTTAACACTTGGTTTAGCTCTTTCACTGCTTCGTAACATTCCAGGACATGATGTTGCAACCCGTGATGGTGGATGGGTTCGTACACCGGGTCGAGAATTGTCTGGTTTAACCTGGGGATTATTAGGATGTGGAGCAACAGGTGTTGCAACAGCCAAACTGATCCAAGGATTTGACTGTGAAGTTATTGGCTTTGATCCATATGCAAAGAATCTGTCGGGAATTGAATTAACCACTTTTGAAGAAGTTCTCAAGCGCAGTGATGTACTCAGTATTCATATGCCTTCAACACCTGAAACCAATGGAACTATTAACGCGCAGACTCTTAGCCTCATGAAGCCAGATTCGATCATCGTCAATGTGGGTCGTGGAGAAGTCATTAATGAAGCCGATCTCATGGCCGCTTTAAAGGCAAAAACCATTGCTGGGGCAGCACTCGATGTGCGCGCGCAGGAGCCTCCTGTAAAGGGCGAGATGGAGCAGATGCCTAACTTGATTCTGACTCCTCATGTTGCAGGAATAACAAAAGAGAGCCAACTACGTATCAATCAGATACTGGCGGCAAATATTGAATTACTCTTAAACTCAAAGCCTGCCACCCATGCAGTGGGGGCGTTAAAGGAAAGTAGCAACTAGATGCCTCAGTTAACCGTTGGTTCAGCGATTGAAAAGGCACAAGCGTTGCTGGAAGCCGCGGGTGTTCCATCTGAACAGGCGGCAACAACTGCTCGTTGCATTGTCGCAAGTGATCGATGGGGTATTGGAAGCCATGGATTAATGCGTCTGCCCTTTTATCTTTCTCGTTTACAAGCAGGTGGAATTAAAGCTAATGCTCACTTAAAAATTGTTACAGATTTACCAAGCCTGGTTGTATTTGATGGTGATGATGGTTTGGGACATTGGCAGCTACAACGTGCTGCAGAAGTTGCAGCAGAACGTGCAATGATCAATGGAGTTGCAGCTGTTGGTGTTGGTCGCTCTAATCACTGCGGTGCTCTTGGAATATATGTCTGGCCCATGATTAATCGTGGCTTAGTTGGTATTGCATTTAGTACTGGTCCTGCAGTTATGCCACCCTGGGGCGGAAACAAAGCTTTGCTATCTACCTCACCATTAGCTGCTGGCATTCCAACAGATCCTCCAACAGTTATTGATCTTGCAACTAGCGCGGTTGCTCGCGGCAAAATTCAAGCAAAGGCGCAAGCAGGTGCCGAGCTGGAACCTGGTTGGGCATTTACTAAAGATGGTGCACCAACAACCGATGCTAAGGAAGCTCTTGCTGGAATGCTCGCACCACTTGGTGGCGTGAAAGGTTATGCAGTTGCTGTACTTGTTGAATCATTAACCGGAGTGTTGATTGGACCAACCCTTGCAAAGAACATTCCAGATATGTTTGCTGCCAGCCAAGATTCATTGCCACAACAGATTTCACACTTTGTCATCGCTATAGATGCAGCCAAATTATCGGTAGATGGCGCTAATAATCGCACCAATGAGTTTGTTTCAGAGGTCAATGCAGCAGGTGGACGGCTACCAGGAGCTAACCGCGTAAACCCTGAAAAACTCAACCTTAATGATGAAATAACCATTACCGATCAAGTCTTTACCCAACTAGGTTTTTAAATGGTAAAAACCTACGCACCAGGCTTTAGCTTAATTGGCGTATTGGTAGCAATTGCATTTCAAATCAATCAGATGCAATCGGCGATTAGCCCACTTGCCTTATGTGTGGCCTTTGGATTCTTAGTTGCAAACTTTGCGCAATGGCCAGCATTTGCAGCTCCTGCAACCAAGGTGTCAAGCAAAACAATTATGCGTATTGGTGTTGCCCTATTAGGCGCACAAGTAAGTGTTGTCTCACTGAAGGAGATAGGTTTCAAAGGCGTCATCACAGTTGTAATTGTTGTGACTTTTACGATCTTTGGGATATTAGGTCTTTCAAAGCTTTTTAAGATGTCAGGCGAATTAGGACTGCTGATAGGTGTCGGTTTTGGTGTTTGCGGTGCTACTGCGGTTGCTGCGATTAAACCTCAAACTCGCGCTACCGAAGAAGAAACCTCTTACGCAATCGGCCTAATCTCCTTATGCGGAACTCTTTCGATTTTTATGTTGCCACTAATCGGCCATGCACTTAATCTTGACACTCGCGAGTTTGGTGCATGGGCAGGTGCAGCGGTACATGATGTCGGACAAGTTGTAGCAACAGCTTCTGTATGGGGAGATGATGCTGACAGGTACGCAATTGTGGTAAAACTTGCTCGGGTCTGCTTGCTTGCGCCAATAGTTTTGATCTTGTCATTACGTCACCGCCGCTGGTTAGCATTACAAGGTAAAGAAGCGGTTGAATCCGCCAAGGTTCCATTAATTCCCTTCTTTGTTCTTGGGTTCATTGCAGTTGCAACTCTGAACAATGTGGTTGATATCAATGATGGTCTGCATGACAAAATCGTTTTGCTCAGTAAGTTGATGCTCGGTGCTGGATTAGTCGCTCTGGGCTCAGGTGTTAGATGGAGGGCGATCCGCGCTATTGGCCCACGGCCAATGGCTATGGGAATGCTGGCCTGGGTGATTGTGGCGGGGGTAGCACTGGCCGCGGTCAAAGTTACCGGTCTTTGACACATACCCCCGGGGGTATGATAGGTTTGCCTTAGGTACTACAACTAAGGAGATAAACCATGTGTTCACCAGTAACGTGTAATTCATGTAGGAAAGTAACTTGGTCAGGGTGCGGTCAGCACATTGAAGAAGCGCTAGCTGGCGTAGCTGAAGCAGATCGTTGTAAGTGCTAATTATGGCAACCAAGAAAATTGCACATGTTCTCTCTGATGAGGAGCAAATCGAAGCGATCGCTAAGAGAATCAAACGTGCACAAGGTCAGCTCGGGGCAGTGGCGAGAATGCTTGAAGAAGGCCGTAACTGCGAAGAGATCGTGACTCAAATGTCAGCGGTCTCTAAAGCGGTAAATACCGCTGCCTTTACATTAATCTCGGCAAGCCTTAAAGAGTGCATTGTCGAAGATAAGAACAACTCTGAAGCGGTTACTGCTCAACTACAAAAACTATTTTTAAGTCTGGCATAAGGGGAAAAAGAGATGAAAAGAGTTATCGCACTAATCGCAGCAGCGTTCTTGCTTGCTGGATGTTCATCAACTTCTACCGCAATCGATCTCAGTGTCACAGAGTTTTCAGCTAAGGCCGCGGAACCAGGTGTTGTAACACTGGATGTGCGCACACCAGCAGAGTTTGCCGAGGGTTACATCGAGGGTGCACGTCTGATCGATTTTCAAAGTGGAAACTTTGAGAAAGAGATTGCAACCCTTGATAAAAACGCTACTTACGCCGTTTACTGTCGCAGTGGCAATCGATCAGGTCAGGCTGTAAGGATCATGCAAGATGCTGGATTTACAAATGTCTTCAACATGAATGGTGGAGTCATTGATTGGGCTAATGCAGGCCTGCCTTTGGTCAAAAACTAATGCGCATAATCATCATTGGAGGAGTTGCAGGCGGTATGTCTGCAGCAACACGTTTGCGTCGTTTAGATGAATCAGCTGAAATTATTGTTCTCGAAAAGAGCGGGCACGTCTCATATGCAAACTGCGGGCTGCCTTATTACGTAGGTGGAGTAATTGAAAATGAGAAAGATCTTCTCCTGCAGACCCCAGCAAGTTTGCATGCACGTTTTCGACTAGATGTTCGTGTGAGCTCAGAGGTACTTGCTATCAATCCGAGCAAGAAGACAGTTGAAGTTAAGAATCTAATTTCAGGGGAAAGTTCAGAGTTAGATTACGACAAGTTAATTCTGAGCCCTGGCGCATCTCCAGTAGTTCCTCCTATTCCCGGCATCGAGCGTGGTATGACTTTACGCACCGTTGAAGATGTAGAAAAGATCGCTGCAAGTGTTGGCACAAAGCCTGCAAGTGCCGTTGTCATCGGTGGCGGATTTATTGGTGTTGAGATCGCTGAAAACCTGGTGCATAAAGGAATCCCAACCGCACTTGTTGAAGCAACTGATCAGGTTTTAATGCCACTAGATCCCGAGCTAGCAACCCTTGTTGCAAATGAAATGCGTTCCAAGTCTGTGGATCTAAGGCTTGGCTCAAGTGTTGTAAAGATTTCAGGTGATTCTGTAGAGCTGGCAAATGGTGATGTTTTGGCAGCAGAAATTGTCATTCTTGCTATCGGAGTTCGACCAGAGATTGGCTTGGCAAAAGCTGCAGGGCTTGAGATCGGTGGTCGTAACGGAATCAAGGTTGATGACTTCAATCGCACAAGTAATTTAGATATCTATGCAGTAGGAGATGCAGCTGAAAAAACAGATGCACTGGATGGAAACGCGACACTTGTTCCATTGGCAAATCTTGCTAATCGCCACGGGCGTGTAGTTGCAGATCACATCTGTGGTTTAACTGTACGACCAGTAAAAACTATCGGTACTGCAATTGTTAAAGTATTTGATCTTATGATTGCAACTACAGGTTGGAACGAAAAGCGCCTTAAGGCAGCTAATCGTCCACACCAAGCAATTCATATTCATCCAAACTCTCATGCTGGCTACTACCCAGATGCAAAGCAGATGACTTTAAAGTTGATCTTTGATCCAAAGAG
>ERZ888423.1683-NODE-1683-length-18419-cov-6.901002_pt1 | contig 18419 bp, 16 predicted proteins | sample MGYA00520523_ERZ888423 | MGnify/ENA primary metagenome ERZ888423 (study PRJEB32303, sample SAMEA104408611) | aquatic metagenome | biome: Brackish water; feature: Pelagic; material: water | place: Baltic Sea | collected 2014-06-08T10:24:00 | depth 30,27 m ...
GAGCGCATTACGTTTTTTGGTGCGGGCGCTGCGTTTTATAGCAACGCTATGAAGGCCGAGCTCGATGTGTCTGCTTGCGGTGACTTAGCCCCATTGCGCACCTGGGGTACCACCGGTTCGCCTTTGAGTGGTGACACCCAGCAGTGGGGTGAGCGCGCGATGGCAAAAAGCTATCAGGCCGCTGGCTACCCAAATCAGTCGCTTTGGTGGTGCAACATCTCAGGTGGAACGGATTTCGCCGGTGCGTTCATAGGCGGCAATATCACCTTGCCCCAAATTGAGGGTCAGATGCAGTGCCGCCTATTGGGCTGCGCCGTTGAGGCTTGGAACAGCGAGGGGCAGGTGGTCATTGATGACGTGGGCGAGTTGGTTTGTACCCAACCCCTGCCCTCTATGCCGATTTATTTTTGGGGTGATCCAGATGGTAGTCGCTTGTTGGGTAGCTACTTTGACACCTTCCCTGCGGGACAAGGTCGCCGCCTTGGTGGCGGCGATGCACCGCCGGACGCGGGCGCTGTCTGGCGCCATGGGGACTGGTTGAAAGTGACGCCCAGTGGGCATTGCGTTATTTACGGTCGCAGCGACGCCACGATTAACCGCCATGGCTTGCGTATGGGGACCAGTGAAATTTATGCCGCCGTAGAAGCGCTGCCCTTCGTGTTGGACAGCATGGTGGTCGACTTAGAGTATCTGGGTCGCGAGAGTCAAATGATTCTATTCGTGGTGCTGCGCGACGATGCCCTTTTGGATGGGGCGTTGCGGACGGCGCTGCATCAGGCCATTCGGGTTGGCGTGAGCCCACGGTTTCTGCCTGACCAGACGATACAAGCGCCCGAGGTACCGCGCACATTGACAGGTAAGAAGCAAGAGCTTCCCATTAAGAAACTACTCTTGGGTCAACCTATCGAGCGGGTACTCAACCGCGACGCAATGGCCAACCCCGGCTGTTTGGATTGGTATCAGGCGTTTTCCGACCGTTATAACCAGCCGCGCGGTGCGGCGACGTGAGCTAAATCAGGTGGTTTTTTGATTAACCAAATAGATGCCGCTGGCAACGCCGATGATGGCAACCACGAGTTGCCAGCTCAGCGCTTCGCCCAGCAGACCAACGCCAAATATAAGTGCGAAAACGGGGGCTAAAAATGTAAAGGATGCCATCCGCGTTGCGGGGTAGTGGCGTAGCATCCACATCCAAGTCAGGTAGCTCGCGAAAGCGCCGACAACCGACTGCACAGCCAGAGACCACCATGCAAATGAGCTAAGCGTTAATGTCCAGGTTTCGCCCCAAGCGAGCGACATCGCTGTCGTTACGATCGCCGCCATGCCGATCTGATAAAACAAGGCCTTCTCAGCAGGGGCTTGTGCGAGGCGCGTGGTGCGCAAAACAAGGGTGGTCAAGCCCCAAAAAATAGCGGCACAAATTGCCAGCAAATCACCGCGCCAGTGACCGGTATCCGTGTCGAGAAGGCCTTCAGAAAAAGCCAGCGTAACGGCACCAAATGCAATGACTAGCCCCGCCCATTGCTTACGCCCTAACCGCTCGGTCGGCACGAAGCGTGGGAGCAATATGGCGACGACAAAAACCGAGGAATATAAAAAAACCGTGAGGCGTGAGGCGTTGGTATGGGCCAACCCCCAATAAATGCCGACAAACTCGGCCGCGAAGAGGGCCCCCGCCAACAGCCCAGCCTTTAGCGTTCCGTCTGCATTAAATAAAGGCACGCCGCGAACCGTTGACCACAGCCAAAGTACCGCCGTAGCTAGCCAAAACCGGATGCTGGCTTGCCACATCGGCGGGATTTCAGTGAGGGTCGCCTTGATAAGGATTTGCTGTAAGCCCCAAAAAGCGCAACAGGTTACGAGTAAAACGATCGCGAGCCTATCGAGACGGTCATGCCGTTTGACGGGGGCGATGGGCGTAGACATGGGCGTTATTTAGGGCGCAACAGCTAGGAATCGGCTACGGTGGTAGCCCAGAGCGGCGGGTTTGTCGGCCAGCTCGCTGGTGTGGATGGCGTCCACCCACCCGATAAATATGTAGTGGTCACCGGCCTCCACACGTTGGTGTACGTGGCACTCCAGCGTCGCGAGCGCGCCTGGGATGAGGGGCACACCGGCTATTCCGTGGTTGATGGACAAATCGGCGAAGCGGTCCTCCACCCGACTGGCGAAACGCATGGCTAAGGCCTCTTGGTCTGTGGCCAAAATATGGATCGCGAAGTTGGGGTTGCCCGTGAACGCTGCGATCGTGCGGGAGCTTTTATCGAGGCTCCATAAGACCAGTGGCGGCGTTAACGACACGGCGTTAAAAGAGTTCACCGTTAGGCCAATGGGCGCGCCATCGGCATCTTGTGTCGTCACAATTGTCACGCCGGTGGCGAATTCAGCTAGAGCGACTCTGAGATTCTGAGGCGATACGGAATTGGTTTTTTCTAGCATGGCTAGAATCTACCGCAGAAAAGCGGCGACCACTGCCGTAAGGGTGACTTTTCTACATATCCGCCACGCTCGATTCCCTACAATATCAGCATGCACCAACGCCTTGTTAAGCCTTTATGGCAACGTATCGCGATCAGCCTTTGCCTGCTGGGTAGTCTCGGTATCGTTGCGCACGCGCAGGCGGGCGCCCTTGCCAAGGGGCGCCACGGGGGACTGGCGCCAGATATCCACGCCCAGCGCTTGGAGCGGCAGGTCTGCGAGGCGTGGTTGCCGCGTTTGCCCGGCGTCAAGATGGGGCTTTGTCGTACTGCGGGACTTGATGCAACGGGGGGGCGCAGCGTGCTTGGTCGCCCGCTCTACCGTGTTGAGGTGCGTGCCAAGCAACCTAAGCTGCGCGTCTTAGTCGTGGGTGGTATTCATGGTGATGAGTTAACGTCAGCGGGCTTGGTTTTGCGCTGGCTGCAGTTAACGCGTGATGACCCTGCTGATGCCTACTGGCGATTTATTCCGGTGCTTAATCCAGACGGTTTGCTGGCCACCCCAGCAAACCGTGTGAACGCGAACCGTGTTGACCTTAACCGCAATATGCCTACCCATAACTGGGAGGTAGAGACTAAAAAATACTGGGAAGTCCGCACCCGAAAAGACCCGCGACGCTGGCCAGGACCGGCAGCCGGCTCAGAGCCAGAAACACAGTTTCTGATTAACGAAATAAATACGTTTTCACCTGATTTGATCGTCAGTATCCATGCGCCTTATGGCATTCTCGATTTCGATGGCGCCTTATCACCGCCCGACAAGCTGGGGCGTCTGCATCTTGATCGATTGGGCGTGTACCCCGGGTCGGTGGGGAACTATGGGTCGCTTGAGTATCACGTTCCCGTCGTGACGGTGGAGCTTGTTCACGCTCTGGAGCCGCCCACGGATGTCGAAGCACGAAACATGTTGCGTGATCTCAATACGTGGATGGGACTGCGTTTGCTAGAGCCTGCACCAAGCCAACAGCAAGCGTCCTCAGTGGCCGGCGAGGCGCGCTAAGTTAGCGGTTCTTCGGTGGACGTTGCCAACGCTGCGCAGCGCTGAATGGTTTCAAGCAGCCATTGGTGAGCGGGGCGCTGTTCAGCGTGGCGGTGCCACAGCGCATCGACATGTATGTCTGGCACCTGCAGGGGCAACTCACGAATTGTCATGGCGTGCGCCATGCCGGTTGTATTTACAAAGTCCGCGGGCAGCACGGTCAAAAGGTCAGAGCTCACAACCACGCGGCCAGCGGTAAAAAACTGATTAACGGTCATGACCACGCGCCGCTGTTTACCCCGCATGCGCAAGGCCTCGTCAACAAAGCCGAAGGGGCGGCCCGAAAAACTCACCAACAGGTGCCGTGCCGCGCAGAATTCGTCCAGCGCTAGTTGTTTCTTCTTAGCCAGCGGGTGGTCGCGACGCATCACCACCACGTAGCGCCCGCTATAAAGCCGCGAGTGCAAAAAACTAGGTGAGGCCTCGTGCAAATGCACCGCATCCAGCTCGGCCATTACGCCTGGGAAATGCCCCACGGCTATGTCCACGCCCCCTTTCTCTAAAAGGGTGCGCGGGTCGCGGGTGGTCAGTGGTAGTACGCGCATGCTGACACCTGGTGCCACCGCATCCAATGTGCTCACCAGCGGCGGCATCAAGTCGGCCGCGGTCGCGTCGGACATGGCCAAAATAAAGGTGTCTTGTGCCTGAGTGTGGTCAAACCCCTCGGGGGCAATCGACTCGCGCAGCTGAGACAGCGCTGCGCGCACCGAAGGCCATAAAGCCAACGCGCGTGCGGTCGGCTCGACGCCAAAGCCTTGACGCCTTACCAGATCGTCTTGCAAGGCTTCGCGCAAGCGGCGGATGGCGTTGCTGACGGCGGGTTGCGTCATGGCGAGGTTGTCGGCCGCGCGCGTGAGATTGCGCTCTGCCATGACCTCGTCGAATACGCGTAGTAAGTTGAGGTCCAGTTGTTTAAAGCGAATTGGCATATCGGCTAACTATACGATTGGTGAATGAACAGTATTCTAAAGATAAATTATAAACATCTCAGGGTTTACCCTATGATTTGTTCATCGGGTTAGTTCTTCAACAAAAACGGAGTTTAAAAATGAACGCAGCAGTTATCACCGCGGTCCAATCCAACGACGCAGTCAACGCCAGCGCAATCGGTGCACGCATCCGGTTTGCCGCTGTTCGCTTTTACAACGCAGCCATCGCGATGGCCGATGCGTACGCTGTGAAAGCAGCACGCCGTCGTGCAGACCAGCGCTTTTTAGCTATGGCGCAAAGCGACCCCCGCGTCATGGCCGAATTGCAAGCCGCGCGTCTGCGTGCGGAAGATGACAGCTTCGACGTGGCTTTGACACCAATGGGAATCGAGGCGCCCGCCGCGCCTGCTAAGCGCCCCTTTGCCCAAGCAATCGCGCCGATCTCAACCGTTTTGAACTCACGTGGCCGTCGGGTGCACTTGCACTACATCTGAGCCGTTTGGAGCAAGACAAGCGCTTGGCGCTGATCGCCTCAAATTAAAAGCCGCCGATGCAAAGCATCTGGCGGCTTTTTTTATTGCCTAAAGTGCAGGGCGGCAGGTCGTAACCCGCAGCCCCCAACCTGTTTACGCGCCTAAGCGTGCGGCCCACAGGCTGCGGGTATCCAGCAGCGCTTGCGGCAGGTTGTGTGCCAGCTTGTCAAACAATTCTGTGTGAAGATCAAGCTCCGCGCGCCAAGCTGCCGGGTTGATGCTGGTGACGGCATCGAAGGCGTGCTCGCTAAAGTCCAGCCCAGTCCAGTCCAGATCTTGGTAATGGGGCGTCACCCCCGCAAGGTGTTCCGCCCCGCCGGTCTTGCCCTCAATGCGGTCAATCATCCACTTCAGTGCGCGCATGTTTTCGCCAAAGCCGGGCCAAACAAATTGGCCGTCCTCGCCCTTACGGAACCAGTTGGTGGTGAAGATCTTTGGCAGTACCGCACCCGTCTGACCCAACTGCTCACCCATGTTGAGCCAATGCTGGAAGTAGTCGCTCATGTTGTATCCCGCAAACGGGAGCATCGCGAACGGGTCGCGGCGCACAACACCCTGAGCGCCGAAGGCTGCAGCCGTGGTCTCAGAGCCCATGGTGGCAGCCATGTAAACACCCTCTGTCCAATTGCGTGCCTCGGTAATCAGCGGTACCGTGTCTGAGCGTCGGCCGCCGAAAATGAAGGCATCAATTGCCACGCCCGCCGGGTCGTCCCATGCCTCATCCAAGGCGGGGTTATTGGTTGCGCCTACGGTAAATCGGGCGTTGGGGTGCGCCGCTTTAGCGCCGGTCTCTTTCGCGATGGCGGGCGTCCAGTCCTTGCCCTGCCAGTCAATCGCGTGTGCGGGTGCTTCGCCCATGCCTTCCCACCAAACATCGCCGTCGTCTGTGAGCGCGACGTTCGTAAAAATCACGTCGCGGTTCAGGCTTTCCATGCAGTTTGGATTGGTCTTCATGTTGGTGCCTGGAGCGACGCCAAAATAACCCGCCTCTGGGTTGATCGCGCGCAGCCGACCGTTGGCGTCGGGTTTGATCCACGCAATATCGTCGCCAATGGTGGTTACTTTCCAACTTTCAAAGCCTTTTGGAGGTATCAGCATCGCGAAGTTTGTCTTGCCGCAGGCGCTGGGGAATGCTGCCGCAACGTGGTACTTTCGACCTTCTGGGTTGGTGACGCCCAAAATCAACATGTGCTCAGCCAACCAGCCCTGTGTGCGGCCCATGGTCGATGCGATACGTAGCGCGAAGCACTTCTTACCTAGCAAAGCGTTACCACCGTAGCCCGAGCCGTAAGACCAAATCTCACGGGTCTCTGGGTAGTGAACAATGTACTTGGTGTCTGGGTTGCAAGGCCAGGCCACATCGGTCTGCCCCGCTTCTAACGGTGCGCCAACGGTGTGCATGCAGGGCACAAACTCGCCGTCCGTTCCCAAAACATCTAGCACGGCCTTGCCCATGCGCGTCATGAGGCGCATGTTGACGGCTACATAGGCGCTGTCTGACAACTCAACGCCAATGTGGGCAATGGGTGAGCCGAGTGGCCCCATAGAAAACGGCACAACATACAGCGTGCGTCCGCGCATCGAACCGGTGAACAGCGGTTTTAGCGTTGCGCGCATGGCCGTCGGATCCATCCAGTTATTGGTGGGACCGGCGTCTTCTTCTTTTGCGCTACAAATATATGTGCGGTCCTCGACGCGGGCAACGTCTGAGGGGTCAGAGCAGGCGAGGAACGAGTTAGGGCGCTTAGCCGCGTTGAGTCGGCGCATGGTCCCTGCATCAACCATTTGCGTGCAGAGGCTGTCGTATTCTGCTTGACTGCCATCACACCACACCACGTCACGGGGCTGGGTGAGGTCGACCATGTCTTGTACCCAAGCCAGCAGCTTGGGGTGTTTAACGTAATCGGGCGCGTTAAGGGCGATTGTTGTGGCTGACATGAGAACTCCTAATAATAAAAACACATCTCGCCTGCGCTTTCAGGGGCCAGAGAGTGCTCTGGCAAAAAGGCGCATGCGACAGGTGTTTTAGGGTGGGGAGAACTGGGTGAAACCCCGTTATTGTATAAAACGGCGGAGAAGTTACCAAGCAGTTACACGACATCTGCTTCCAGCGTGTGGTTATCAAGGCACGAACAGGGCGAAAAAAAGCCGTACCCGGGGGTACGGCCTTTGGAAAGCCACCGAAGTGGCACTTCTGCTACTGCTTAAGCGCGTTACGCTGCTGTAACTTAGGCGTGGTAGGCAGATTCGCCATGCGAGGTGATGTCCAAGCCTTCGCGCTCGTCATCGGAACTCACTCGCAAGCCAATCACGGCACCGACCACCTTGTAGGCGAGGTAGGCTACGACTGCGGACCAAACGATGGTGATCAACACACCTTCGGCCTGCACCCATACTTGGTTGGCGATGTCAAAGTCTGCGCCGCCGGTCCCGCCCAAGCCGGGGGCTGTGAAGACACCCGTTAACAGGGCACCAACGATGCCACCAATACCGTGTACGCCGAACACATCCAATGAGTCGTCCGCACCGATCATGCGCTTGAAGCCTGTGACGCCCCACAAACACAAGAAGCCGCAGGCCAAACCGATGACGATGGCGCCCATGGGGCCAACAGAGCCACAAGCAGGCGTGATGCCAACCAAACCGGCAACCGCACCAGACGCAGCGCCCAACATAGACGCCTTGCCCTTTGTGATGGTCTCACCAATACACCAAGCCAACACCGCTGCGGCAGGCGCCAACAAAGTGTTAACGAATGCGAGCGTGGCACCGGAAGTTGCTTCTAAGTTAGAACCAGCGTTAAAGCCAAACCAGCCCACCCACAGCAAAGCCGCGCCCACCATGGTTAATGTCAGGCTGTGAGGGGCCATAGATTCACGACCGTAGCCAAGGCGAGGGCCTAAAATATAAGCGCCAACCAGGCCCGCAACACCTGCGTTAATGTGCACCACGGTGCCGCCAGCAAAGTCCAAAGCGCCTTTGTCTAATAAGTAGCCACCCGCACCCCAAACCATGTGCGCGATCGGCAGGTAAGCAAAGGTGAACCACAAGACGCAGAAGGCCAAGACCGCGGCAAACTTCATTCGCTCAGCAAACGAGCCCACGATCAGTGCGCAGGTAATGCCCGCGAAGGTCGCTTGGAATGCAATGAAGATGTACTCTGGGATCTTCACGTTGTCAGTGAATGTGTCCGCCAGCGAATCGGGCGTTACGCCCAGCAAGAATGCCTTGCTGAAGTCTGCAATGAAGAGGCCTTCGCCCCCGAACGCCAGTGAGTACCCGTAAGTGGCCCATAGGACCGCGATGAGCGAGAAAACGACCATCACTTGCATCAAAACAGAGAGCATGTTTTTGGTGCGAACCAGGCCACCGTAAAACAGCGCGAGGCCGGGTACAGCCATCATGACGACCAACAAAGTGGACAGCATCATCCACGCAACGTCACCTTTATCGACAACGACGGCGGCAGCTGCTGCCGTGTCTTGGGCCATGGCGCCCGTGCTGGCTGCCAGTAGCGGCAGCGCAATTCCAGCCATGATACTTTTTGCATTCATGAGGGTTTCCTTTTTCTAATCAATTGAATCGGGGTTGGGTTGTACGCTTACAGCGCGCTGTCGCCAGATTCGCCAGTGCGAATGCGAACGACTTGTTCAAGTGGGGCGACAAAAATCTTGCCATCGCCGATTTTTCCCGTGCGTGCGGCACCCTCAATCGCTTCGATCACCTGCTCCACCAGCGCGTCGGAGACTGCCGTCTCCAAGCGGACCTTGGGTAAAAAATCGACCACGTACTCAGCGCCCCGATATAGCTCGGTATGGCCCTTTTGACGGCCAAAGCCCTTCACCTCTGTCACGGTGATGCCTTGCACCCCAATGGCTGATAAGGCGGTACGCACCTCATCCAACTTGAAGGGTTTGATGATTGCAGTCACTAATTTCATAAAAATTCCTTTCTGAGTAGGGATGACTGCTCATCGCACGACCCGTGCCAACTCCGAAATGCGGTTAATCGGGGGTGAACGGGGGTGTTTCTGCCCAGAGATAGGGCGTTTGGGTGTTGCCTTGTGTTCCGAAATGGCGCACGCCCCTATTTGGTGCGCTTTTTAGGGGAGCTATCAGGTCCTTTGCTGGACCGCATTGACTTGCATGTATCGGTGCAATCTATTCCCTACGTGTCGTTAATGCAGGCGCAACGTGGCGAGTCCACGGCCGTGGTTCGTACGCGGGTTGCTGCTGCATTTGAGCGTGCGACCGAACGCCAAGGGAGCCACAATGCCAGGCTAGCAGGCGAGCGACTGACACAGCACGCGACGCTTGATGACGCAGGAACCCAGTTTTTGCAGGCTATTGCGGCGCGCTTAAACTGGTCGGCGCGCCGACTGCACCGCGTGTTGCGCGTGGCACGAACCATCGCTGACTTAGGCGATAGCGCGGGCATCATGCCCGCACACCTTGCCGAGGCAGTTCAATATCAGCGCGTGTTACAGGCGTAACTGGCCTTAGCTGATATTGGGCCCTAGTAGGGTGCGCAGGGTGGCTTCAGCTACGCCACTGCGATTGGCGAGGTCGCTGATTTGGTCATCACCGACGCGACCCACGTTGAAATAAGAGGCGTCAGGATGCGCCAAATAAAATCCGCTCACGCTGGCTGCAGGCGTCATGGCCAAGCTATCGGTTAAGGCCATCTCAATGTCACTGGCTTGCAGCAACTCAAACATGGCGCGCTTGACGCTGTGGTCTGGACAAGCCGGGTAGCCGGGCGCGGGACGAATGCCTTGGTATTGCTCCCCGATCAGTTGTTCATTGCTCAGGGCCTCACCCGCGGCATAGCCCCACCAGTCGGTGCGCACCCGGTGGTGCATCATCTCCGCCATGGCCTCGGCTAATCGGTCTGCCAATGCCTTCACCATGATGGCGTTGTAGTCGTCTTGCGCCGCCTCAAATGCCTGCGCTTTCGCGTCCGCACCCAACCCAGCAGTGACGGCAAAGCACCCGACGTAATCAAGGGCCTGTTCGGGTGCCGCGACAAAATCAGACAAGCAACGGCTGGGTCGGTAGGCCCCCTCTATCATGGGCCGCTCGGTTTGCTGGCGCAGACCGTACCACGTGAGCGCAACTTGTTGACGCGTCTCATCGGTGTACAAAACAATGTCATCGCCGACGCGTTGCGCGGGATAGAGTCCGATCACGGCGTTGGCCGTTAGCCACCGACCGTCAATCATGCGCTTGAGCATGGCTTGGGCATCCGCGAAGACACTACGTGCCTGTTCGCCGACGACCGGATCTTGCAAAATCGCAGGGTAGGGACCCGCTAGATCCCATGTTTGGAAAAATGGCGCCCAGTCAATGAACGGGACCAGGGTATTTAAGTCAATCGACTTCAACACACGGCGACCGATGAATGTCGGCGTGGTGGGGGTGTAGGTAGCGACGTCCAGTGCTGCCGCATTGGCTCTCGCCTTGGGTAGTGGCCACATGGGTGTTTGCTTTTTGTTGGCATGCTGCGTTCTGACGCGCTCGTAATCGGCGTCCAGCTTCTCCACGTAGCTCGCACGCTCCTCTCCCAGCAAACCACTGGACACGCTCACGCTGCGTGACGCATCTGGGACGTAGAGCACAGGGCCGCTGTAATGCGGCGCGATCTTGACTGCGGTGTGCACGCGACTGGTCGTGGCACCACCGATAAGCAAGGGGATTTGCCGCTCCCGAAACCAGGGGTCTTTTTCCATCTCCATGGCGACCACTTGCATCTCTTCGAGGCTGGGCGTGATGAGGCCAGACAGGCCGACAATGTCGGCATTTTCTCCCTTGGCTTTCGCCAATATATCTTGCCAGGGCACCATGACACCCATGTTGATGACATCAAAGTTATTGCACTGGAGTACGACGGTAACAATATTTTTTCCGATGTCGTGAACGTCACCTTTCACTGTCGCAATGACCACTTTGCCTTTGCTGCGAACGTCGGTGCCGGCGGCCTCTAACCGCTTCTTCTCTTCTTCGATGTAGGGCACTAGGTGTGCGACGGCCTGCTTCATGACACGGGCACTCTTGACCACCTGCGGCAAAAACATTTTGCCCTCGCCAAACAAATCACCGACGACGTTCATGCCGTCCATGAGCGGACCTTCGATGACGTGCAGTGGTCGACCCCCGTCTTTGGCGATGGCCTGCCACATTTCTTCGGTGTCCTCAACGATGAATTCGTTGATGCCGCGCACCAAGGCGTGACTGAGGCGGGCGCGCACGTCTAGACCGCGCCACTCGTTGCGTTTACTGTCGTCCTTGGCGGCGCCCTTTGCATTTTCTGCCACCTCGATGAGACGCTCACCCGCGTCGGGGCGGCGGTTTAAAACCACGTCCTCTACGCGTTCACGCAGCACAGTCTCTAGCTGGTCATACAGGCCGATCATGCCTGCGTTCACAATCCCCATGTCTAAACCGGCCTTGATGGCGTGGTACAAAAATACGGTGTGTATCGCCTCGCGCACAGGGTCATTGCCGCGGAAGCTGAAACTAACGTTGGACACGCCACCACTCACCTTGGCACCGGGTAGGTTGGCTTTAATCCAAGCGGTGGCGTTGATGAAGTCAACGGCGTAGTTATCGTGCTCTTCTATTCCCGTTGCGATCGCGAAAATGTTGGGGTCAAAGATGATGTCCTCGGCAGGGAAACCAACGCGGTCTACCAAGATGCGGTAGGCCCGCGCACAGATGTCGATCTTGCGTTGATAGGTGTCGGCTTGTCCGTCCTCGTCGAAGGCCATGACCACAGCGGCGGCTCCGTAGCGCTTGACGAGTGTGGCTTGACGGCAAAATTCAGCTTCGCCTTCTTTCAGGCTGATGGAGTTAACGATGCCCTTACCCTGCACGCACTGTAGGCCGGCTTCAATGACAGACCACTTGCTGGAGTCAATCATGAAGGGGACGCGCGCAATGTCCGGTTCGCCCGACATGAGGTTCAGAAATTTCACCATGGCGGCTTGACTATCCAGCATGGCCTCGTCCATGTTCACGTCAACAATTTGTGCACCGTTCTCGACTTGTTGGCGTGCAACAGCCAATGCATCCTCAAACTGCTCATTGAGAATCAGTCGCGCAAATGCCTTGGAACCCGTGACGTTGGTACGCTCACCCACATTGATGAATAAGCTGTTCTCGTCAATGCGCAGCGGCTCTAAGCCAGATAAAAGCATAGCGGGCAGGCGCGCCTTGGGCGTATCCAGCGGGGTAGGGGGGGATGTGGTCATTTCAGTAAACGTTCACCTGGGGCGACAGAGATTCAGGTGAGCGCCGTTTGCTACAACGGTGCGCCATATCAGGGACCGTCGTGAAGCGACTCACCAAGCCTGACGCGCGTGATCCACAGGGCGTGGACCTGACCGCGGTTGCAGCGCTCCTTGGTGAGCGACGCTTTATTTTACGGCGTAATGAGGTGTTTCTTTGGTGCCTCGCGTTGGCGGGCTGAGTGCGGCGTATTTCAGGCGGCTAACCGTACACCAAAAGCCACAAACAAGGCGCCGACCGCCGTGTTCAGCAAGGCGCCTAGACGCTGATGGCGCGCGAATAGCTGCGCTAGCCTCACACCACCCACGATTAGGGTGCTGAGATAAAGTGCGCTGGCGACCTGAACGATGGCACCGAGCAACGCAAACGACAGCGCAGGGTACGGGTATTGCGGGTCGACAAACTGTACGAAGAAGGAAATAAAGAAAAAAATCGCCTTGGGATTGAGCAAGCTGATGACCAAGGCGCGGCGGTACACCGCCGCACCGGAGTCTTCTGAGATAGTCGAGGTGGCCAACAGCGAGGGCGCTGGCTGGTCGGACGTTGGCAGTGCCTGCGTCACCCGCCATTTGTGAATGCCTGCGATCAACAGCTTAACGCCCAGCCACGCGAGGTAAGCGGCGCCCACCCATCTGATGACATGGAACACGGCGGGGTGACTATGCAAGACCGATGCCGCGCCCAGCGCCGTTAGCAGCATCAAAACCGCATCGCCGGTGAAGACGCCGCAGGCGCCGGCATAACCGCGCCGCACACCCGAACGCGTCGCCACGGTGAGCACGTACAAAGAGTTGGGACCTGGCAACAGCACGACGGCAACCGTCCCTGCAATGAAAACGCCAAGGTCGACGACCCCAAGCATGGCTAGGCGGCCTCGGCGTAAAACCCGTTGCGCCGCAACTGCCTGGGCGATTGGCCCCGCATGGCCTCGCCAATAGCGGCTATGTGTGCATGGGTGGTGCCGCAGCACCCCCCGACGATGTTGACCAAACCCTCTTGAGCGAAAGCCTGTAGCAAGCGGCTAGTCACCTCAGGGGTCTCGTCAAAGCCGGTATCGCTCATGGGGTTAGGCAGGCCAGCGTTGGGGTAGCAAATGATGTAGGTCTCGGGTGCAGCCTTCGCAAGCTCTTGTATGTACGGGCGCATCAGGGCGGCGCCCAACGCACAGTTCAAGCCCACTGCCAAAGGGGCGACATGGCGAACGCTGGCCCAAAATGCGGTCACGGTCTGACCGCTCAGGATGCGGCCTGATGCATCGGTCACGGTGCCGCTAATGATCACGGGCAAACGCTCTCCCGAGGACTCAAAAAATGCCTCAATCGCGAACAACGCGGCCTTCGCGTTGAGCGTATCGAAAATGGTTTCGACCAGTAAAGCGTCGACGCCACCCTCTACCAAGGCGCCAATCTGCTCAAAGTAGGCTTGGTGGAGTTGCTCAAACGTCACATTGCGGGCACTGGGATCGTTCACGTCTGGGCTGATACTTGCCGTCTTCGGGGTGGGGCCCAGCGCGCCACACACGAAGCGGGGATGCTCTGGCGTGCCGCATTGGTCTGCCGCCGCGCGTGCGAGTTTCGCTGAGGCAAGGTTCATTTCGTAGACCAAATTGGCCATGTCGTAGTCGTCTTGCGCGACGCTGATGGCACCAAACGTGTTGGTCTCGATCATGTCCGCGCCGGCCGCCAAGTAGCCCGCATGCACGTCTGCGATGATGTCGGGCCGTGTGAGGCTTAGTAACTCATTGTTGCCCTTGACATCGCGGTGAAAGTCTTTGAAGCGCGCCCCCCGATACTGCTCCTCAGATAGTTTGAAGCGTTGAATCATGGTGCCCATGGCGCCGTCGAATAGCACAATGCGTTTGGCGAGCAAGTCGGCCAAACCTTGGCCTCGGGTGTATGGGGTATAGCGAGGGTTCATGCCCCCATTGTAAGAAGGTGTTAGCTTTCTCTGGCGCCCTTAAACGGCCCCGTCTCATATGACCGACAATAGAGGGCTTATGAAACACCTGCTTCCAACCGCCGCATGGGAACTGCTGCAAGCGCAGCCAGAGGCCCGTTTGATTGACGTCCGTATGGAGATTGAGTCTCTGTATGTGGGTCGACCGCCTGGGGCGATCAACGTGCCTTGGTATGAGTACCCTGACTTGACCCCCAATCCAGACGTCTTCGTGAAGGCGGTTGTGCAAGAGGTGGGGGGCTTGGAGAAGCCGGTGGTTTTAATCTGCCGCAGCGGTGTGCGCACACTCGATGCGGGCGTCGCGTTGGAGGCGGCAGGGTTTACCGATGTGTACAACGTCTTACATGGTTTTGAAGGCGGTCTCAATGACAGCTTTCACCGCTCGGCTGTCAATGGGTGGCGTTGTGATGGTCTGCCATGGGAACAACTGTGACCGGTGGCCATAACGCGGGATGGACACCTCTCCTTTGAGCGCGCCGTCTGCTGAGTTGACTGCCTGCGCGCCTGCTAGTTCACGCGGCGCAGGGGCAGAGACCGCTGCACTTGCCGTCTTGCGGGAGGTGTTTGGTTTTGATGCATTTCGGGGTGCACAGGAAGACATCATTGGTCACGTGATTGGCGGCGGCGATGCCTTGGTATTGATGCCAACCGGCGGCGGTAAGAGCCTTTGCTACCAAATCCCGGCAATCGTTCGCCAGCGCCAAGGTCACGGCGTGGCGGTGGTCGTCTCGCCGTTGATCGCCTTGATGCACAACCAAGTAGGGGCCCTGCATGAGGTCGGTGTGGCGGCGGCTTTCTTAAATTCATCGCAAAGCTTTGAAGAGTCTCGCGCGGTCGAGCAGCAACTCTTGCGGGGTGAGCTGACGCTGCTTTACGTTGCACCTGAGCGCCTATCCGCGCCCCGCTTTATGGCGTTGCTGGTGCAACTACATGCCCAAAACAAGGTGGGCTTGTTTGCCATTGATGAGGCCCACTGTGTAAGCCAGTGGGGGCACGATTTCCGCCCCGACTACCGCTCTTTGTCTTTGCTGCACGAGCAGTTTCCGGGCGTGCCGCGTCTGGCGCTCACCGCGACGGCCGATGACTTGACTAGAGAGGACATGCTGCACCACTTAGCGCTGACGGAATCGCGCGCTTTCGTGAGCAGTTTTGATCGCCCCAATATCCGCTACCGTATCGCCGAAAAGCGTGATGCGATGGTGCAACTTATCGGCTTTATCCGCAGCGAATTTGAGGGTGAGGCAGGCATTGTGTACTGCCAATCGCGACGACGGGTGGAAGAGGTGGCGGCGCAGTTGGTGCGTGCTGGGTTCAATGCGCTGGCGTATCACGCAGGAATGGAGAGCGACGTACGCCGAAGTAATCAAGATCGGTTTTTGCGTGAGGACGGTGTCATTGTGGTGGCGACCATTGCGTTTGGCATGGGCATTGATAAGCCCGATGTGCGGTTTGTTGCCCACCTCGACATGCCTAAAAATATTGAGGGCTATTACCAAGAGACAGGGCGGGCTGGGCGTGATGGTGAGCCGGCCGTTGCTTGGATGGTTTACGGGCTTGCAGACGTGGTGAACCAACGCCGTCAGATTGACGAAGGCGTGGCCAGTGACGCCTTCAAAAAGGGGCTGCGCGGCAAGTTGGACGCGCTATTGGCTCTGGCAGAAGCGACCGATTGCAGGCGCGTCCATTTGCTGGATTATTTTGGCGAGCGCAGCCAGCCGTGCGGCAATTGCGACAACTGCCTGATGCCCCCCGAGGTGTTTGATGCGACTGAAAATGCGCGTAAGTTGTTGAGCACGATTTACCGTTTTCAACAGGTCAGCGGTATGGCTTTTGGCAGCGGACACCTGTTGGACGTGCTGCGAGGGAAAATAACCGAGCGTGTCACGCAGTATCAGCATGAGCAGCTGAGTACCTTCGGTATCGGCAGTGATATTTCTGAGGCGCAGTGGCGTGCCCTGCTGCGCCAACTTGTGACGACGGGCGCCGTCGTAATTGGTTCTGGTGACTATGCGACCTTGCATTTGGGTGAGCCCGCCCGGGCATTGCTTAAAAATGAGGCCCGTATTTCACAACGCGTGCTTAGCCCGGCGCGCGCGTCCAAAAGTGGCGGCCAAACGCGTCGTGTGCCCGTTGACGATGCCGGATTGGATAGGTTGGGGCAGCGCGTATTTGGCGAGTTGAAAGCGTGGCGGAGTGAGGTTGCGCGTGCGCACGACCTACCCGCCTACGTCATTTTTAACAACAACACCTTGAAAGCGCTAGCGCAGGAGCGCCCCAGTGATGCGGATGCCTTGCACGGGATTGCGGGCATCGGTGCGAAGAAGCTGGAAGCCTATGGGCAGGAGGTGTTACGGGTCATTCAGACTAGCCTCGGTGCCGCCGCTGCCGCTGAGAAATGAAACGTGCGGGTGCCATTGCTCAGTTTCCGCTAAAATAACGCACTGGCTACCACACGTGCGGTGTGGATGCCCCTTTTTGATTTTGGAGTCCCTTATGTCGAACAATGAACATGACCAGCCCGCTCAGGACGTCGAACCCGATGTGGTTGAGTCCATCGTTCACCACATGCCCATCGCTTTGCCGGTGGCCGGTGGCATCTTGATGCTGTTGTTGGCCTTTATTGCGGTCTTCATGGGCTGAGGTGGCCGCGCGTATGGCGCGACGCCGAAAAAACCAGTGCAGGACACTGGTTTTTTTTCGTCCCACGGATTTGTACAGGTATGTGCTGGACAAGCTGACGCAATAAATTTGCGTGACCCGTGTGAAAAATTCACCTGCGTCCCTGACGATCGCAGATAACATCAGTCGCATGCAACAAGACGTTCAACTATTGGCTGACCAAATTCGGTCGGCGGCGCAGTCCAATTCGGCGCGCCCCTTGCGGATTCGTGGTGGGGGAACCAAGGACTTTCTCGGTGCGGCGTTGCAGGGAGAGGTTCTGGATACCCGTGGCTTAAATCAGGTTGTGGCGTATGAGCCCACGGAGTTGGTGGTCACGGTGGGCGCCGGCATGCGTTTGGTCGACTTGGCCGCGTTGCTCGCTGAAAAGCAGCAAAGCTTGCCTTGCGACCCCCCCCGGTTTGGAGAGGGGGCAACCGTTGGCGGCGCAATTGCTTCCGCATTATCGGGGCCTGCTCGGGCTTCCGTCGGTGCGATGAAAGACTTTGTGCTGGGCATCAAAATGTTGGATGCATCGGGCACCGAGCTCACCTTTGGCGGGCAGGTCATGAAGAATGTCGCGGGTTATGACGTGAGTCGCCTAATGGTCGGTAGCTGGGGCACCCTGGGCTTATTGACTGAGGTTTCACTGAAGGTCTTACCGGTGGCTTTGGCTGAAGCGAATCTGCGCCTTGTTTGTAGCCAAGCCCAAGCGTTGGACTACCTCAATTACTGGGGCGGGCAGCCCCTGCCTTTGAACGCCTCTGTTTGGACCGCTGACGCGAGCGGCGCGGGCACACTCCTGATTCGTTTGCGTGGCGCAGTGGCCGCAGTGGATGCCGCGTGTCAGCGTATGGCAGCGTACGCCGCCGGTGAGGGCGTGGCTTGCGCCCCGATGGAGCTCAGTGATGCCGACGCCCTGTGGACGTCTTGCCGCGAGCAAACCCATGCTTTTTTCAACGCCCCCGGCCCTGACGACTGCTTGTGGCGTCTGAGCGTGGCCCAAGTAGCGCCGCCTTTACCGTTGCGTGCGGCGACGTTTGTTGAGTGGCATGGCGCACAGCGCTGGGTGTGGGCGCCGGCGACCGCCACCGCCGATGTCCGCCGTGTGGCAAGCGAGGCGGGCGGTCATGCGATGCTGTTCCGCACCAGTGCCACCCACGGGGAGGCTGATCGCAGCGTGGGTGTTTTTCATCCGACAGATGCCAATACGGCGGGGATTACTGAGCGCTTGCGCGCACAACTTGACCCTGCCGGGGTCTTCAACACCGCACGTGTTTGATGCGCCGTTGCTTAGCCGCCCTTCAGAAATAGAGAGACCCTCCCATGCAAACTAACCTTGCTCCTGAATACGCCGCGCGTGAAGAAGGGCGGGAGGCCGAAGCCATTTTGCGCAAGTGCGTACATTGTGGTTTTTGCACCGCTACGTGCCCGACTTACCAGCTACTGGGTGATGAGTTAGACGGGCCCCGCGGGCGCATTTATCTCATCAAGCAGGTGCTAGAGGGTGAGACGCCGACGCGTAAAACGCAGAGCCATCT
>ERZ888423.1684-NODE-1684-length-18414-cov-43.663489_pt1 | contig 18414 bp, 12 predicted proteins | sample MGYA00520523_ERZ888423 | MGnify/ENA primary metagenome ERZ888423 (study PRJEB32303, sample SAMEA104408611) | aquatic metagenome | biome: Brackish water; feature: Pelagic; material: water | place: Baltic Sea | collected 2014-06-08T10:24:00 | depth 30,27 m ...
ATGACCGCCACCTACGCCTGCTACATGAACGTGCGCACCAAGCCGGAGAAGCGCGAAGAGTTCAAGCAGCTCGTGCTGCAGCTGCAAGCCGATGTGCGTCGGCACGAATCCGACACGCTCACCTATGAGGTGCTGCAGGGCGACGATCCGGACGAGTTCGTGTTCTTCGAGTGCTTCACCGACGAGGCCGCGCAGCAGCGCCACCAGCAGGCGCCCTATCATCTGGCCATGTCGGCCGCCGGCTGGGCTTGTCTCGACGGTACGCCGGAGATCCGGTTCCTGCGGCCGATCGCGCCTTAAGTACCGAGCGGACGGTGCGCGCCGGTCAATGCCGGCGCGGCACCATCGACACCCGCAGCTCGAGCAGGTTCCGCCCGAAGAAACTCGGCGCGTACTGCGGCGCCTCGCTGCCGGGAGCGAGCGCGAAGGATTCATAACGGTCGAGCAGCGCACCGAACGCGCTGACGAGTTCCTGCCGGGCGAGCTGCGAGCCGATGCAGTGGTGGCGCCCGATGCCGAGCGCCAGATGCTTGCCGGGTTGCGGGCGGTGCAGGTCGATCCGTTCCGCGTCCCGGAACTGGGACTCATCGCGGTTCGCCGAACCGAAACGCAACGACAAGAGTTCACCCTCGCGCAGTGCGATGCCGCCCAGTGTGGTGTCGCGGGTCACGCGACGGAACATGCCTTGCGCGGGGGATTCCAACCGCAGGATCTCTTCGGCGAGGTTCTCGAGCAACGACGGGTCGCGGCGTAGCTCTGCGATCGGTGCGGGATCCTCGATCAGCAGCTTGAGTCCCGAGGTGATGGCCGCCGTCGTCGTCTCGTTGCCGGAGGCGAGCAGGTCGATGGTGATGATCGTCAACTGCTCCTGCAGGTCGAAGCCGAGCGCCGGATCATCTGCAGCCCGCACCAGCTCCGTGAGCAGATCGTCGCGCGGTGCGTGGCGACGCGCCTCGAGCAGCGCCGCGAAGTAATGCTGCATCTCGACGACCAGACGCGCGCATTCCACCTCGCGCTCCGGCGAGACCATCATGCTGAACGGCTCGACGATCGCATCCGACCACGCCTTGAAGCGCGCGAGGTCCACCTGGGGCACGCCGATCAGCTCGGCGATCACGACCATCGGCAGCGGATGCGAGAACTCGTGCACGAAATCGAACTCGGTACGGCCTTCGAGCGCATCGAGCAGCTGGGCGGCCGTCCGATCGATCAGCGGACGGATCTCGCGCATCCGCTTGTTGGTGAAGAGCGGTTCAAGGAAATCGCGGACCTTCGTGTGTCGCGGCGGGTCGCTGGTCGAGCAGGAGGCGAGCGGCAGCCAACCCTTGGCGTACTCGGCGATCACGCCTTCGGAGACGCCGCCCGGCTTCAACGCCATCGGACTCACGCCGCTGGCGTAGAGATCGGGTTGGCGCATCACTTCCCGGCAAAGATCGAAGGAGGTCACCAACCAGAAGCCCCGGTCCGGCATCCGATAGAGCGGGGCCTGCGCGCGCGCCGAGGCATAGAACGCGTAGGGGCACTGCTGGACCTTCGGGTCCATCAGGTCGTAGTCCGCGAGCGGACGATGCGCGGCGGACCGGTCGTCGGTCATCGTCCGTCCACCGTGAACTTGAGCAGGACATTGCCCGGCATGCGGCCGCCGAAGAGATACCCTGAGTTCACGAACACGGCCCCGTCGGCGACGATCGCGCCCGCGCTCTCGATGGAACCCCCCTGGCCCTTGAGTCCGCCCACCGCGTCGTAGGTCCGGACGGTGTCGAATGCCCAGAGCAGTGCACCGTCGGTCTCGCGATAGGCGCGCAGCCAGCCGTCGAAGGCCGGCTGGAAGACCACGCCCGGTATGACGGTCGGTGGCGGCGAGAAGCCGGCGTCGCAGGCCGGTGCGGTACCCGGCTGGCAGGAGTCCTTCGGCGCGGGCGCGAACCACTTGATCTCGCCGTTCGCCGGATCGAGTGCGAAGAGGCCCGGCTTCGCCTCGCCCTGCTCGGTGCCGAGGAACACCGTGTCGGCGTTCGGCGCGAAGAGCGTGGTCGGGCTCGCCGCGAGACCCCAGTGCACGCCGCCCGCGAAGCCGCCTCGGCCGTAGCGCACCTTCCAAAGCAGACGGCCGTCGTCGGGGTCGAGCGCGAACACATCAGCGGATTTTTGACCGACCAGCAGCACATCGCTACCGTCCGGCAGGCGATGCAGGACGGGCGGTGCGCCGATGTCGAGGTCCGGTCCGTTCTCCTCGGGGCAGTTGGGACCGCCGCCGATGAAGCAGGCCATGTTCCACGCATCCTTCGCCAAAGATTGGTGCCACCAGAGCATCTTGCCGGTGTCGAGGTCGAAGGCGACCACGGCATCGCTCTGCGCGGCGGCCGGAGAGGTGTAGCCCTCACCGGTGCCGACATACAGTCGGCGGCGCTTCACATCGATGGTCGGCGAATTCCACACCGGCGCGCCGGCGGGGTGACGGCGCAGGGCGCCGGCGGCATTGCGTGCACCGGTCGCGCGCGGCTCTTCCGGGATCGTATAGGAACGCCAGAGCACGGCGCCGGTGCGCGCATCGAGCGCGGTGACGCCGCCGCGGAAGGTGCAGCATTCATAAGAGGGATCGGCCGCGGCCGCCCATTCGCTCGAGGACATCGGCACATAGAGCCGACCGTCGTGGTATCGCGGCGAACCGGTGATCGTCAGCCGCGGATGCGTGTCGACACGGGTCTTCCAGAGCAGCCCACCGGTGCGCGCATCGAGCGCATAGGCGTTGCCATTGAAGTCACCGAACCACAAGCGCGGTGCCGCCGTCGCATCGCCCGCCGACCACGGCTCGAGCGTCGGGCCGGTGCGCACCTCGGCGTCGGCTTGGAAAGTCCAGCGCACACAGCCGGTCGCGAAATCGAGCGCGTACACCGTGCCGTCCTGGCTGCCGACATAGACCGCGCCAGCACCGACCGTCGGTTGCGAGCGCGCGCGCGATGCACCGGGGAAGGCGAACGCCCACGCAAGACCGAGGCGCGGCACATCCGCGGCGGCAAGCCCGGCACGGTCCGCGGTCACATGGCGGGTACCCTCGAGGGTCATCCCCCAACCCGCCAAGGGCGGCGGACGGGTGGCGTCGAAGGTCGCTCGCGGGGCGGCGCACCGCGGCACCGTGGCGGCGGCATCGACCAGGGTCGCGCCACCCAAGAACTCGGCAAGTTCGCGGCGTTCGTTGGCGCTCAACGCGGCACCCTGCGCCTGCATCACCCCCGCTTCCATCGAGGCCAGGATCGCTCGTGTGCCGATCATCTGGAATTTCACCGAATGCGGCGCCCGGGGAACGCCGCCCTCGTGACAGGCCGCGCAATGCTTCTGGTAGAGCGCCGCAGGGGAGGGGGCGGCGGTGGCCGGCATGCTCCACCCGATCAGGGCCAGCAGAGCGGTATATGTCAAATTACGCATGGTCTTGAATCCCCTCGTTCTTTTCCGCCCGCGACAACCGGCAAACCCTGTCGAAACAAAGGATAACAAAAAAACAATCATGTTTGACTTTCTTGCATTTCCGTGACTACCATCGGCCGGAATAATAAAAACAGGCTGGACTGTTTTGATTCGATTTGATCAGGGTTACTTGGCATCGCCGCGGTACCTGTCCGGTCCGCACGCATCATCAACTGAGGGGCTCCACATGAAACTCGACAACAAGGTCCCACACCGCGCGCTCGCGCTGGCCGTGGCATTCGCGCTGACCGGCGCCGCACAACTGCAGGCGCAGGACACCGCGGCGCAGAGCGGCGTCGGCACACTCGAAGAAGTCATCATCACCGGCACCAAGCGCAATGAAGCGTCGCAGGATGTGCCGATCGCGATCTCCGCGATCAGCGCCGCGGACCTCTCGCGCTCGCCGATCAACGACGTCCGCGCGCTCGCGAACCTCGCGCCCGGTCTCGTGCTCTCCGCACCGGCAGGCTTCAACGCCACGGGCGGCGGCATGCGTGGCACCGGCACCAACATCATCCTCGTCACGCAGGACGCGCCCGTCAGCTTCTTGATGGACGATTTCGTGCTGAGCCATGTCACCTCGCAGTTCCTGACGCTGTTCGACACGCAGCAGATCGAGGTCTATCGCGGCCCCCAGGGCACGCTGTTCGGCAAGAACACCACGGGCGGCGTGATCGCGGTCACCTCCAAGCGCCCCGAACTCGGCGAGTACAGCGCCGAGACCCAGTTCAGCCTCGGCCAGTACCGCAACGGCGCCTCGAACGGCAGCCTCAAGGCGGCCATCAATGTGCCGTTGAGTGACACGCTGGCGATGCGCATCGCAGCGATCTACGACATGGACGAGGGCTACTACACCAACGACAAGGCGACGGCGACCTATCCGAACAACGTGCCGATCTGGGGCGCCTTCGGCGTCCCGGCGGGCACGCTGCCGCCCGACGGCATCGACCTCAACGCCAAGGGCACCGGTGGCCGATTGGGCGGCAAAGACGTCATCGCCACGAAGATCAAGCTGCTGTGGGAGCCGAACGACAGCTACTCGGCCCTGCTCGTCGGCGAGCTTGTGCGTGACCGTTCTGATTCCCCTCCGGGCGTCAATGAAAGCACCGCGACCGACCTGCTCACGGCGCTCGGTTTCCCGGGCATCCAGTTGGCCGGCCAGAAAGATGTCTTCAGCACCGCCATCACCGGCAACTCCGACATCAAGATGGACCAGGGCCACCGGGTCGACACCGAAGGTCTATACCTCACGCAGACCCTCGGCACGACGGTCGGTGAGTTCAAGTCGATCACCGGTTATCGCCAGGAGCAGCAGCGGCTGCCGAGCACCTACACGGGTGAGTCGTTCCTGACGCTGTTCGATTCCACCCGCAACACCGAGCGCTTCACCTTCCAGCAGGAGCTGCGCTACGCCTCGGACTTCGATGGTCCGTTCAACTTCGTCGCGGGCGGCAACTACTTCAAGGACACCTTCAACTTCCGCGCGTTCTTCCAGGTCGGTCTGGTGGGCTTGATCCCGGGCATCGACCCGACCACCGGCACCGCAGTGCGTCCTGACGGCCGCGTGAACCTCGACACCAGCGTGTTCAAAGATTACCAGTTGCAGACCACCGGGCAGGATCGCACCGAATACGCGGCCTACCTCGACGGCAACTACCAGATCTCGGACAAGCTCAGGTTCACCACCGGCATCCGCTTCAGCAAGGATGAGAAGGACTTCGACCGCCTGGTCGATGGTGGCGGCCTCTGCAACCAGTACACGCCGGATTCCGACAAGCGCATCGTCAACGGCGTCTGTCGCGATGTGCGCTCGCAGAACATCAGCCGCGCCGGGCTTCTGCCCAAGCAGTGGGACGGTCGTTCGGAGCCGCTGCCGCGCGAGAGCTTCGGCACGGATGTCCTCGCCAGCGACTCGTGGAACGAGACCACTTGGCGTGCAGTGCTCGACTACAAGCCGACCGACGATCAGCTCTGGTACCTGAGCTACGCCACCGGCTTCCTGTCCGGCGGCTTCTCCGAGACCTGCGCCACGGTGTCGCGCTGCGCCTATAACCCCGAGACGAACACCAACATCGAACTCGGCTTCAAGGCGGACCTGCTCGACAACACCCTGCGCCTGAACGCGGCCGCGTACCTCACCAAGTACGAGAACCTGCAGCGTGCCGTGGTGGCGGTCTACACCTCCGCCGATGGCTCGAGCCAGCAGGAGACCGTGACGGTCAACACCGGCACCTCGGAGATCATGGGCGTCGACCTCGAGGCCACCTGGGTCCCGACCGACAACCTGCGGATCGGCGCCAGCATCAACTGGCTCGACCACGAGTACGGTGCGGGCTCGGTACTGCCTGACCTGCGCGGCGGCGGTGCACCGGTCGATCTGACGCAGTTCGATGTGCCGTTCTCGCCGGAGCTGAAGTACGGCCTCAATGTGGCCTACGACATGCCGCTCTCGAGCGGCAGCCGTGTCACGCTGCAGGGCGACCTGAACTATCAGGATATCGCCGAGACCGATGTGTTCAACGGTCAGAACACGCAGATGGAGAAGCGCACGCTGGTCGGTCTGTCGACGACCTGGCACGCGCCTGATGACCGTTGGTCGGCGACCGTCTACGGCGCCAACCTCACGGATGAGACCTACCGGGTCGCCGCGCTGCCGGTGGCCGGTCTCTGGAACTTCACGAACTACGGGCCGCCGCGCTCGTTCGGCGTAACGCTCAACTTCAAGTTCGATTGAGTCCTGACCGGCGACGGCGGGGTGGCGTCAACCGGCGACCACCCCGCCATCGACCGGGATGAACGCGCCGTGCACGAATGTGGCGGCGGATGAACAGAGCCAGACGGCCAGCTCGGCGACCTCGCCGGGTTGGCCGAGCCGGCCAGCCGGGGTCGCAGCCGCGAGCGCCCGGCGCACATCAGGTGTCGTGGCAGCATGCGTCATGGGGGTGTCCATGTACCCCGGGCAGATCGCGTTGATGCGGATCCCGCGCCCCGCGTATTCGAGAGCCGCCGTCTGCGTGAGACCGATCACGCCGTGCTTGGCTGCCGAGTATGGCGCGATGGTCGGGAAGCCGACCATTCCGGCCACCGACGCGTTGTTGACGATCGCACCGCCGCCTGACGCCAACATCGCCGCGATCTCCGCACGCATGCAATGGAACACGCCCGACAGGGTGATCGCGATGACGCGGTCCCAGCTGTCGCGGGATTGTTCGTGGAAAGCTCTCATGTCGCCGGGGAACCCGGCATTGTTGAAGGCGGCACCGAGCCGTCCGAAACGCCGTAGCGTCTCCGCGACCGCGCCCTCGCAGGCAGCCGGGTCGCCGACGTCGCATTCGAAGTACGCCGCGCGCGCGCCGCGCGCCTGCAGGTCCGCTGCGCGGGCCGGCCCCGACACGGTATCGGTGTCAGCGATGAGGATCGCCGCACCGCGAGCCGCAAAACGCTCGCAGGCAGCCCAGCCCATGCCGCTCGCGCCGCCTGTCACCAAGACCGCCTGTCCGGCGAACTCGTCGTCGGATACTCTCGTGTTCATGGACATCCCTCCGTCGCCCGATTATCACACAAGGAAACCAAAGAAATGACTACAGGACGCTTGCAGGACCAGATCGCCATCGTCACCGGCGGCGCCGGCGGCATCGGTGCAGCCACCTGCCGACAGCTCGCCGCAGCCGGCGCCATCGTCGTGGTGACCGACATCAGCGACACCGCCGGCGAGGCCGTCGCCGCGGGCATCCGCGCCGCAGGCCAGCGCGCCATCTACCAACGGCTGGATGTCGCCGACGAGGCGTCCTGGCAGGCGCTGCGCACGCGCGTGCTCGCGGAGCTCGGCATCCCCTCGGTGCTCGTCAACAACGCCGGCATCGATGTGGTGCGCAACACCTTCGACACGACGCCCGAGCAATGGGACCGCATCTTCGCGGTGAACATGAAGGGCATGTATCTCGGCGTCCGGGCGCTCGCCAAAGACATGCACGAGACCGCGGTGCGGGACGGCCGTCACGCATCGGTGGTGAACATGTCGTCGATCTGCGGCCTGATCGGCGTCGCTTTCCAGACGGCGTACTGCGCATCGAAGGGCGCGGTGCGGCTCTACACGAAAGCGCTGGCGCTCGAGATGTCGGCGCTCGGCCTGAAGGTCCGGGTGAACTCCATCCATCCCGGGACCGTGGACACCGCCTTCGCCGCACAGTGCCTCAAAGAATTGGGTGAGGTCGGTTTCGCGCCCTCGCCGGCGGAAGCCCGCGCCGCCATCGCCCGCGCCCATCCGATCGGCCACATGGCCGAACCCGAGGAGATCGCCGATGCGATCGTGTTCCTCGCCTCGGACGAGTCGCGGTTCATGACCGGCTCGGAACTCGTCGTCGACGGCGGCTACACCGCCCAGTGACGATCGGAGCCGGCGCGCTCGCCCCGGGCCGTCCCCGGTCAGAGCGCGTCGGCTGACTCGATCGTCTGCCGCAGCGCCTGCAGGAACTGCGCGCCGATCGCCCCGTCGACGACCCGGTGGTCGCAGGAGAGCGTCAGCGTCGCGACCTTCGCGACCACCACACCGCCACCGCGCGCGATCACACGGTCGGCGCCCGCACCCACCGCAAGGATCGCGACCTGGGGCGGGTTGATGATGGCATCGAAGCGATCGATGCCGAACATCCCGAGGTTCGAGAGCGTGAAGGTCCCGCCCGTGATCTCCTCGCGGGTGAGCTTGCCGCTGCGCGCGCGCGCGGCGAGATCGCCCGTCTCAGCGCCGATCTGCGCGGCGCTCTTGGTGTCGGCGCTGCGCACGATCGGGGTGACCAGACCGCCATCGGTCGCGACCGCGACGGCGATGTCGGCGTGCGGGAACTTGTGGACCTCATCGCCCTGCAGTTGCGCGTTCACCGCAGGGTGCTTCACCAGCGTCAGCGCACAGGCACGCACCAGCAGGTCATTGACCGACACCTCGGTGCCCGCCGCCCGCAACGCCGCACGGCGTGCGAGCAGCGCCGTGAGATCGACATCGGCTGCGAGACGGTAGTGCGGGATGCCCTGCTTCGATTCGAGCAGCCGACGCGCGATGGTGGCGCGCATCGAGGTCATCTTCTCGCGCACCACGCCATCGCCGGTCGGGGCGGTCGGGGCGACGACCGGGGCCGCGGCAGGCGCGGCACCCGCCTGCACGCCGATCGAGGCGGCATAGGCCTCGACATCTTCTTTCGACACGCGGCCGTTGCGGCCCGTGCCTTTGACCTGCGTGATATCGACCCCCAGCCGCTCGGCGATGCGCCGCGCGATCGGGCTGATCCGCGCTTCACCGTCCGCTGCAGCGTCGACCGCCGGCGCTGCTGCGGCCGGCGCAGCGGGCGCATCAGCGTGATCGAAGCTCGCGTCGGCGGGCTTGAAGCCCGTGATGAACGCATCGATCTCCGCCTCGGAGACCGCCGCATCGGCGAACACCGCGATCAAAGCCCCGACGGCTTCGGTCGACCCCGTCTCGGCGACGATCCGGCGCAGCGTGCCGGCGACCGGCGCTTCGACGGAGTTGACGATCTTCTCGGTCTCGACATCGAGCAGCGGCGCGCCCTTGGCGAGCGCACCACCGGGGGCAGCGTGCCACTCGGTGATCGTGCCTTGTTGCATCTCGATGCCCCACTTGGGCATGGTGATCGGGAAGATCTTCTGGCTCATGGCGACTTTCTCTCAGGCAGGGACACAGATGGACGGCGCGAGCCGCCAGTGTAGGCAAGCCGCAAAAAACGGTCAATCCTGACGGTTACCGGCAGGTCTGATTTTTTAACGGCGCCCTCAGGGACCCGCTTCCCAGCCGCCGCCCAGAGCGAGATAGAGTCGTATCAGCGCCTGGCGGCGCTCCAGCAACGCCTGCGCGGCATCGGTCTCCGCCGCAAGCCATTGGCGTTGCGCGTCGAGCACCTCGAGGAAGGTGGTGGTGCCGGCATTGAAGCGCATCTCTGCGAGACGCAGCGCCTCGGCGGTCGCGATCTCGCGCCTTTGCTGGATGGTGAGCAGTTCGGCGTTGGTCTCGTAGGCCGTCAGGCCGTCGGACACCTCACCGAACGCCCCGAGCACGGACTTGCGATAGCCGATGACCGCCTGATCGAGCCGCGCGAGCGCCACATCACGGTTGGCACGCAGAGCGCCACCGGCGAAAAGCGGCTGCAACAGCGTCGGTCCGAGCGAAGCGACGGTCGATCCGCCGCCAGTCAAGGCATCGCCGAGGTCGGTGCTCGCATTGCCGAGCACGGCGGTCAAAGAGATCTGCGGGAAGAACCGTGCCTTGGCCTCGGCGACGCGTGCATCGGACGCCACCAGACGCGCCTCGGCAGCGCGCAGGTCAGGGCGGCGCTCCAACAGGCTCGACGGCAACCCTGCGGGGATGCGCTCGGGCAGCGTCAACGTGCCCGGGGTCTCAAAGCGCGCCGAGCCCGGCACTCGTCCGAGGACACGGGCCAGCGCATTCTCTGCGGCGACGATCTGGCGCTTCAGCACCGGCAGGCGCGCCTCGGTGACGGCCAGCGCACTCTCCTGTTGGCGCTCTTCGGCCGCGCTGACGATGCCGGCGGCGGACTTGCGCTGCACCAGACGCAGCGCCTGGCGCTGGTTGAGGGCGACGCGTTGTGTGGCCTCTTCGGTCTCGCGCAGCGCGGCGAGCTGGAAGTACACATCAGCGACCGTCGCGACGAGCGAGGCCTGCACGGCATGCTGGTTCTCGATGCGCGCCAGCAGATCGGCACGGGCAGCCTCGCTGGCGCGCGCATAGCGGCCCCAGAGATCGAGTTCCCAAGAGACACCGAGACCGGCGAGGAACGACGAGGACACGGTGTCGCCGGGCAAACGGGCGATGGGCGAGGTGTCGACGGTGGCGCTGACGGACGGCAGACGCGGCGACGCGGCGACACCCGCCAAGGCCTCGGCCTCGCGCACTTGTGCGGCGGCGAGCAGTCCATCCGGTCCGTTCGCGAGCGCCTCATCGATCAGCGCCTGCAGACCGGGATCTGTGAACACCGTGCGCCAGGACGCCGTGCCGAAAACATCGGCGCCCTGCGGATCCGCGGTCGAAGCCGCCACGGCCGACGGGTAGGCAGCGGGCACCTCAAGCGTCGGGCGTTCCATAGGCTCATGGGTCAGCAATCCACAACCACCGAGCAATGTCGAGGACAGCAGCACGGCAGCGGCACGCGGACGCAGGATCATGACGCGACCTCCACCGCCTGCCCCTTCGATGGCGGCGCACCGCTTTGACCGGTGATCTTCGCGACGGCCACGAACAGCACCGGCACGATGAAGATCGCCAGCAACGTCGCCGCCAGCATGCCGCTGAACACCGTGACACCCATCGAGATGCGGGAGGCCGCACCCGCGCCCGAAGCCAGGATCAGCGGCACGACCCCGAGGATGAACGCGAAGGACGTCATGATGATAGGGCGCAACCGCAGCTTGGCGGCGGTCACCGCCGCGGTCGTGGCATCCTGGCCCTGATCGCGCAGCATCTTCGCGAACTCGACGATGAGGATGGCGTTCTTGGCGGCGAGCCCGATCAGCAATACGAGCCCGATCTGCGCGTAGATGTTGTTGGTGAGTCCGGTCGCCCAGAGGCCGACCATCGCGCCGAACACGCCGAGCGGGATCGCGAACAGCACCGCGAACGGTACCGACCAACTCTCATAAAGCGCCGCGAGGAACAGGAACACGAACAACAGCGCAAGCCCGAACACGACCGGCGCCTGTCCGGCCGACTCCTGTTCCTGCTTGCTGATGCCGGACCACTCGTATCCGTATCCGGCGGGCAATTCTGCGGCCGCCACCTCTTCCAGCGCCTTCATCGCCTGTCCCGAACTGTAGCCGGAGGCCGGATTGCCGCCGATGTCGGCGGTGCGGAACAGGTTGTAGCGCTGCGTCACCGTCGGCGCGCCGATCGACACCCGTTGCACCAGCGTCGACAGCGGCACCATCTGGCCATCGGCGTTGCGCACATGGAAGAGACCGATCCCTTGGATGTCGCTGCGGAACTCGGGTTCGGCCTGCATGGTGACCTTGTAGGCGCGACCGAACCGCCCGAAGTCGTTGATCGGCACGCCACCTAGGAAGGTCTGCAGCGCGCTCGTCACCTCGCTGATCGGGACACCGAGCTTCTTGGCGGTCTCGCGGTCGATCTCGAGCCGATACGCGGGCGTGGTCGGGTTGAAGGTCGTGTAGAGCATGCCGATCTCGGGCCGCTGACGCGCGGCGGCGATGAACTCGTTGGCCACGCGCGCGAGCTCGAGCGGCGTCGCACCCATACGATCCTGCACCTTGAGGCTGAAGCCGCCTGAGGTGCCGAGCCCCGGGATGGGCGGCGGATTGAACACCAGCGTCGTGGCCTCGCGGACGGTGGCCGCACTCGCGTAGACGCCCTGCATGATGGCCCGCAAGCTCTTCTCCGGCGCTGTACGCTCCTCCCAAGGCTCGAGCACGGCGACGAACAGCGCACTGTTCGACTGTACGGTGCCGGTGAGCATGTTGTAGCCGTTGATGATGAGCCGCTTCTCGATGCCGGGCTGCTGCGCGAGCACGGCGTCGACCTTCTCGGTGGCGGCGATGGTGCGGTTCATCGATGCCGCATCCGGCAACTGCACGCTGCCGACGAAGTAGCCCTGGTCCTCGGGCGGCACGAATGCACCCGGCACACGCGACATCAGCAGGACCGTGGCACCGATCAGGATCAAGAGCGCCGCGAGCGATGGGACCCACCGACGGGTGAGCTGCTGCACACGGACGCCATAGCGGGATGTGAGGCGGTCGAAGACGCGGTTGAAGCCGTCGAAGAACCGCGCGAGCGAGCCGCTGCGGTCCTCGGACTTGGGCTTCAGCAGCAGCACACAGAGCGCCGGTGTCAACGACAGGGCGACGAAGGCCGACAACATCGTGGAGACGGCGACCGTGATGGCGAACTGTTTGTACATCACGCCGGCGATGCCACCGAGGAAGGCCACGGGCACGAACACCGCAGCGAGGACCAGCGCGGTGGCGACCACAGGACCCGAGACCTCCTCCGTCGCCTTCACCGTCGCCTCGCGGGCGCGCATCCCGGACGCCATGTGGTGCTCCACCGCCTCGACGACGACGATGGCGTCGTCCACCACGATGCCGATGGCGAGCACCATACCGAACAGCGTGAGCGTGTTGATGGTGAAGCCAAGCAAGGCGAACGCAGCGAAGGTCGCGATCAGCGACACCGGCACGGCGAGCATCGGGATGAGCGTGGCGCGCCAACTCTGCAGGAACAGGAACACCACGATCAACACCAGCACCAGCGCTTCGACGAAGGTGTGGGCCACCTCCTCCAAGGACGACTCGACGAACACGGTGTTGTCGAACACCACTTCGTAGGTGAGGTCGTCCGGGAAGGCCGCCGAGAGCTCTTTGAGACGGGCGCGGATGAGCCCCGCGGTCTCGATGGCGCTCGCGTCGGGGGTGAGGTTGATGGCGAACGCAGCGGCAGGCCGGCCGTTCAGGCGCGCCTGGAAGGAGTAATCTTTGGCACCGAGCTCGACGCGCGCGATATCGCGGATGCGCACGAAGGATCCGTCGCCACGGGCGCGGACGATGATGTTCTCGAACTCTGCGACCTCGCGCAGCCGCCCCTGGACCTCCACGCTGTACTGGAACTGCTGGGTCGCGGGCGCGGGAAGCTTGCCGACCTGCCCGGCCGGAGACTGGACGTTTTGCTCGGCGACGGCGCGGTAGACATCGTTGGTAGTGACGCCGAGCGAGGCCATACGGTCGGGCTTGAGCCACAACCGCATGCCGAACTCCGCGCCGAACAGCGTGACGTTGCCGACGCCCCTGACGCGCTTGAGCGCCTCGATGACGTTGAGGCTGGTGTAGTTGGTGAGGAAGAGCTCGTCGTAGGTGCCGTTGGGCGACACCAGCGCCGCGTACATCAAGGTATCAGGGGTCTGTTTGCGCGTGATCACGCCGGCGTTGAGCGCCTCGGCGGGCAGGCGCGCATTGGCCTGCGAAGCGCGGTTCTGCACCTGCACGGAGGCGATGTCCGGATCGACATCGAGACCGAAGGTGACATCGAGGTTGTAGCTGCCATCGCCCGCGGAACTCGAGGACATGTAGGCCATGCCTTCCACGCCGTTGATCTGCTCCTCGATGGGCTGGGCGACCGATTCCTCCACCACCTGGGCGCTCGCACCGGGATAGAAGGCGGAGACGCGCACGGTGGGCAGCGTGATCTGCGGGTACTGCGCGATCGGCAGACTGCCGCCCGCGATGAGCCCGACCAGCACCAGCAGGATCGCGGTGACGATCGCCATCACCGGGCGGTGGATGAAGAACTTCGCCATGTCGGTGTCAGCCCTTCGGCGCTGCGGCGGCGGGGTCTGCGTCATACGGACGCGGCGCGACCACCATGCCCGGCCGTGCCGATTGCAGCCCATCGACGATGACCCGGTCGCCCGCCTTCAGACCGGATCCGATGAGCCACTGGTCACCGATCCGCGGCCCCGGCGTCACGGGACGTTGCTCGACCTTGTCACCCTCGCCGACCACGCTCAAAAAATACTTGCCGAGCAGCTCGGTGACGGCACGCTGCGGCACGAGCAACGCGTCCTGCGCGACGTCGTACACGATGCGCACTCGCGCGTTCATGCCGGGGCGCAGCAGCTGGTCGGAGTTGGCGAAGATCGCGCGCACCGCGAGCGTACCGGTGCCCGGCGTGAGTGCACGATCGGTGAAGTCGAGCGTACCGGGTGAGGGATGCACGCTGCCGTCCGGCAGCAACAACTGGATGGGACGCTCGACCGAAGCCTTGCCGGCCTCGCGCGCCGCCTGTTGACGACGGGCGAACGCGAGATAGTCGCGCTCGGAGATGTTGAAATAGACCGCGACCGGATCGAGCGTCGAGACCGTGGCGAGCACGGTCTGGCCCGCGCTCGCAAGGCCACCGACCTCCATACGCTGCAGACCGATCCGACCGGTGATGGGCGAACGCACGTCGGTGTAGCCGCGCTCGAGTTCGGCGGTGGCGAGCCCCGCGCGGCGCGCGGTGACCACGGCACGCAACTGCTGCTCGGTGGCGACCGTCTGGTCGTAGACCTGACGCGGGATCGCGTTGTCCGGCAGCAACGGCTTGTAGCGCGCGATATCCTGCTGGACGCGCACCAGGTTCGCCTCGGCCTCCGCGAGATTGGCGCGGGCGTTGATCACGCCCTCCTCGAAGGCGCGCGGGTCGATGCGGAACAGCCGATCGCCTTCCTTCACTTTCTGGCCCGGCGCGAAATCGATGTGCGTCACGACTCCGGAGACGCGCGGCCTCAGCTCCACTTCACGATATGCGCGCACTTCGCTGACGATGTCGGTGCTGAGTTCGGTCGCGCCGGACTGCACCGTGAAGACGGAGACCTCGGGCAGATTGGCCGGCGCGGCAGGGGGAGCCTTACTGCAGGCGGCGAGCGTGAGAAGCGACGCGCAGGCAAGGCCGAGCGGGAGGAGATGGGGAGCGCGGAGCGTCATGGGCGGTGGCCTCGATTGCGGGAAACACGCAAAATGGATCGCCGCATTATCCCGTAATCGCAACGCAGCGCGAGGTTTCGATTCGGCGACGGTCGGTCAGGCCGAACCAAAAGTCTCGGTGGTTCAGCCTATCTGTTCATCGGACCTGATCTGCAGACCCCGCGGCATCGACGGCGCTGCGCCCGGTCGGGTGACCGCTAGGCTCGCCGCCGCGACCGCCCGAGCGATCGCCACCTCGAGGTCGAGACCCTGGGCGAGCGCCGCCGCGAGGACCCCGCAGAAACAGTCGCCGGCGCCGGTCGTATCGACCACCGTCACCACCGGCGCCGGGAAGTGCACCGCGTCCTCCCCGGTGACGAGCCAGGCGCCTTCGGCTCCGAGCGTCACGATCACCGCCTGACAGCGGCCCTGCAGCAGCACCATCGCGGCGTCGACCGGACGCGCGAAACGGATGCCATCCGCACCGGCCTCGCGCGCGGCCGCCGCCGAGAAGACCTCGAGTTCGATCTCGTTGAGCACCACCAGATCGACATCGGCGAGCAGCGGCAGCGCGTCCACGAGCGCGGGCGCCGGGTTGAGCATCGTGCGCACACCGGCTTCACGCGCGGCTTCAAAGAATCCGGCGACGGCGACGAGCGGCGTCTCGAGCTGCGCGAGCGCGATCTTGGTGGACGACGCCCCCGACGCAGGCACCGCGAACGCCGCATGCACCTCCTCCGCCGTGAGCGTCAGGTTCGCGCCACCATGCACCACGATGCTGTTCTCGCCATCGGCGGCGACGATCACCTGGGCAAGACCGGTGTGGGCGTCCGGCATCCTGCGCGTGTCACGCACCCGCAGATCCCGTGTGTCGATGCCCTCCGCCAAGAGCAGCGCGGCGAGCGTCGCGCCGTCCGCATCGTCCCCTCGCGCTCCGACCATCGCGACCGTCGCGCCCATGCGCGCCGCGGCGACCGCTTGGTTCAGACCCTTGCCGCCCGGTAGCCGTGCCAGCGAGGCGCCGACGACGGTCTCACCGGGGCGCGGCAGCTGCGCCACGCGCGCGACGAGGTCCATGTTGAGGCTGCCGCAGACGATGACTTCGGCGCTCACCGCTGGACCCATCCCCCGCAGACCGGGAACACCTGCCCGACGAAGCAATCCGCGGCAGGGCTGCAGAGATAGGCCGCGAACTGCGCGTCCTCGCGTGCCGCGACCAAGCGGCCGAGCGGCACCTCACGCGCGAGCCGCTCCTGAAAGCGCGGATCGGCCTGTACCTCCGCGGGGAAATAGGTCGGGTTGTCGACGAAGTTCTGGGCGATGGCGTTGACCTGTATGCCGTGCCGCGCGAGTTCCACCCCGACCGCCTGCACATACGAGAGCTGCGCCCCACGCGCCGCGCTATAGGTCGAGGCGCGCTTCATGCCACGCAAGCCCGATGCGCTGCCGATGACGAGGATCTTGCCGGACCGCCGCGCGATCATCGCCGGGGTCACCGCACGGACGAGCCGCGGCAACGGGTCGACGAGCGCAGCGAACACCGCGCGCCATTCGTCATCGCCCACCTCGGTCGCAGCGGTCGTCGGCGCCTGGAACGCAAGGTTCACAACGAGCACATCGATGCGCCCAGCTGCCGCCACCACGCGCTCGACGGCCTCGGCGCTGTCGAGCGCCGCATCCGAGGCGATGACCTCGGCGCCTTGCTCCAAGAACACCTCGCGCAGTGCGGGCCCCATGAACCCAGACGCGTGGGTCAGCAGGATCCGCGTGTCCTGCAGAGCATGGGGGATCAGTGCGACCTTCATCGGTGTCGACCTCAGCGGTGATCGAGTTTGGGCATCGCTGCATCTGCACCGAGCAATCCCGCGTCGGTGTAGACGCCGAGTTTCTCACGGGTGTCGGCGATGTCCATGTTCCGCATGGTCAGCTGCCCGATGCGGTCCTGCGGCGTGAACAGGCCCTCGCCCTTCTCCATCGTCAGGCGCTCGGGGTGGTAGGCGAGATGCGGGCCGGTGGTGTCGATGATCGACCAGTCGTTGCCGCGGCGCAGCTCGAGCGTGACCTCACCGGTGATCGCGCGCGCGACCCAACGCTGCGCGCTCTCGCGCAGCATCAGGCATTGCGGATCGAACCAGCGGCCTTGATAAAGCAGCCGCCCGATGCGCCGTCCATTGGCCCGGTACTGCTCGAGCGTGTCTTCGTTGTGGATGGCGGTGGCGAGGCGTTCATAAGCGATATGCAGCAACGCCATGCCCGGCGCCTCGTAGATACCGCGGCTCTTGGCCTCGATGATACGGTTCTCGATCTGGTCGCTCATTCCGAGGCCATGGCGGCCACCGATGCGGTTGGCCTCCATGAAAAGCGCAAGATCATCCGCGAAACTGTCGCCGTTGAGCGCGACCGGCCGCCCCGCTTCGAAGCGCACCCGCACGGTCTCGCGCGCGACGGCGACCTCGTCGCGCCAGAACGCGACACCCATGATGGGCTGCACGATGTCGATACCGCGGTCCAAGAACTCGAGATCTTTGGCCTCGTGCGTCGCACCGAGCAGGTTCGAATCGGTGGAGTAGGCCTTCTCGACGCTCATCTTGTAGCCGAGCCCCGCCCCGCGCAGGTACTCGGACATCTCGCGCCGACCCCCAAGCTCTGCGATGAACGCTGCATCGAGCCAAGGCTTGTAGATGCGCAGCTGTGGGTTGGCGAGCAGCCCATAGCGGTAAAAGCGCTCGATATCATTGCCCTTGTGGGTGCTGCCATCGCCCCAGATATCGACACCGTCCTCGCGCATCGCGCGTACCAGCATCGTCCCCGTGACGGCGCGGCCGAGCGGCGTGGTGTTGAAGTAGGTGGCGCCCGCGGTCGTGATATGGAACGCAGCGCACTGCAAGGCGGCAAGACCTTCCGCGACCAGGGCCGCGCGGCAGTCGACGAGCCTCGCGATCTCGGCGCCGAGCGTCAGCGCCTTCGCGGGGATCGCGGCAGGGTCCGCCTCGTCAGGCTGACCAAGATCGGCGGTGTACGCGCAGGGCTTCGCACCGTGCGCCCGCATCCAGTGGACGGCGGCGCTGGTGTCGAGGCCACCGGAGAACGCGATGCCGACGCGCTCACCGATGGGCAGTGAGGGCAGGATGACGGCGGTCATTTCTTCTGCGGCGCCTCCGCTGTGCCGGGGCAGGGCTGGCGGCTGGCGTCAGGCAGGTCACTGAACGGCCGGAACCCCGCCTTCGCGGCCGCGGCCGCATCGGCGGCGGCGATGTCGAGAAGGCCAAGGACACCGTCACCCGCACCACACACACTGATATACGCCATCCCGTCGTTGGCGCAGCCGGCCGGCATGGCGTCGACGCCGCTCGAGTTCAATTGCGCCGTGAGGGTCGCGGGCGTCTCACCACCGGCTTCGCACTGCCGGCGGCCGAGCGATTTGAAGACGACGAGACGGTCGACAGCCGCGGTGGTCGGCGCGGTGGGCGGCGC
>ERZ888423.1685-NODE-1685-length-18406-cov-21.276661_pt1 | contig 18406 bp, 13 predicted proteins | sample MGYA00520523_ERZ888423 | MGnify/ENA primary metagenome ERZ888423 (study PRJEB32303, sample SAMEA104408611) | aquatic metagenome | biome: Brackish water; feature: Pelagic; material: water | place: Baltic Sea | collected 2014-06-08T10:24:00 | depth 30,27 m ...
CTCTCGCACGGTGATCAAAAGTTACTGGACATGGCGCTGGCCTTGGTGCTTGCACCCAAAGTACTTCTGCTTGACGAACCGGTGGCGGGTATGGGTCCTGAAGAGCGCGAACAGATGATGGATACTGTCCATAAGCTGTGGAAAAAAGGTGGCCTGACGATTGTTTTGATAGAGCATGATATGGATATCGTTTTTAAAGTTTCACAAAATATTCATGTGTTGTCCTACGGTAAGGTGCTGGCCGAGGGCACGCCGGAGCAAATCCGTAACAATCCACAGGTCATTGAGGCTTATCTGGGATCGGCCAAAAAGGATGCAGCATGAGTGAGACGATACTGACGGTTGAAAACATCAATGTTTTTTATGGTTCCAGTCAGGCACTGTTTGGCGCGTCCTTAAGTGTGCCAGCGGGTGAGACACTGGCGCTGTTGGGCCGCAACGGCGCCGGTAAAAGCACCACCATGAAAGCCATTGCGGGTGTGATCCCAACCCGCGATGGCAAAGTGAGTTTGATGGGAAAAAATATCACAGGTGTCCCGGCTTTCAAAATTGCGCGCAGTGGCATCGGTTACGTGCCAGAAGACCGACAAATTTTTCCAACGCTCAGCGTGCAAGACAACCTCATCATTGCCCACAAACTCGGTCCCAACGGTGAAGACCTTTGGCCCATTGAACGGGTTTATGACATGTTGCCACTTTTAGCACCACTGAAAGATCGCATGGGCGGGCAATTGTCTGGTGGGGAACAGCAAATGTTGACAGTCGGACGTTCACTCATGGGTAACCCATCCGTTTTACTGCTAGACGAACCCAGTGAGGGTTTGGCGCCCATCATGGTTGAGAAAATAGGTACGCTAATTGAAACGCTTAAGTCGCTCGGAAACACGATTGTGCTGGCCGAACAAAACTTACACTTCTGTCTGGGTTTGGCTGACCGAGCGGTTGTGATCGACAAAGGTGTCGATGTTTTTCATGGAACGATTGCTGAACTGAACGCTGATGACGATGTCAAGCAGCGTTATCTTTCAGTCTAATGTTTCGCCACCTTAGATACTTGCCACCAATCTCTATCGTCAGTCAAGAGAAACGCATGCCGCGGTAACCATCAGCGGCAACGTCATTGCAAATTGAACGATAGTGACTCAAGCCGCCCGCATAAGGCATGAAGACCCGTGGTTTGCCGGGAACATTGGCACCCAGATACCAAGAGTGTTTGACCTGTGGCAACAGCGTCGCGTTAGCGGCCCGGTCAACCTCTTGTTGCCATTGATCACAAGCCTGATCAGAGGTTTGTACGGTTTGAAGTTGATGCGCGCGCATGTGTTCGATGCAATCGGTAATCCATTCGACGTGCTGTTCAATGGCTGGCGGCAGATTACATAGCACCGAAGGGCTGCCCGGTCCGGTGATGGTGAAAAGATTGGGATAACCCGAGATTTGTAAACCGAGGTAAGTACGAGGGCCAGCGTGCCAATCGTCTTTGAGTTTGCGACCACCCAAGCCTTCGATATTGAGCTTCAGCAGTGAACCTGTCATCGCGTCAAATCCTGTTGCAAACACAATGATGTCCAGTGGATAGACTTTTTCAGTGGTTTTGATACCCGCGGGAACAATTTCTTGCATCGGTGCATCGCGCAGGCTCACCAACGACACGTTGTCTCGGTTAAAAGTGTCGAAGTAGTTTGAGTCAATGGGGGGACGCTTGGCGGCAAAGGGGTGATCAATATCCGCCAGAATCTCTGCCTTAACAGGATCTTTGATCAGTTTTCGTATCTTTTTCTGAATGAATTCAGCCGCTGTCTTGTTGGCATCATTGCTTACCAGTAGGTCTTCGAATGTTGCCCTGAATTGCAGCCCACCTTTTTGCCAAGCCGCTTCATAGATCTGTTCGATCTCATCGGCGGGTGTTTCAACGGCCTTGCGCTTTTCAATGTGAAACGGGTGTCCGTTACCATTGGTGGTCATGATTTCGTAGATTTCATCAGCGTGGGCTTTGGCGTATTGCTTAAAATCTTCAGTCAGCGGCGCGTTGTTAGCCGGTAAGCTGTAATTGGCCGTGCGTTGAAATACAGTGACATGATCAGCTTCATTGGCAATCATGGGGATGGCTTGAATGCCGGTCGATCCAGTCCCAATAACGCCAACATGTTTGCCTTTGAAGTCCACACCTTCATGCGGCCAAGCACCGGTGTGAAACCATTGACCCGCAAAGCGATCAAGTCCTGGGGTATTGGGAACGTTAGCCGAAGACAGGCAACCCACAGCGGTAATTAGGAACTGGGCGCGCAGTGTTTCACCGCCTTCAGTTTGAACGACCCATTGATTGTTTGCTTCATCAAAATTTGCAGAGTTGACGCGGGTGTCAAAAGAGATGTCGCGTCGTAAATCAAACTTGTCAGCAACATGATTGAGGTAGCGGAGGATTTCAGGCTGTTGTGGATAGCGCTCTGACCATTCCCACTCTTGGACCAACTCTTTTGAGAAGTAGTACATGTAAGAGTGGCTCTCTGAGTCGCAGCGCGCTCCCGGGTAGCGATTCCAATACCAAGTGCCGCCAACACCGGAGCCCGCCTCGAGGACTCGCGTGCGCAGCCCGAGTTTGTCGCGCAGGCTGATCAATTGGTACATCCCGGCGAATCCAGCGCCAATAACAATGGCGTCAAGCGTATTTGTATTCTGCATGGTTGTCTGACGATTCCAAGGTTAAAGTATGTGTGTCAGGTGATTTTTTTATTTTTATGAAGGGCGGTATGGCTTTGAACGTAAAAATGTTGCTTAGCAATCTTAAGTTTATCGTTTAATGGTTTATCGTTTAATGGTTTACTTTTAATGCGAACCTGTGTCAACGGGCGAAGCTTGACGAACAGTTGTGCTCATGGCGCTATACCGTGATCATTAACAATCTTTGATGAATCAGCCCATGTAGACGCCACCGTTCACATCAAGCGTGGCGCCCGCCATGTAATCAGAGCCATTACTGAGTAAAAAGGCGATCGGCAAGGCAATTTCGTTGACTTCGGCCATTCGTCCCATTGGGATATGACTGAGCTCAAAGGGTTGGCCATCGGTCATGGCAGTGTTGGTTGCACCAGGGCAGATGGCATTGATTTGAACGCCCGCTGGTGCCCCTTTTCTGGCCAACCATTTCACCATGGCACTGACGCCACCCTTGGCCGCTATGTAGTGCGGGCTTGCCCGCAAGCCGCCACTGCGCGCGGCCACTGAACTAACAATAACAATTTTGCCGGAGCCGCGTTGAATCATGCCAGGCAGGACCGCACGCGTGAGATGGACCACGCTTTTGACATTGATGTCTATGACCGTGTCGAACACCGCATCCCAATTGTCGTCGTTCCAATTATCCCAAGGACAAAACCCGGCATTGACCACGACCCCGTCGGGGGTTCCGACCTCTTGAATCAAACGTTCGGTTGCTTCGCGGTCACGAACATCAAAGGCAACGGTATGGCACTGTGCACCGGATGATTTAAGCGCTGCAGCCAATTCGGTTGGTTCATCGCGATCAGCCAATATCAGTTTGGCTCCCAATGCTGCACAAACGCGGGCTGTTTGGCTACCGATGCCACCACCGGCGCCGGTGATTAAGATTGTTTTGTTGGCTAGTGAGAAAGGATTCGGCGCCATATTTTTTCCTGTGCTATCGCCACACGTTTTTGGTTGCTTGCATCAACAGCGATGGTCTTGGCTGTTTAGATTAGGCCTGTCGCAGTGAAACCAATATAGATTCAGCCACGTCTTGGCGTATGGTTTTGGCATCGGCCATGCGCTGCGCCACCAATGCAATTTCATCGCCTACTGCACCGGCGGCGATGGCAACATTTTGTGCGTGCAGGGCCATGTGCCCTTGCTGAATACCGACAGTGGCGAGCGCTTTGAGCGCACCAAAGTTTTGAGCCAAACCCACGGCAGCAGCAATCCCAGATAGCTGCGCTGCGCTGGTGACACCCAAGATCTTTAGGCAAGCCTGGGCCGTGGGGTGAACCTTCGTAGCGCCACCAACCATGCCCAGTGCCATCGGTAATTCAATGCTGCCAGCCAGATTTCCTTCGGGGGTGACTTCGTAATGGCTTAGGCTGCGATATCGACCGGTACGGGCGGCAAAGGCGTGCGCACCGGCTTCGATTGCACGGGTGTCATTGCCCGTTGCCAATGTGACGGCACTGACCCCGTTCATGATGCCTTTGTTATGCGTGGCTGCGCGGTAAGGATCCGCATCCGCAAAATCAGCGGCTGCCATGATGCCTTGAACAATCTCGGCACCGCCAATTGTCTCGGCTTGCCAAACAGCCCGAGCACGGGCCACGCGACGATCGGCAAGGTTGGAAAGGATTCGCAAGTGATGTTTGCCCCCAGTCCATTCGCTGAGTTTTGGTGCCAGTGTTTCAGCCATGGTGTTCACAGCGTTGGCGCCCATGGCGTCGCGCGTGTCAACAATCAAGTGAACGACCACCATGGGACCCGAGCGCGTGTCGATGATGCGAACTTCCAAGTCTCTAAAGCCACCGCCTAGTTTGATCAGGACGGGATCACAGGCATTACAAATCTCGGCAATCTCGGTCTTTCGTTCAAGAACCTTGGCACGTGCGCTCCAAGGGTCGGACAGGTTGATGATCTGAACTTGCGCGATCATCTCGGTGCCGCTTAAAGAGGTGAAAAATCCCCCGGTTTCTCTGCACTGTTTGGCAGTGTTTCCGACCGCTGCGATGACCGAGCTCTCTTCTGTGGCCATCGGGATGAGGATGTCCTGCCCATCGATGATCATGTTGGTTGCAATGCCAAGCGGTACGGTAAACCCACCGATGGCATTTTCGACCAGCCGATTAACCAAATCAAACGGCAGGGCACTCGAGTCTTTCAATGCTTTAATGGTGGCATCGTCCAGTTCACAGTGCGACTTCACCAAGTCTAGGCGTTCTTCTTGGCCTAATTGGTAAAAGCCGCTTAAACGGGAGGATCTTTGCATCTTGTCATCCTTCATGCGCTAGTCAGCATTCAAAAGTAATCGTGGCAACCACAAAACGACATCAGGAAAAGCAAAGGCTGCGGCCAGACCTAGCAGTTGTAGGCAGACAAAAGGCGTGACCGATCGGTAAATATCACCCATGCTGATGCTAGGTGGTGCAATCCCTTTTAAATAGAAGAGGGCATACCCAAAAGGTGGTGTTAAAAAACTGGTTTGCAAGGTGATGGCCACTAGAATGGCGAACCAAACCAAAGTATCTGCGCTAGACATGCCGAAATCCAGGGCAACCACAATGGGCGCGAACAACGGCAGAGCAATATAGCTGATCTCGATCCACTCTAAAAAGAAACCGAGCAGGAAGATGATCGACATGATGATGAACAGCGTCATAAAGGGACCCGACGCGATCGACAGGACAGCGTCTTTCACCATGGCGTCGCCGCCGATGCGTTTAAAAATCACAGAAAAACAGGTGGCACCGATGGCGACCCAGAGAATCATGGATGTTGTCTTACCGGTTTCGTAAACGCAGTACTTGATGTTTGCCCAATTGAGTTGCTTTGAAAAAGCCGCGATCACCATGGTGCCAAAAGCACCAATGGCAGCTGCCTCTGTCGGGGTTGCAATGCCGAGCACAATTGAACCGAGCACACCCATGATCAGCAGCACAGGCGCAACCAAATCACATGCTAAGGCGAACCAAAGGGGTCTGGCGTCGTTTGCATCAACCACGCCAGCGGGCGCTTTGTGTGGGAAGAAAAAGGCGATCGCGATGATGTAGATAATGTAAAGAACACCGAGAAGTAAACCTGGGAAAATGGCGCCAAGGAACAAGTCACCCACAGAGATACCCAAAATGTCGCCGACCAGCACCAACATGATGGATGGTGGGATAAGGATGCCCAAGGTGCCTGACGCACAAATCAAACCAGCCGCTAAGCCTTTGTCGTACTTTTGTTTGAGCATGACGGGCAAAGCAAGTACACCAAGCAGGACCACCGAGGCGCCAACGATACCGGTTGAGGCGGCCATGACAATACCTAGCAGTGCTACCGAAATGGCTAGGCCACCTCGCATGCCAGCGAAAAGCCTTTCAAGGGACAGTAAAAGCTTTCTGGCAGCATCAGACTTATCAAGCATCAAGCCCATAAAAATAAAAAGTGGGACGGCCAGCAGCAACCAATTCGACAGCGTTCCACTGAAGATACGGTTAACAACCGTACCCAGGAACATGATATTGATACCGCCAAAAAAGCTAAATAAGACGCCAATACCAGCAAGCAGTAAAGCCACGGGGTAGCCAGAAAAGATACCTGCGATTAACGCAAGCATCATCATGATCGGCAAAAAATAATCGCCCACGAATCACCTCAAAGTATCAGTTGGTGGCGGAATTGGCACCGCTTGTGGGGCTGTTTCTGCTCATCAGAAATCCAAGATTGCGCAGGACACGACCAAAGCCCGTTAAAAAGAGTAGGCCTAGTCCGATCGGCACAAAAGATTTCACCAAGTAACGGTCGATTAGGCCGCCGTAATCAGACTGCTCGTTTGATCGAATCGACATATCGACAAAGCGAATAGAGAGCCATGCCACGATGGCGCAAAAGGGCAAAAGAAGGAACAGATCGCCAATGGTATCGATGGTTGCCCGCCATTTTGGACTGACTTTGGCGTACATCATATCAACCCTGACATGTCTGTCTTGCTCTAAGGCATAGGCGCCGCCGAGCATCACCATGACGGTCAATAAGTGCCACTGCAACTCAGTCAATCCAATAATGCTCAGCTGGTCACCGAATAACAAAATCGAATGGTCCCAAGTGGCGAGTTGAGAGAGTCGCAAAATACCGCCAATGACAGCGGCTAGGACGCAAAAAATGATTGGCAAAATCAACCAAGAGCTGATCCGTCCGGGCCAAGCGCCGACCATCATCAGCACTTGACCCAGCCGTTGCACCGCATTTCGCGCAGGTCCGGCGGCTTCCACCGCCGGTCTTGTTGCGGAGTCTGTCATGCTTAGTTAGTGCTCAGACTCTGGAGATTATGCCACTGGTTCACGCTGTCCATGTACTTAACCAATGACTCGTAGGCCTCTTTGAAAAGGGGATCATTTTTGGCTTCTGCTGCCAGGACTTTGGCTGATTCTGCTTTAAGTACTTGCAAGACCTGTGGTGGAAAGCGTCGGACTTCGACCCCTCCGGCCTTGAACTTCTCGAGCACTGGCATCTGAGCGGCTGGTGCCACAGACATGGTGTACACAACGTTGGCTTTACAAGCAACCTCGAGCTGTTCTTTTTCTAGATCAGAAAGCTTGTTGTAAACGTTTTTGTTGATGAGTAGTGAGTTCCAGCTGGCTGGTTGGTGCCATCCTGGAAAGTAATAATACTTGGCAACGTTTTGAAAGCCCAGTGATTGATCAATAATCGGCAAGGAGAACTCTGTGGCTTCAATGCGACCACGTTCTAGCGCCACAAAAATTTCACCACCCGCAATCAACTGTGTTGAGGCACCTAAGTTGTTGAGCACCTTTCCGCCAAGGCCGGAGATGCGCATTTTAAGGCCTTTGAAATCATCGACCGAATTGATTTCTTTGTTAAACCAGCCGCCTGGCTCAGGCGCCGTCAAGTGGCAAGGGAAAACCTGAACATTGAAGGGATCGTATGCCTTTTGGAGAATTTCACGTCCACCGCCTTCCCACATCCAACCCAAAAATACTTCGGGGGTCGGGCCAAACGGCATCGCGCCCATCAGGCCAGTAACTGGGACGGTACCGCCCCAATAGCCAATCCAATCCCAGCCGGCATCAACCGCGCCGGTGCTAACAGCGTTGAAAACCTCAAGCGGGGGTACCAGCTCGCCCGCACCATACACTTTCAGATTAAGTTTGCCATCGGAAACTTCGGACAACAGTTTTGAAAGATTCTCAGCGCCTTCACCCAAGAAAACCATGTTCTTTGGGAAAGTACTGGCAACATCAATTGTTTTCGATGCGAATGCTGGCTCAGGCTGAGCGGTAAACAGCAGCGCAGTTGCTGCTGCGGTGGTTAAAAGTTTCTTCATTGTCTTCCTCGTTTCCTTAGGTTGCAGTCGGCGTCCTTGGCGATTTTTGAGACAACATATCGAAGCCAATTAAGTCACAACGACTGTCTCAAAAATTCCCTTTGGCAGTTTGGACGTTTCAAAGGTTTGCGGTTTTTATGCTTAAACCGTCCCAATAATTATTCCGACAAGACCCGTTTAAGTCAACGCATTGCTTAGCATCTAAGGGATATCACTGAAGAAGGTTGTGCAAGTTCATGGCGTGAGACTTAGATCAGTGCTTGGGTGTGACCGTCAACCACGAGTTCTTGGCCGGTAAGGTTACGAGCCGCGTCACTGGCGGCAAAGAGCGCCATGTTGGCAACATCGCGCGCAGGGATTAAGCGCCCCAATACTGCCTGCTGTTCGTGTCGTTTGGTCAGGACGTCCTCAGGAACATTTAATGTTTTTGCTTTGGCGGCGATCACGGCACGAATTCGTGGTCCATCGACGGCACCAGGCAAGATGGCATTGACCCGGATACCAAACGGACCGAGCTCGATGGCCAGTGATTTTGTGAAACCAACCACAGCCCATTTCGACGCGGAATAAGGCGTGCGTCCAGCAAATCCCAAGTGGCCAGCAGCTGATGACAGGTTTAAGATCACGCCATGGGCTGAAGACTTCAATAGCGGCACGGCTTCTCGGGCGCAGAGAAATTGACTGGTGATGTTGACCGCGAGGGTTTGATCCCAATCGGTTTTGCTCAGAGATTGCACGGGACCCGTTGGTCCCGCGATGCCAGCGTTGTTGATGAGAACATCCAAGCCGCCCAGCGTTTCTTTGGCCTGGATAAACAAATCTTTGACGCTGGCCTCGTCGGCCACGTTTGCTTTGATGGTTACTAAGCTTGGCAATTCGCGCTTGGCTGTGGCGAGCGCCACTTCATCGATATCGCAGATCATGACGCGACAGCCTGCGCCACTAAAAGCACGGGTTATCTCAAGGCCAATGCCGCTTGCCCCGGCGGTGATTAATACACGCCGATCTTTCATACTGATATCTGCAAACATGGTTTTGTCTCGTCTTTAAGGATTTGGTTGGCGATGACTTGAATCATCGGGATTGGCCGAGTATCAGGTCAGCGGCTTTTTCAGCAATCATCATGGTTGGCGCGCCGGTGTTGCCCGATGGCATGTTGGGCATAATAGAAGCATCCACCACCCGCAAATTTTGTAGGCCAATCACGCGTAATGAGGCGTCGACCACTGAAGCGGGATCGTTTGCTGGTCCCATGCGGCAGGTGCCCATGAAATGCCATGCCGTGCCACCGCGTTCGCGCGCACATGTGAGAAGCTCATCGTCACTGGTGGCAGAAGCGGGTGGAAAATCATCGCCGTCAATGTAGGACGACAGTGCCTTGCTGTGTAAATATTGGCGAGCCAGTCGCAAGCCGTCGATCGCCACTTGGCGGTCGCCTTCGTCATCGAGATAGTTAGGCTGTACCAGCGGCAACACAGACGCATCGGGCGACTGTATTCGGACAAAGCCTCGGCTTTTGGGCCTTGTGTTGTAGAACCCTAGGGTCATGCCTTCGAAGGTGTCGAGCTGGCCGGCAATGCCTGCCGCATAGCTGCCTGGTGAAAAGTGAAACTGTAAGTCAGGCTCGCTGACATTGGCTGAAGAGCGCTCGAACGCAAAACACACAGAAGGACTGATGGCCAAGATACTGGGTTTGCGCAGCAGCCAACGCAGCACTTGTCCGGCTAGCGGTAGTCCTCGGGCGACCGAATTCAACGTCTTGATCCCTTTAACGCGTACCACTGAACGCACCATGAAGTGATCTTGGAAATTAGCACCCACCCCCTTGATGTCATGAATGGGTTTAATGCCATATTGCGCCAATAATTCGGAAGGGCCGACACCAGACAGTTGTAATAACTTCGGGGTGTTGGCAGCGCCTGCGCTGAGAATGACTTCGCGACGCGCTTCAAAGGTTTCAATCTGTTTGCTTGCTGTTCGCCGCAATTGAACGCCAGTGGCGCGTTTGCCGTCAAAGGTCAGCGCCAACACCTGTGCATGGGTGAGGACTTGTAGATTGGGTCGATTCTTAGCCGGTTTTAAAAAGGCTTGGGCAGCGCTAATTCGTCGACCTTTGTGAATCCAGCGCTGGTAGTAACCCGCCCCGCGCTGACTGGCTGCGTTGTAATCAATATTTGTGGGTAATCCGTGTTCAGCCGCTCCCTCAATAAAGGCGTCGCATAGAGGGTGGCGCCAGTCGCAGTCGGTGATGGGTAGCAGGCCTTGGCTGCCACGATAGTATGGGTCGTGTTCACCCAAGCGTTGTTCGGTTTTTTTGAAATAAGGCAACACATCAGCGTACGACCATCCCGTATTGCCAAGCGCGGCCCAAGCGTCATAGTCAGAAGCAATGCCGCGCGTGTAATTAAAACCGTTAATCGAACTTGAGCCACCCAAGGTACGGCCCATGCGGGTGATGACTCGGCGACCAAGCGTCTGTGCGGATGGCGCTGTCTGAAAATCCCACGTATAAGCGGGGTCATGGCCGACTTTGATAAAGCCAGCAGGGATGTGAATGTAAGGGTTTCGGTCCGGTGGGCCGGCTTCAATCAAGCACACTGAAATCGCGGGATCGGCTGACAGCCGATTGGCTAAAAGGCAACCCGCGGCGCCAGCGCCCACCACAATAAAGTCTACTTGTTGATTCACGAGCGGTTGGTTCATGGCCATTCCATTCGCATAAGCCTATCTTAACTTTCTAACACACGGCGAGACTACCCGAAAGTTTCGGCTAGTGGGTGGTGATCGTTTAGGCACCAAAAAATGCCACGACCCTGAGACTCGCCGCTGGACCAAGACGCGAAATCAGTTGATCGAGACCCCGCGATAGCCGTCTCGGGTCACCTCGTCGCATATTTTGCGATACTTATCGAGACCCGCCACATAGGGCATAAACACCCGTGGTTTACCTGGAATGTTGGCACCAACATACCAAGAGTTGGCTTTTGGGTAGAGCGTTTGATCAGCGACTTCATTGACGTGCTTGACCCATTGCTCTTGAGCCTCGGCTTGTGCTTGGAAGGTGGCCTTGCCGGTGCGACTCATGTGTTCAACCAAATCAGCGATCCAGTCGACGTGTTGTTCAATGGCGGAGATCATGTTGGACTTAACCCCGGGACTGCCGGGACCTGTGATGATCGCTAAGTTCGGAAAGCCGTTGACCATCACACCCAAGTAGGTTTTGGGGCCATGTTCCCAAGCCTCGGCCAGACGAGCCCCGCCTTTGACACGAATATCCATATCAAGGATAGCGCCAGTCATGGCGTCGTAGCCCGTGGCAAAGATCAAGTCGTCTAAATGGTAGTGCTCGTCAGTGGTGCGCAAACCATCAGGGGTAATGGCTTCAATGGGCGCTTGACGCACATTAACCAAACGCACGTTGTCACGGTTATAGGTTTCGTAATAATTGGTATCAAGACACAAGCGCTTGGTACCGATTGGGTGATCGTTGGGCACCAGCCATTCAGCGACTTTCGGGTCTTTGACGGTGGCACGAATTTTGTCGTGAACAAACTCACACGCCAGGTCATTGGCTGCCTGATCGGTGAGCAAGTCTTTGTAGGCATAGAGAAAACTGATGTTGCCACCGGTTTTCCACTTGGTTTCAAAGAGGCGTTGACGCTCCTCAAACCCATCGTCAGCGGCAAACTTCTCCGGTGGCGCATGTCCAGCAATACCGAAAGGCGTGTCTTTGGCGCGTTCGCGCCACGCGGGGTACTGTGCCTTGTGTGGCAGGGCCACCTCGGGCGTGAGAAGCCGGTTCATACTGGGCACACTGTAATTGGCGGTGCGCTGGAACACGTACAGTTGCTTGGCTTGTTGTGCCACGATGGGAATCAGTTGTATGCCTGACGAGCCTGTGCCAATCACACCAACCGTTCGACCCGAAAAATCAATGGTTTCTTTGGGCCATTGGCCGGTGTGAAACCAACGGCCATTAAATTGATCAAGCCCGGGAAAATTCGGCACTCGTGGCAACGACAAGTTACCAACAGCAAGTGCCAAGTGCTGTGCGGTGAACGTGTCACCGTCGACCGCACGAATGGACCAAGAGGCCAACTCTTGATCAAACTCGGCAGATTGAACGCGAGTGTTGAACTGAATATCCTTGCGAAGATCGTAACGATCGGCCACATGATTGGCATACTTTTCAATATCAGGCTGCGCAGAAAACCGTTCAGGCCATTCCCACTCTTGCTGCAGGTCGTTATCAAATGAGTATGAGTACTCAAGACTTTCAACATCGCAGCGCGCCCCAGGGTAACGGTTCCAATACCAGGTACCACCCACGCCGTCGGCGGCTTCGAGCACTCGCACTCGGTAACCCAATTTGCGCAAGCGATGAAGTGCGTACATGCCGCCAAAGCCGGCGCCAATGACGATCACGTCATACGGCTGGGTTGATTGGGGTGCAGTCATCTGTTTTCCTCTGTGTCGTTAGACTGTTGTTTGGTTGTTTTTTTGACACGCGTCGCGTGCTGCTGCCGCCATGTCACACACCGCTTGGTGGGCCACATCAATGAGATTGGCCATTCGGATGAAACCATGTGTCATGCCGGCATAAACCTGCAGTTCTACGTCAATACCGTTGGCTTTGAGTGCTTGGGCGTAGCGAACACCATCATCACGAAGCACGTCGTGGTCAGCAATGGCAATCCAAGTCGATGGTAGTGATTTTAGATTCTCATCGCGCAGGGGTGAGATACGTTTATCTGTCCAGTCGGCGCCCGGTGCGTAGTGCTCGAAAAACCATTGCATGTCGCGCTTGTATAAGAAATAGCCTTCGCTGAATTGTTTGTAACTATCCGTCTCAAAATCACAATCTGTGACTGGGTAAACCAACAACTGCTTGGCGATTGGAATGCGATGATTCAGTGCATTAACGGCAATGGCTGCTAGATTACCACCGGCACTGTCTCCGGCAATCACCAAAGGCACAGCAGATCCAGCGAGTGACTCACGTTCTTGATAGGCCCATTCAATGCTGTCGATCGTGTCTTCGAGGGCACTGGGATAGGGATGCTCTGGTGCCAATCGATAGTCCAGCAACAAAACCGCACATTGACTGTGTTGGCAGAGTAGGCGCGCGAGAGCATCAAATTCGGCCAAGGTGCCCAAACACCAACCACCACCGTGTAAGTAGACGATCAGACCGGACTCAGTGGGTCCGCTGCGATAAAGCGCGGCGGGCAATCTGCCCCATCGAACCGGCACGTCAATGGACGAGACGCCATGCACAGCAGGACCATTGCCAAGGGCGGCCGCGCTAGCGGCCATCACATCGCGCGCTTGTTCGGGAGTGCACTGATGAAAGCTAGGACGCCCACTGGCTTGAATGGATGCCAATAGGTCGGCAATTTTAGGGTGTAAGGTCACGCCGGTCTCCATTTGTTGTCAAGCATCACCAATCAATAATGGCACTGAGCATCGCGGTCTTTTTAAATAGGGCGACAGAAATCGCTCTCGTAGCCTCAGGATCAAGCCATCTTCTCTCCAATCTGTTGGGGCAGATTTTCGTTCAAAACGCAATTGTTTTTAGTGCATTCCTAGCCAGTCTCAATTCGGTTAAACATAGTCTTTGCAAATTAATTGAAGTTTGGCGTACTCACTGCTATTGTCAGTAAGAAATGTCTTAGTGTCCAGCGATGGTGTGAGCCAGATGTCAATCAAATCCAAATGAGCGTTTTAACGGGAAAATATATTTACTGTTGGCTGAATATTTTTTAAGTTGTTGATTTTATTTGGTAATAAATGCCTTGCGCACCGTCAAGAGGTTTCTTTAAGTTGGTCCGATTGGTTTTTAAAAGTATGAATGTTGCGCATGCGATTCGCACGTGATTTGTGATTTTAGTAAAGCCATAAAACGTGTTTTTTCATAAAGCATTTCGAGTCATCCACTCATGTTGAGTTAACCCCTAACTGAAAAAACAACCAAAGAGACAACATAAGAAGCATCAATAGGAGGCAGTATGAAAGGCGTCGTATTTGCTGGTAACAGACAATTGGCGTTTCAGGATTTTGGAGATCCCACGCCCGGCCCTGATGAGGTGGTGTTGGAAATCAAAGCGTCGGGGATGTGTGGCAGTGACCTGAAATTCTATCGAGCCGCACCCGGACAAGCGGCGCGCGAACTGGGGTTTAAAAATCCGACCCCCGTGATTGCCGGTCATGAGCCCTGCGGCGTGGTCGTGGCTTTGGGCAAGAATGTGCAAGCTGGCCAGGCTTACATTGGACAGCGCGTGATGGTCCATCACTACAAAGGTTGCGGATTCTGTCCCCATTGCGCCACGGGTTGGATGCAACTTTGTGTTGACGGTGTTGATAAGGTTTATGGCCTTACCGGACACGGTGCGCACGCGCGCTATATGAAGTGCCCGGCCACTACGTTGGTCGAGCTGCCCGAAGAGTTGAGTTTTGAGACGGGAGCGGCCATTGCTTGCGGGACTGGAACAGCTTGGGGCGCACTCAAGCGCCTGGATCTGGCAGGCGAGCACACGATCGCCATTTTTGGTCAAGGGCCAGTGGGTCTCTCAGCCACTCAGCTGGCCAAAGCCATGGGGGCGCAGGTCATCGCATTGGATGTGAGTCCCGCAAGGCTTGAGAGAGCAAAAGCATTTGGTGCCGATCACGTCATCAACCCGGCCGAGGATGATGCGGTTCAGGCCATTAAAACGCTCACCCGTGGTTTGGGCGCACACGCCTCTTTGGATGCGTCCTCATCGCCGCAAGCGCGCAGCCAAGCTGTGCAGTGTGTGCGCACCTGGGGCAAAGCCTGCTTGGTTGGCGAGGGGGGTGACATGACACTGAATGTCAGTCCAGATTTGCTGCGCAGACAAGTGACGCTGATTGGCTCATGGACGTTTTCTACGCACGGTCAAGCCGACTGTGCGCGGTTTGTCGCCGACCGAAAGGTTGATGTTGATCAGTTGTTTACGCATCGTTGGTCGCTAAACGAGGCCGAGCAGGCATACCAGATCTTTGATCAACAAAATGAGGGTAAGGGCGTCTTCGTCGGCTTTGATTAAGATCACACGAGTTCGCTTTTAAAAGCATCACTGGCTTTTAAAAGCGAGGAGGAAAAAATGTGATTGATATTAATCAGTATCCCACCATCGGTGCGGCTTTTTTTGAGGCGGCCAGGCGCTTCGGTGATCATTCGTTCTTGGCTGTACCGGTTAATCAGAGTCGCTCCTACGCCGCGCAGGGCCTTGAGCTGACCTATGCCGAGGTGGCGGCGCAAGTTCGTTCACTCATGCAAGTCTATGATCAAGCGGGTTTCGGTCATGGCCATCGGGTGGCGTTGTCGCTAGAGAATCGCCCTGATCATGTGTGGCACAAACTGGCACTAAATGCTTTGGGCGTGTGTTGCGTGCCTGTTAACCCCGACTATCGGCTGCAAGAGCTCGCCTATTTAATCGATCACTCAAAAGTTGATTTGATCATGGCATTACCGCATTTGTGTGCTGGCATCAATGATGCACTTGAACACACAACGTGGTGCCCACCAGTGATGGCTATTCAAGATGTTGGCACTGGTCTCAGAGCACCCACGAGAGCGGCCTTGACACAAACCATCGATGGCGAAACACCCGCGAGCATTTTGTATACCTCAGGCACAACGGGAAGCCCCAAAGGATGCATCCTCTCACACCGTTACGAGTTGGCCTCAGGGGCGTGGTATGCCCGACTCGGTGGATTGGCAGCGATTAGGCTTACCCAAGAACGTCTCTACAACCCGCTGCCACTGTTTCACGTTAACGCATCCATTCTGTCGTTTTACTGCATGATGTTGACGGGTAATTGTCAAATACAAACCGATCGGTTCCAGCCGACACGTTGGTGGGAAGAGGTTCGTCAATCGGATGCGACCATTGTCCACTACCTTGGCATCATCATCCCATTGCTATTGGCCCAACCGGCAGACCAAAACGATCAAGAGCACGGGGTTCGGTTTGGTTTTGGGGCGGGTGTTGAACCGCAATTACACGCTGTGTTTGAGGCACGATTTGGCATTCCATTGCTTGAAATCTGGGGAATGACCGAAATGGTTAGAACCTTGGTTGATTGCGAGCCGCCTCGCCAAGTTGGCACGCGTGCGTTTGGGCGGCCCCGTCCCGGCGTGGACGTTAAGGTGGTTGATGGTCATGATCAAGTGGTGCCTAGTGGCACGCCCGGCGAAATGCTGATTCGGCACTCAGCACAAACACCACGGCAAGATTTCTTTTTGGGTTATCTCGATGATGAGGCCGCCACTGCCCATGCTTGGCGTAATGGTTGGTTTCACACCGGTGATATTGTGGTTCAAGACCCAGATGGCATGATTCACTTTTTTGATCGGGACAAACATATCATTCGTCGATCAGGTGAGAACATATCAGCGGCGCAGGTCGAAGCGGTTTTACAAACGCATCCTTGGGTAAAAACTGTTGCGGTGCTGCCAGTTGCTGATGAGATACGTGAGCAAGAGGTTCTGGCGTGCGTGGTGTTAAGCGACACCATCCCAAAAGAAGTGGGCGATTTAACGGCTACCACTCAAAAAGACATGGCATGGACACTTTTTAACCATTGTTACCAAGCGCTTGCTTATTACAAGGCGCCAGGATGGATTTTATTTTTGGACAGTATTCCCACCACGGCAACACAAAAAATACAAAAACACCGCATTTTTAGTGCCACCGAAGACCCCCGACAAAGGCTAGGGATTGTGGATTGTCGAGATCTTAAAAAACGTCACCAGAAAAAACAGGACAGCTAGTCGTTGTTGCGTTTGGTGGCGGCAAAGCCAAAAAGCGTTTCAAAGCGCGCGTGAGTCAAAGGAGCCTAATCACTATACCTTAGTGACCATTAGTTTGAGTAGAGGCGCCCCTTCTTGAACTTGATCGCCAACCGCAAAAAGTAAGGCTTGCACCACACCATCATTGGGGGCGCTGATGGTGTGCTCCATTTTCATGGCTTCAATCACCGCGAGCGGCTGCCCTCTAGTCACGGTGTCGCCCACTTGAACCATAAAGCTCACCATGCTGCCTGGCATTGGAGCCGTCAGGTTACCGACATCGTCGTGGGCGTGTGTAGCTTGTGCCAGAGGATCCAATGCTGTTATTTGAGCCATGCCTTGAGCACCAAACAGTGTGTAGTGCTTGCCAGTGGCGTAAATTGAAAATAACAACGGCGCGTGACACCATTGGACTGTGAATTCAGTGTCGGTCAAACACACGTACCGCAATGGTCCGATCTGCTCGCCCATTTGTAGGGTAAGGGCGCCGTTTTTGCCATATGTCAGCGTGGCGCTCAAGGTGTTTTGGCGGTACACAAAGTCAAGGCGGCGCTGTGTTTGTCCAAAGGCTCGCCAGCCGTCGCGCACGGAGAATGCATCGTTGGTTTGCAAGGCTGACTCTGTTTGCAGTAGGTGCGCAACAGCCGCTGCCACAGCTTGATTGATCCCGATATGGTCTTGATCAAAGAGCGTGTCGGCTTCACGATCGATGAGCGCGGTGTCTAACCTTGCTTGGGAGAAAGAGTCCGTTTTGATGATATCGCGTAAAAATTGCACATTGGTGGTTAAGCCAACAATATGTGTGTCGGCCAATGCCGCATCAAGCCGAGAGATTGCTTGCGCACGCGTAGCACCATGCACAATCACTTTGGCAATCATTGAGTCGTAATGAGGCGTGATGGCATCGCCAGCCCGAATCCCATCATCAAACCGCACGCCGCGCACCGGCCCGTCATGTGGCGCGACGCTGAAGGCGTTGTGTGGTGGTTTGTTATAGGTCGACACCAGGCCGGTTGCAGGCATGAATTGATTGTCGGGGTTCTCGGCACAAACCCGGGCTTCAATCGCATGACCAGTGATGCGCAGTTGTTCTTGGCGCAAAGGCAAGGATTCACCGGCGGCAATAAGCAACTGCCACTGGACCAAGTCAATCCCAGTGACTGCTTCAGTTACTGGGTGCTCCACTTGCAGACGCGTGTTCATTTCCATGAAATAAAAGCGCATGGCATCAGGATCGTCATGGCCGTTGGGTTGTTCAACAATAAACTCAACCGTGCCCGCCCCGACATAGCCAACCGCAAGCGCCGCGGCGACTGCGGCTTGTCCCATTTGTTGCCGCATGGCTTCGGTCAAACCTGGTGCTGGCGACTCCTCAATCAGTTTTTGATGACGTCGCTGCACCGAACAGTCTCGTTCAAACAAATAAACGCATTGGCCATGGCTGTCGGCAAAAACTTGGATCTCGATGTGGCGGGGTTGTTTGACATACTTTTCAATCAGGACCGCATCGTTATCAAAACTGTTGGCAGCTTCGCGTTGGCAAGAAAGTA